>Ga0114979_10000204_pt1 | contig 39108 bp, 56 predicted proteins | sample S_140625_EF_Meta_FD_87315 | JGI IMG/M metagenome (GOLD analysis project Ga0114979, IMG submission 87315) | Freshwater microbial communities from Lake Simoncouche, Canada to study carbon cycling - S_140625_EF_MetaG | ecosystem: Environmental > Aquatic > Freshwater > Lake | place: Lake...
CCACGCTCTGAGGCCATCTTTGCCTGTTCCTTAGAGTCCTTTACGATTCTCTCGATAAAGTCTTTTTCAGGCTCATCCCTACCCCTCGTAATGGTCATGCAAGCCAACATCATCTGATTGAGCTTCCACGCCTCCAGTGCAGGGCGTGAGGCCACAGCCAAGACTGTGGTCACTGAGGGCACTAAGTTAAGCTTTCTAGCATCTCTCAGGGTGGTAGCTCTAGGCGAGCCATTCTTAGCTAGTACAGTATAGGCAGGGGTGCCATCCCTCCCATACCAATGGTTTGATTCTGATGCTCTGACTATCATTTAATTTCTCCATTAATAATTAATTTGTATTTGTACAGACCATTGTCTATATACTCTCGCTCTACAATATGGGAACCAAATCTTTTTTTTCTAAGATGCCTAAGTTGAGCACTTACACTTGCCTCTGGGTCTCCAGTAATATCTGCTATTTGACGCAATGTTCTCCATCTACCATCAGACATACACTCCCATACTCGTAAGACTTGACCAGTTAACCTAGCATCATCTCTTTCCCTATCGTAATCTGCTCCATTAAATTTAAATGAAAGTTGTGTCATGATCTTTTACCATTAATTTGTACCTGTACAAACCATTTTGAATGTATTCACGATCAACGGTATGACCACCAAATCTTGGTTTTCTAAAGTCTCTAAGCCTAGCAGAGACAGAAGATTCAGAGTCACCTGTTTGATTTGATATTTCACGCAGTGTTCTCCAAATTCCGTCTTGCATAAGGTTAAAAACCCTGAACCATTGACCTGTTAATCTTGCTGAGTCCCTACTGTGGTTATAGGTACTTCCATCAAAATGAAGAGACAATTGGTTCATGATCAAAAAGGTAGATCGTCATCCATGTCAGCCATAGGAGCCTTCTCAGGACTTCTGCCTGCATACATCGTCCACTCAGGGCTGTTCATGATCTTGTCCCTTAAACCCTTACCAAAGGTCTCAAAGAGCACCATGTCAGGCTCTGCTAATGTAAAGATCTGATTAGCATTCACAGGCTTAGGAAGCCCTGCCTGTTTGATCATAGAGGGCACAGGAGAGATGGTAGCTACGTTGGCATAGGTTTTACCATTCGAGTCCTTGTGGATCACATTGAGCATACAGTATTGATTAAGGATAGACTTGAGGTCAAATCTCTTGGCTTCGGAGTCTGTCCAAGGTTTGTTCCTCCAAGACTGGAGGTCTTTCCTGAGAGTAGCGTTCTCAGCCCAAGATAGGGTGTAGTTCTTGAAGATAGCCATGGGCTTGCCATCGTCAGTTAAAAGGGATACGCCCTCGTCATCTTCTCCAAAGAGTTCCCAACCAACCATAATCTTGCGTTGGATTTTAATCTCTCCCATGTACTCAGACTTCTGTGAGCCAAGGTCAACAATTCGATAGCACCTACCTAAGTGGGAGCCTGCAGGTACGTTTTTAAAGGTACGTTCTTGATTGCTTTCTACATAAAATGTCATGGTTTTTCTCCAAAAGTTTTGTTAAATTGTTTAAGTAATTCAGGTGATAAGTTTTTCATTTGTTGTTCAATGACCCAGAGATCGTACTCTGCTGTTTCTTCTACTTCCTTTTTCCAGTTGTCGTATTCAGTTGTTTCAAAATAGTTTCTGTTACTCATACTTCCAATCCCTCAAAATTTGTTCTGATCGTTTTGTTGCTTCTATTAAAGATACATTAGGCGTAAAAATTTCATCGTATTGTTTTTGAAAAATATGAATTAAGTCTTGCAAAACATCTGCTTTAACAATTAAATTGTCCTCTAAAAACTCTTCTGTAAACTTCACTCTGGTAATGTCTGAATTACCATTCCAAGTCACTGATAGCACTCTCATCATGGCCTCCAAACTGTCAAGTCAAGCATTAACACAATGACTGCCAATAAAAAGACAATCCTAGATACTTTTTCTACAAGCTTGTATTGGTTCATGTTCTCACCCATGTCATTAGAAAAGTAACAAGAGTCATGACAGCAATAGAATACAGAGCAAACCACCCTGTACGTCTTGGTGACCAGTCGTGTTCAATGCCCAATAAAATTGATTGGATACGCTCTTCATCTCTATTAAGAAGTCGAGGTTTTTGATGATAGTAAGACCCAATCTTGAGTCCTGACTTTGTTGTGTAACAAGGTACTTTTTCCATGTGTTCTCCAAATAACCTGCTTATGCAGTACACGCATCTTAGCACAGTCTTAATTTAAAGTTAAATAATACTTGATTCAATTACATGGGTATTGTTAACAATAAGTTTATGGTATCATTTGCTTGTTGGTAAATCGGTTTAGCTCCGAAGGTCTCGAAAGAGGTGTTCCTAACCCTGCTTTATGGGAGCCAACAATTAACAAGGAAAGAATAGATGGAACTGAAAGATTATTTCAAAGAAGAACCCAAGGGGTCTATCAATGAAATGGCTCAATTTTTAAGCGTAACTCCTACATGGTTGAGTCTGATCATCCATGGTCATAGGAAGCCAAGCCCCAAGTTAGCTGTATCAATTGAAAAAGCCACTCAAGGGTTAGTACTTAGAAAAGATTTGCGTCCAGATCTATTTTTCGAGTAAGATTTAATTGCAAACTTGGCTAGGGTAGCTCCCGAAAAGACGATTCTTTCACCGTCCTGCCAATGTTTCTTATCTAGTGAAAGCGACCGATGAAAGCAGGTATGCATTATTTTAATTTTCACATAGGTGACTATAAGTCACACACACATCATTTGTCTCCCATAGAAGACCTTGCTTATCGCAGGCTTCTGGATCACTACTACCTTCACGAGGCACCCATCAAACAGCGAGAGATTGCTCGTCAGATAGGGTTGCGTGATTACGAACAAGAGGTTCTGTCAATCCTTGAAGAGTTTTTTGTATCCACAGAAGCAGGGTACATCAATCATCGTGCTGACAAGGAAATTGAGGAATATCATAGCAAAAAGGAGCAAGCTTCTAGGGCAGGTCAAGCGTCTGCTCAACAGAGAGCCAACAAGCGTACTACAGATGTTCAACGGACGCTCAACGAGCGTTCAACGGACGTTCAACCAACCAGTAACCAAGAACCAGTAACCAAGAGAGAGACATCTGCTCGTGGAACTCGCCTCTCTGCTGATTGGCAGATGCCTGTCGAGTACAGAGAGTACTGTGCTATCAAACGACCTGACTTGAACCCAGAGGTGGTAGCTGAGAGCTTCAAAAACTTCTGGATAGCCAAAGCAGGTAAGGACGCTGTCAAACTTGATTGGGGTGCTGTTTGGAAAAACTGGGTTGCTAGAGAGACTGCTACTAAAACTTCTGCCCAACAATCTAACCGAGCCAACATTTTTGCAGGTGCTACATGATTGGGCACTTACCTCTTATCGAACTGCGAAAGCAAGGCAGGAAGCCTTCCATGGTTTTTCTGAACGACTTTGACTGCTTACCTGTTTGGCAAAGCTACAACGAGGCTCCTGAAATCTGCATCGCTAAAGACCAACCTTTTTTGTGCGATTTTCGGTTTCTCTCTGGTCTCAATGTTTCGATTACTGCAAGCTCAAAGGAACGAGCCATCAAGTTTTACGAGCACTGCAAGCAGTCTGGTGCTGTCATTGTGGCTTCAACTTTTTGTAATGACCACAGTTGGGACAGTTACTTTGCCTTTTACAACAAACAAACAAACTTTGAAAAAATACAGGATGACCTATGAACAACCTTAACTTTGTGCCAGACGATATTGATTTTGCCCAGTACTTGAAAGACACTGATACTTCCGAATTTGTCAGAAAGGCAGACCTTTGGATCGACGAGTTGAAAGCAACAAAGATTGACAAAACCGAGAAAAAGAAGATTTACTTACCTTGGCCTAAGACTTTCAGGGATTTTGATTTGAGGATGGGTGAAGTGACTTTGTGGTCAGGTCAGAATGGGCATGGAAAGTCTATGATCACCTCTCAAATTGCTTTGAGCTTGATAGGTCAAGACCAAAAGGTTTGTATTGCAAGTTTTGAGATGAAGCCCATTACGACCCTCAAAAGGATGGCTAGGCAGTACATAGGTATGAACCCTGATGCCCCAGAGTTTGACTCCGAGGAGGGTGACAAGACTGTTTTGGGTATGTATGACGAGTTTGGTGGGTGGATCTCCAAGTGGTTATGGTTCTACGATCAACAGGGTTCTGCTGACACTGACACTGTTTTAGGCATGGTCAAGTACTGTGCTCAAGAGCTAGAGATCAAGCACATCTTTGTAGACTCGCTCATGAAGTGCGTGAAAGGTGAGGATGACTACAACGGTCAGAAGTACTTCATCGACACGATCACAGCCATTGCTCGTGATTTTAATTGCCACATTCACATTGTTCACCACCTTAGAAAACCAAGGGACGAGAACGATATTCCTGACAAACACGACAACAAGGGGTCAGGTTCGATCACAGACCAAGTTGACAATGTCATGATGGTTTGGAGAAACAAGAGGAAGGAGGATGACATCAAATCCAAGGGTTCCATAAGCAATTTCAAGACTGAGCCTGACTCCATGCTCCTGTGCAGAAAGCAAAGAAATGGTGAAGGTGAACCCTCAATCAGCCTTTGGTATAACAAGGACGCTCAACAATACGTTGAGTCTGAAGGTTTGGCTCCTATGGTGTTCTATGCTCAGTTTTGAGGACTTTGTGGAGCACTACGCTCTACTTGCCTCTAAAGCAGGGTGGATTGACTACGCTAGACAAAGAGTTATGGAGATGGAGAGAGACCCCATGGGTCTTTTCAAAGGTCTAGGTTCAGCAGTGGCAAAACGATTAAAGAAACTAAAAGATGAAGCTAATTTGCGGAATTGATGCAGGACTCTCAGGAGCTTGGGGGATGATTGACCTCCATGGGAAGTACTGGTCAACTGGAGATATGCATCACGATGAAAATGGCGTACTCGAAACCGAGAGGATTTGGGGCGAAATGGCTCAAGCTCGTGATGGTCAAGACATTGTCGTGGTCTTAGAAAAAGTACATTCGATGCCAAAACAAGGATTGAGTTCTACCTTTAAGTTCGGAATGGCCTTTGGAGGTGCGTGTGCGCTATCAAAACGCTTTAATTCTGTCTTGGTAATGGTCACCCCCCAAGTTTGGAAAAAATCGCTTAAACTCTCACAGCAGAAGCTAGAAAGCCTATTGATGGCTAGAGAACTGTTTTCTAATGCACCTTTGACTTTAAAAAAACACAATGGTAGGGCTGAGGCTTTGTTGATAGCTGAGTGGTATAGGAGGCAACATGAAACTGACAAAAGATAAAAACCAATGCCCAAGTTGCGACAAATACTTTAATTCAACTTATGCATTTGAAAAACATAGAGTTGGAGACCATGGGGTAGACAGAAGGTGCAAAACAACAGAAGAAATGTTGAGTAAGGGGATGGCTATAAACCATCGTGGCTTTTGGGTTAACGAATTAATGAACAGGAAACACATTTATGAAAAGTAAATACACGCTAGGTAGCAAGATACATCAAGCTTTATGCAAATTAGAATTTTTGAGTATGGATGCAGGCTCACTTAGAAAGATAATTGATTTCAGAGAGTCAACAAGTATCTTTGATCGAGTCATTATTCAACCTTTAGTTAATGATCAAATGATCAGTAGGATAGACATTAACTTTCACATAACGCCACAGGGCATAGCACGACTCGATAGCATGGGACGGTTTGTTAAGTCCAGACTGGCACAACGTGAAAGGGTTGGGTGGGAGGTATATGTTTATAAGAAAACACCTTCAGTGAGAATTGAGGCAGATGACCACTTTAAATGTGCGAGTAGAAGAGGCAACGAATTGTTTTACAGAGATGGGAGAGTAGAAAATGTCTAGACAAATTGATCCACACGACTCCATAGATTTTATTTACAAGCATGGTGCTGTCTTTGGTATTGCAAAGTCAGAGCGAGTCTATGCAGATGAACTGAGGAAGACCATTAAGGCAGAGTTAATGGTAGAAGCTCTTGAGAAGGGCATGGAGGCTGTAAACGCACAAGAGAGGTATGCATACAGCCATGCACGTTACAAAGCTCACCTTGGTGCCATTAAAGAGGCGTATCAAGAAGAGGAGACACTGAGGTGGCAACTGATAGCGGCCCAAGCTCGTGTAGAAGTCTGGCGTAGTCAAGAGGCCAGTAACAGGGCTGTAGACAAGGCAACAGTATGATTAAACAATACCCTCCTTTAAATACAGATCAAATATTCGCTTTGCTCGATGAGTTTTATAAACGTGGTTTTACTAAAAAAGAAATAAAAGAAATAATTGACATTTGGTGGATGATCAATGATCGCCTTGGTTCAAGATACAAATAATGAACAACAACCTATCAGCCAAGGAGAGGGCATATATCGGATTGGTCAAAGAACTACCCTGTTCAGTCTGTGATGCCCCTCCACCAAGCTCTGCCCACCATGTAAAACAGTCCTGTCAATACACAGTCGTGGCTCTTTGTTGGGACTGCCACCAAGGGCCAACTATGGGTTGGCATGGGCAAAAGAGGATGTGGGCTATCAAGAAGATGGAGATGATGGATGCCCTAGACATCACTGTGAAAAGGGTAATAACCCTACTGCAAGGTGGGGAATTAAAATAGGTGTTTGACAAGCATTAACTTTGTGTTAATATTCGTTTACTGGATCTCCAGTTTATTTGAAACACAAAGGAAAAAATCATGAATGCAAACGACCTCACAATCTCTTCAGTAGACACACTTGGCGAATTACTCGCTCGTATTGCTGAGTTAACAAAGCAAGCAGATGCCATTAAAGACAGCATCAAAGACAAGGCATCATTGGGTGGTGCCAAAGTAGTAGAGGGTGCTCTGTTCAAAGCCACATATATTGAATCTAATCGCAAGTCCACCGATTGGAAAGCCATTGCAAAAATCTGCAACATTCCTGAGGATGTGATCATTGACAACACAAGCATCACTGCAGTCTATTCAGTCAAAGTTACATCACGTTAAAGGAAATACCATGACACGAGCAATCATCAAATCAACAATGGCAATCAGCGAATTGTCTAACTCATTAGACAATATCTCTGCTGATGATAAAAAGCAAATTCAAGACTACACCGATGCAGAAATATTGCATGAGGCCAAATACGTTTTAGGCTTGTTCACCGACCCAAATGAGACACATTGGAATGCCGAAGACTTGCGTGGAGAGAATGGCTCAGAACAACAAAAGTGGGCTAAGAGCGAGGTTCGTAAACTCCAAGCATTCATCAAAAAATATAGTTAAATCAACTGCCCCTTAGGGGGCTTTAAGGAAACACCATGAAATACATTGTTATAGCAAGTTATCGTAAACCAACTGCACCTATGCTTTATGAAGATGCTGTTCAATTAGTTAAACATCTTCGTGCTCAAAACATCAACTGCCACATCCAAACAAATTAAGGATAATTAGTCATGATTCGTTTTAACAAACAAAATTTAATTACTGAATTAGAAAACCAAATTGCAAAGATGGAAAAAATTTGGGGATTTGTATCCAACAATGGAACAAACCAGTTAAAAGACAGATCAGACTTTGATCGTGTTGTTGCCTATGGTGAATACAGCGCACTTTTAGGTATGCACGAGTCTATTCGAGATGGATTCTTTTTAAATTAAAACAAAGGAGATGGTATGAAAGAAGAAATTGAAACAATCATTATGAGCAAAGAAGGCGTAAGAATATCAGTATCTGAGTGGGCTGATGATAAAGTATGGTTAAGTTTACAAGCTCGTTTTTCATCAATGCACACTACTTTTACTCGTGAAGAGGCAGAGCAGTTGTTGGTTGGCTTGCAAGCTATCTTGGCTAAAGAGGTAACAGCATGAACATGAGTAACTTGTTTGATGAGGTGGAGGCAGAACTGCTCAAGCAATTTAAGTCTTTGACACCAGAACAGTTGGCTGAGGAGGAGAGACAACGCCAAGTCAAGCGTGAGTACGAGGCCAAACACACGTCTATTGAGACTGACGAAGACCGAGCCAATATTGACGAGTACCCAGAAGATGATGACGAGATAACAGCATGAGGCAACCAGAACTTTTTGACATGGAGGAGGACGAGTGGCAGGGGATGCCTGAATTCGTTCAAGAGGATCTTAGCCCTCACAGGGTGATCTATGTACGTTTCAGGAATGCTGAGGACATAGCCAAGTTTGAGGAACTAATGGGCCAGAGAATTACTGAGAAACAAAAAACCATTTGGTTCCCATATGCAGAGCCAAGGCTTAGGGCACACCTAAGGTATGTCGATGAAGAGTAAGTACCCCATGTACATAGTCTCAAAGGGAAGGGCAAGCTCAAGGCTGACTTCCAAGGCTTTGGAGGCCATGGGGTTGATGTACTTCATTATTGTGGAGGCTCAGGAGTACGAAGAGTACGCCAAGGTCATAGACCCACACAAGGTTTTGATACTCCCACCACACTACCAGAGGGACTATGAGACTTGTGATAGTGTGGGGGAGGAGAAGTCCAAAGGCCCCGGTCCTGCGAGGAACTTCGCATGGGATCACTCTATGAGCTTGGGCTATGCTAGGCACTGGGTGATGGACGACAACATAGCCTCCTTCCAAAGACTTAACAGGAACCTCATGGTCAGATGCAATACTAGCGTTATTTTTAGGTGTGCTGAGGACTTTGTGGACAGGTATCAGAACGTCTACATTGCAGGCTTTAACTATGACTTTTTTGTTCAGTCTAAGGAAGTCCATCCTCCTTTCATTAGGAATACTCGTATTTACTCTTGTTTGCTCCTCCAGAACGATATTCCATACAGGTGGAGGGGTAGGTACAACGAGGACACAGATTTGTCCCTGAGGGTCTTAAAAGACGGTCACTGCACAGTCCAGTTCAATGCCTTTATCCAAGAGAAAGCTCAGACCCAAACATTGAAGGGTGGAAACACTGAAGAGTTCTACGCCAAAGAAGGAACTTTACCCAAGTCTGAGATGATAGCCAAGCTCCACCCAGACTGTGCCAAGGTAGTCTGGAAATTCAACAGATGGCACCACCATGTGGACTACAGAAGATTCAAGAAAAACCAGTTCATTAAAAGAGAAGATGCTTTTATTGGTGAAGGGGTAAATAACTATGGAATGAAACTAATTGACCCCACAGTTGACAAGGATATTAACTTTGAGTTAAGATAGCGTCACTGCAGTAAAGCAGGTTATTTGAAACAAAAAGGAACCATCATGAAAACAACTCAAGCAATCATCGAAAACCCAGTGGCTTATGAAAATGCTATCAAGCACAGAATTATTGCCAACGCACAAAAGACATGGAAAGCCAAAACTGAGCGTTCTGATGAAATAGAAGATGCTTTGGTCGATGGCATTATTAATAATGATTATGGTAATTTCATGGGTTATTCTGATGATTTCATGGGTAGCATGGCTAAATCTTTTTATGAGTTTGGCAAGCTCTCAGAAAAGCAATGCCAAGCCATCCTAAAGGGCATAGATGCTCGTATTGCTCGCAAGGCAGAGTGGGCTGACAAGAAAGCTGTTTTGGACGCTAACAGAGAACATTTGGGAACCGTTGGTCAAAAGATAACACTCACCCTCACAATTCGCCACATTGTCTCTTTGGAAGGCATTTACGGCACTAGCTACATTTACATTATGGAAGATGCCAACCAAAACATCGTGATCTACAAAGGCAACTCTGACGTGATGGCTTGGACACCCGAAGGCACTGTGCGTGGCAAAGGCGACACCCTCACCATCACAGCAACCGTCAAAGAACATGGTGTTCGTGATGGCGTAAAGCAAACTGTTATTCAAAGACCTAAGAAAGTTTAATGGATACCTTCTACAACATAATTTCATGGGTGCTCATCATCATGGGGGTGATGGGCGTTTTTACTGTTTCAGCCATTATATTTTGGCTCATGTATGAGGAAATTAATAAATGAAAACAGCAGAGGACGAGGAGTTTGAGATGCTTGAAAGGCAACTGTCAGGATGGCGTAAGCGTCAGATAGAGGCACAGAAGGAGGGCATAGACAAGTATGACTCCTCCAAGGTATTTTTACAAGCAGGGTGGTACAGCGAGGAACAGTTGACCAATTTGTTGAACAAGGCCAAGAATGAATAATTTTTTAGTGCAGAATGAATTTAATGTTTGGGTGATTGATGGGTTTGCGCTGTGGCTAAGTACTCATAAGCTTGGTGACTTCGATGACCCTAGCCCTGTACACAATGAAGTGTTCGTGGATATATTTTTGATTGGAATGGTCAATGAAAAAAGCAACTAAAAAAAATACAATTTGGCAACCACAAGAAATTGTTGAAATGTGCAGAAAAGCAGGTTTTATAGATGGTATGGCTGAAATTATTGGTATTTGGGGTTTGCATGAGTTTGCTCGAATAGTTGCTATGCATGAACGTGAACGTATTTGCGAAATAGTAAAAGAAGGATTGTGGGATGGAAGAGGTTTACAACATCATTTAGAACAAGGGGTCAAAAATGACTGAAGAAACAAATAAATGCACAGCTTGTTCATGCGACTTTTCAGACGATGAGGGTGGCGTACATGGTGACTTTGGTATTCTTCCAATGTCTTTTTGTCCTACTTGCCTATCTTGTATGCTAGACATGGCTGAACAGTTAAACCCTAGAGAATGGGTAGGGCTGACGGATGAGGAGCAACATCAATTGTGGAGGCAATGGATTGAGTCGATGGATGGTTGGGGTAGTTTTTACCGAGCCATTGAAGCCAAGCTAAAGGAGAAAAACACATGAAAGAAAAAGCTTTTTTAGAGTTTGCACAGCTTAACCATTTTCTTGGGCACGAGCACACAATGTGGATGTGGCTACTTGAATGGGCTATGCATCGTGATACAATTAACAAGAAATTAAGGAAGAAGAAATGACCAAACAAATGAGCGACTTTCAGCGTCAATTTCTAGCTAGGGGAACAGGTCAACAACTGTACACTGATGTCGAGCTTAACGAAAAGTTAAGCATGAAAATAGCAGAGGTTATGGCAGTGGCTATTGATACTTCTAAGACAGCAGTGATGATCGAGCGTGAAGCCTGTGCAGAGGTGGTTCAGAGCCTTGCAGACAGTGAGGACGAGGGTGAGGTATGCACAGCCTTAAAAAACGCTGTAGAGGCCATTAGAAGTCGTATTCCAAGCCAGAGGCAATGATTGAGAAGATACGCACTTTTGATGGAATAGTCAGAGGGCCACAAGGTAATAGAAAGCTTGTGGTGATTGAAAGTTTTTTATACAGATGTATTAACTGTGGTATAATTTGGAGAACTAAAGATGGCACAAAAGCCCATGATTGCACCGATAAAGACTCATGCGACACGCAAAGAGAAAGTCATAATGCCTGTTCAGAGGGTAGTTGACGCAAAGGCCACCAAAGCACCAGTACCAAAGGTGCCCACAGCAGAAGAGGTCAGCGACTTAGAGTGGATGAATTGGGTAGAGTATGCACAAGCAAGACTACAGTTCTTAGAAAACAAACTCGCAGATACAATCATCAAGATTGAAGAAGTCAAAGAAGCTAACAAAACGCTCCAAAAGAGATTGCTCCAAGGGTAAGAACAAGTTAAACTTAAATAGTGCATAAGAGTTTGGGAGAACGTAATGCCTAATGAAGTAGTAAATAAAGGTGGAAGACCAAGTACCTTCGATATAGGAATAGCCAATGAGATATGTGCTAGGGTAGCTACTGGTGACACTATACAAAACCTCACAAAGAATGCCTTACTGCCTGCTCAGTCAACTGTATACAAATGGATTACATTACACCCTGAGTTTGGGGAGATGCTCAGACAGGCGAGAGCAGACTACGCAGTAACCCTAGTAGATCAATATGCAGAGATTATGGATAAGGAGCCTGCAACCTTCTTCGATGCCCAAGGGAATAAGCGTGTAGATCCTGCCTCAGTACAAGACAAGAAGCTCAGGATGGAGGGTAGGAAGTGGTTAGCAGGGAAGTACAACACTCTCTTTGCTGATAGAACTGCTACTCAGAAGCCTGAGGTAGAAGGCCAGATTGTGGATGTGATGGCTAAGGAGATTGTCTTTACTCTAGTCAAGAATTATGAGATGAAGCGTCAAGTAGTGATTTCCAATGCATGAGGAGATCATTGAACAACTGCAAGACCCTGAGATACAGGATTCTCTTAAAAGACTGTCTACAGAGGATCTGATAGCCTTCAAGTGGCATATGAGTTGGTTAGCGAACGCCCATGACCACCAAATCGTGCCTGCAGGGAACTGGTGGAACATTTGGCTCCTATTGGCAGGAAGGGGTGCAGGGAAGACCAGAACAGCCTCAGAGACCATAGGTAGATGGGCTTGGGAGCTACCTAACTCTAGATGGCTCTGTGCAGGCCCTACCTCCTCAGACGTAAGGGGAACTATGTTTGAGGGTGACTCTGGCCTGATCAACGTCATCCCTCAAGAACTGATCAAAGACTACAACAAGAGCTTTCACGAGATTACCCTGACCAATGGCTCCTTACTAAAGGGTATCCCTGCTAGTGAGCCTGAGCGTTTCAGGGGGGGTCAGTGGCATGGGGCTTGGTGTGATGAACTGGCGGCTTGGGACTACATCACAGACGCTTGGGATCAGATCCAGTTCTCTGTACGCCTAGGAGACAGGACACGCATCATAGCTACGACTACCCCTAGACCAAAAGACCTTATTGTTGATTTGGTAGGCAGGGATGGGGATGACGTTGTGGTGACCACAGCCTCGACTTACACTAACTTAGCTAACTTAGCCCCAAGCTTTAAGAAGCAAATCTTACAATACGAAGGCACCAAATTAGGAAAGCAAGAGATCTATGCTGAGATACTCGATCCTGAGGACACTGGCATCATCAAACGCTCGATGTTCAAGCTCTGGCCTAATGGTAGGGCTTTCCCCAAGTTTGAGTACATTGTCCAAAGCTACGACTGTGCAACCTCAGAGAAGACTCAGAACGATGCCACTGCTTGTATAACCTTTGGAGTGTTTAAACCTACTGATGGCCCAATGAGTGCCATGGTGATCGATTGTTGGCAAGATAGGCTCCAGTACCCTGACTTACGTCCTAAGGTCAAGGAGGAGTACGAGGTGGTCTTTGGGGAGGGGAAGGACAAGAAGAGGGTGGACTTGATACTGGTGGAGGACAAGTCAGCAGGCATTCAGTTGATCCAAGACCTCCAGAGAGCACACTTGCCTGTGAGGGCCTATAACCCGGGTCGCATCGACAAAGTCCAAAGACTCAATGTGGTCAGCCCTGTCATTGTCCATGGGCGAGTCTGGATACCTGAGTCAGGTAAGAACAAGGGATTTGTCAAAGATTGGGCTGAAGGCATGGTCAGCCAAGTCTGTGCTTTTCCTGAGAGTGCTCACGATGACTATGTGGATGCCATGACCCAAGCCCTGAGGTTCCTGAGGGACACTGGATGGTTGGATGTCGATGGCCCAAGGCCAGATGATTATGATGAAGACGATTATGTGGACTCAGGTATGAACAAGAGCAAAGGCAATCCTTATGCTCAATAAGCTAGACCAAGGGTCAAACACTAGGCATAATATGGTTTACTCCAATCTTCCGAGGTCATAATGCCCAATCCTCGTGCTCAACAGCCTTTATCGTTTGACCAAATCATTAAAGATGCCAAGAGCCTTGGTGTCCCTGCACAAGCCCTTTTAGATGCTTTGGCAGGTGGATTGAAGGGTTCTGTCACTGCAACAGTAGGAGCACCTGCTGATATATATAACCTACTGAACCAAGTTTCCTTTAGAGGCCAGTTACCTACTGCTCCTTATGGCTCTGAGGACATCTCTAAGATGCTCCCTGACGTTATCCCTACTGATGACAAGTCACGCCAACACACTGCAGAGGTTGGAGAGACCATGGGTAACTTCATCCCTACACCTATGTCAGGCCAAGCCCTCAAAGGTGCTGTCAAGCTAGGAGCTAAAGGAGCTAAGGCTTTGGGTGAGGAGGCAGGCAGACGAGCAGTGATGGGCGAGTCCTTCACTCCCTTTGTCAATACAGCCATCCCCCAAACCAATGTAATGAAGCCTAAGGGTGGCAATTGGTTTAAAGACGAGGTTGAAGATAAGTTGAAGCGTTTGAGGAGTAAGGTTGCGACTGAAAACATAGAGCATTACACGCCAGAACAAGCACAACAAATGACAGAATCAGGTCGCTTTGCTCGTAACGATGCCTTAAACAGTTGGGTAGATAAGAACTTGACCAACTACGTTAAGAAAGAATTGGGAACTCCTGAAGACCCAGTTCGTTTAGCAATAGATAGTCGTGTTGCTGAAGCAAATGAGAAATTCAAAGTAGATATGGCTAGGGCTAACAAATTCGCCCAAAGAGCCAAAGAAGAAACAGATCCTAGAAAACAAGCAAACTTACAGCGTGAAGCCAATAGATTAACTGCTGAGGCCAATAATAATTTAGAGTTAGGTATTAAACACTCTTCTCACTTGCCTCACGATCCAGACTACCTTACTCCTGAAGATATAAAAACATTAGGGGAAAGGCGAAAGGAACAAGGGTTTTCTGCTGAAGGCATGGGAAAGTCTAATGAGGCCAAAGCATATGAAATGACTGCAGACAATTCTATTTATCCTAAAAAAGCAAGCAGTTTGCAAGAACTTCCTGAAAAGCTTGCTCAAGCAGATTTAGCTGATGCAAAAAGAATGCAAGCTGAAAATAATTTAAATGCAAAAGTCGTACAATATTTAAAAGATAGTCCTGCTAATTTAAATGAACAGCAAATAAAAAATTTGGTAAGGGGAATGGCATACGATGAAAAAGAACGATTGATTGGTGATGATACTTTCTCAAAATCATTGGAAAAAACACATAGCTTTAGGTCTTCTCATGACGATTACAACTTAAAACGGTTAGAAAATAACCAATACATAAACAAGCTTGCACCTGACACTAATATTTATTCAGCCCAAACAGGTGACCTTGGTTTTGACCACATCATAGATGTACTTAAAGAAGACTTGGCAAGTGGACGATTGAAGCCTGAAGACTTAAAGAACATCAGCATGGAGCAAGCAGTTCGTAAGACTGCTGACTATGATTTAGCATTAGCCAAGCAGATGCAAGAGGCTCAAGCCAAGAAGCTTGAAGGCATGACTGTTCACAAAGAATATCCTGAGGGTATGAGATGGGTGCAGTTAGACAAGCCAAGCCAATTCTCAGCAGAGTCAAACGCCATGGGTCACTCCGTTAGGGGGTACGAGCCACCTAAAGGCCATCCTGACTGGGTTGAGGGTTCTGGTGATTCGGGCAGTCTTGGCTATGGTCATGGTGGTTGGGAGGCTATTAAGAGTGGCAAGGCCAAGGTCTACTCATTGGTTGACCCTAAAGGTAATCCACATACAACGGTTGAGATAAAATCCCCAAAAGTATACACTGAAGACGATATAGGTTTGCAATTTCCAAGTGGCGTTCTCAATGCCATGAAAAATAATGGTGAAACTGGTGTTAATGAGTATGTTGCACAAAAACTTAAAGAGTTAAATTCAGCATCGCCTACTATTACCCAAATAAAAGGCAAAGGTAATGGGAAGATAGTAGATAGCTACATTCCTTATGTCCAAGATTTTGTAAAGTCAGGAAATTGGACTGATGTAGGTGATTTAAAGAATACTGGTTTATACAAACTCGACAAGGACTTTTTGGGACAAATATCAGCATATATGCCAGAAGCTATGGACATTCAACATTTGAAACGACCACAAAGAGAAGAAGCTATTTTAAAAGCCATGGATGCAGGCGAGTTACAGTCTGGCTACATTACTAGAAATGAATACGAGTCAGCAATTCGTAAGCATGGCACACCAACATATGGTGAAGTAACTGATGACTTATTAAACCAACTTCAAGCACCAATTCCTCCAATTGAAGGAATGAAAAAAGGAGGAGCAGTCCACATTTCTAACAATCCAGATTCTATGTATATGGAATTGATGGACAAAAAAATGAAAGGTGGTGGTGCTGAGGACGATACAAAAGCCTCCTTTGGTGTCTTCCCACAACTCAAGCCATACAGAGAAAACCAAGACCCTGAGGCATCTAAAGATATGCCCCTTCAGGCTTTGCGTGGACGATTAGCAGGAACGCTTGGCTTTATACCTGACATGGCTAACATTCCTTTAGCTGTAGTAAACGCCATTAAAGGCACAGACTATAAAGTTCCTTATGGGACTGAGCATTATTTAGAAACACTGCCACTGAAGGCCACATCACCTGTAGGAAAGCTATCTGGTGAGGCAGGATCGTTCTTTCCTAGTACAGCCATGATCAAAGCCCAGTTACAGGGTTTAAAGGGTTTAGGCAAAATAGCAGGTGAGGGTCTTGGTCAATTAGCCCCCTCTGGCTCAGGGCCACAAACATTGGCCTCACAGGTTGGAGCTATCAAGCTCAAGGGTGGAAACTGGTTTGCAAATGAGGTTGAAAATAAATTAAAAGGATTAAAGCAATCCGATCTTTTAAATAACATCAAATATTACCATGGCCCAGAATTTGAAAAAGCTAGAGAAGCTCGAATCAAAGAATTGAAAGAGCATGGTAATGAGGGTGCTTTGCGTGTTGCTAAAATTCTTGAAGAAAACATAGAGCCAGACAAAGTCAAAGGTGCACTTAATCAGTGGGTAGACAAGAACCTAACCAACTACGTCAAAAAGGAAATGGCAACGCCTGAAGACCCAGTGCGTAAATTGGCTGAACAAGGTGTCGTACATTTTCCAATTGCTGAAGATCCGACTTACTGGCAACGTAAGGGAGATCAGTCTAGGGAAGCTTTTGGTGGCAAACAATTGTCACAGTCTGACCTTGCCAAACAGTGGGAAAATCGAACAGATTCGGCTATTAATGTTGAGACTGCACAACAACATCAAGACATGATGCACCTCGATCCAAGTTTATATACAAGCTCAGAAGATTGGATAAAAAAATTATCTCCAGAGACACTTTTGTATACCACAAGGGGGTCAACCCTTAATCCATCAGACCTTGGTTTTACACACATCATGGATGTTCTCAAGCAAGACTTAGAAAATGGTCGTATACGCCCTGAAAGCTTAAAAAATGTGAGCATGGAACAGGCTGTACGCAGAACCTATGAGTATGACCAAGAGATGGCTAAGAAAATGGCAGAAGCCCAGTTCAAAGTTACTGAGGGTATGCCTGTCCACAAAGAGTATCCTGAAGGATACAAGTGGATTGAGTTAGCTCCGAGAGAAGTCAAATCAAAAGAAGACTTAGGTGACCTTGGGTTACAAGCTTACTTTGATTACATGAAATCAGGTGGTAACGAGGCATATGCTTTGAAGGCAGGACAAAAGGCTGATGCATCAAAGTATCTTGCTGAGGCTCTTAAATACGAAGGCGATACCATGGGTCATTGCGTTGGTGGCTACTGCCCTGACGTACTAGAAGGACGCTCACGCATATTTAGTTTGAGAGACAAAAAGGGTGAGCCTCATGTGACGGTTGAGGTTGAACCATCTAGAGCATTAGGAAGTCATGCAAATCTTAGTAATGAGCAAAAACAAGAATTACATAATCAAGTAGTTGCTCAACATTATGGTGGACAAGAACCAGATTTAAAAGATGCTTTAAATGACTTAGCAAATTATGATAAACACCCATATTTTCAAAGAATAAATGAAGCATATACAGAAAAATATGGTTCTCCCCCTTCTAATATCATTCAAATCAAAGGCAAACAAAACCTTGCACCTAAAGAACAATACTTACCTTTCGTTCAAGACTTTGTAAAGTCAGGCAACTGGAGTGATGTAGGTGATTTGCGTCATACTGGTTTGCGTCACTCAGATGAAGCTTTTGGTGAGGAGGCTTTACAAGCCCTTAAAGATCAAGGAGTAGAAATACCTAAATATGTAACCATGGAGGAAGCTATCAAGATGTCTTCTGATGCCATGAACAATGTAGGAAAAAATTTACCTCCAGTAGAAGGCATGAAAAAAGGTGGAGCAGTCACCATATCTGACAACCCTGACACTATGTTCATGGAGTTAATGGATAAGAAGATGAAGGGTGGTGGTGCTGAGGACAATACCAAGCTCACTCCTAGCCAATGGTCACAAGCACAAGGCAATAAGCCAATAGAGCCATTTACGCCAATAGAGGATCTAACAGCTAACTTGAAGGCTATAGCCAATCTTCCCTCAAGAATGTATGAGGGTGCCAAACAGTTGGTAACAGATCCTAGGGTTTACTTTGCTGACATGAAGGCACCTACTGCTGAAGAACTGGCAATGGCGTTTAATCCATCTAGTGTTGGTTTGGCAGGCATGGCTACAAAAGTGGGGAAATTAAATGCTATTGATGCTTTGTTCCCCAACAAAACAGAAAGTATGCTTACCTCTGCTGAGAAAACTGCACTAACTAAATACAAAAAAGACTTAGATGTTCCTGCAGTTATGCGTAGGGAATTATTTAGAACTACAGGTACTGGCGATATTGAAACACCATCGCTTAAAATGAGACCTGAAAAAGGTTTAAACCCTGATTACTTGGAAAATAAATATGTAGTTCCAATTCTATGGGATACGTCAGGTGCAGGTACAAATGTTTCACAAATTGCAGGAGTTCCATTAAGTCAAGGATTGCGAAGCTCAACACCTGCTTCTGTTCAAAAACAAGGTGGTAGGTTATACCCACTGATTGAAGAAAATGCACAGCAAGGTGTAGGAGGGGCTTCGATGGCAGGTGCGGCCTCTAGCAAAGTTAATAACTTAAATACTTATTCTAGCAAAGGGCCAACTGTAGGCGTTGTTATGGATATGGCTGAACATGGGATTGATTTCTCTCACCATATAGCAGAGCCTTATATAGGTATGTTAAACGCTCTGAGGCCATCCAATGATGCCCTAAAAGCATTTAAAGAAGCAATTAGAAAAACGCCAGTTATAAATCCAATTACTGGTGCAAAAGTATATCCTTATACAAAATTCCCCGGCATTGATAGCCCTAATATTCGTGACATCATAGCCAATGGAACAGACGATTACAGTGCAGGAAATATTAGAAAAGCCATAGCAGAAGTGGGAGATACCTATGCCATGGAAAAACTTGGATTTCCTAAGTGGTCTGATATTTATAAAACAATGAGTATGCCTGATGCTAAAACAGGTCAGTCAGCTAAAACAATCTTAGAAGTTAAACCAAATACTCAAATTGTTACTCCAAATTTTGAACATGGTTCTTACAATACTGGAATGGGTGCCACTTATGCAGGAGGTCTGGCTGATGTTAATAACAATATTGTTGGCGTTCCAGATACTGTTTTATTAAAAAAATTGTTTGATGAAAGATTAGCTCAAGGCAAGACAATAGGAAATGTAAGATCATCTTTACTTAAAAGCCATCATGGTCAACTAATGACAGCAGAAGATATTGCAAGACTTCGTGAATATCTTGGTTACGATAAACCTAAGAAAAAAGCTAATGGTGGAACTATCAAGAAGGCCAAAGGTGGTGAGATTAGCGAAGATGACATCCAAATGGAGGTTAGACCACTATGAGCGTACTAGGACTACTAGCTAAGGGAGCCAAGGCTAAACCATTGCGTTCTACCTTAGACGAGGCTGTAGAGGCTCTGGCACGTCCTAAGGGCACTGGTGCTGAGTTCCTAAGGGAAATAGAAAAGACCAAGGGTGTTAAGCCTACAGAGATCAAAGAGCGTGGCATAGACAAGGTTCTAGCCAATATGCCTAAGGTCAACAAAGAAGAGATTGTTAAGGCTATCCAGTCCAAAGCTAACCCTTCTATTGAAGAAAAGATACTTGGTTCTGGTGAACATAGAGAGTTGTATCCAACAGAATCCAAACATTTGAAAGAGATGATTGAAGCGCACAATAGTGGTGAACTTGATCCTTATCAATACAACTACATGGTTGATTTGCTTAATAGAAGCGAAAAGTCTACCAATCATAGTCTTTCCCAAACAGTTAATGATGTTAATGCAAGAATGTTAGAGGCCAAAGCCAATGGTCAAAAAAGATTATTTAATCAATTATCTGATGAGATGGAAGTTCTGTATGACAGACAACAAAGGTTAAACGGTGTTCTTGAAGACAATACTAGGTATGGTGAATATGCATTACCTAATGGTCAAAACTATCGTGAAATTCTATTAAAGTTACCTAAAGGTGAAGGCGATGAATTTACTTCAGGCCATTTTTCAGAGCCAAACATCTTAGCTCACATGAGGGTATCTGACAGATCAGGCCCCAATGGTGAGAAGGTATTGCACCTTGAGGAACTACAGTCTGATTGGCACCAAAAGGGACGTGAACATGGGTACAAACCACCATATAAAAAAACAGAAAGAACTGAAACAAATCCTTATGGGTTTGGCACAATCCACGACACAAACTTAGTTCCTGACGCTCCATTCAAAAAGAACTGGCACGAGGTAGCACTCAAGAAACTGATCAACTACGCTACTGAGAATGGGTATGACAGGTTAGCCATAACGCCCGGATCCGAGCAAGCAAAGCGTTACAGTTTGGCTAAACACATTAATGAGTTGCACTTGTCTGGTACCAACTTAGTAGCATATGACCATAATGGAAAAGAAGTAATAAAACGCACTGGTATTTGGCCTGAAGATTTGCCTGAATTGATAGGAAAAGAAGCAACAGAAAAATTGCTTGCACAACAGCCACAAGGAACATTGCGATCTTTAACAGGACAAAACCTTGAAGTTGGTGGCGAAGGCATGAAGGGCTTCTACGACAAGATGTTGCCTGATTACCTGAACAAGCTAGGCAGTCCTCATGGTGCTCAAGTTAAAATGCATGGTATGCCTTCTAGCCCACAGTTAGCAAGCGAATTTAACAATATGCTTGACCATGCTGATTTAACGCCAGAAATGTTTAAAGCTCTGCCTGTTGAGCAACAACAAAAAATTACATCAGATTGGACACAAAAAACCTCTCCAAGTCTGCACACGTTTGACCTTACACCCTCACTCAAGAACGAAGTCACCCAGAAAGGCTTACCTCTTTACCAACAGATTGGTATACCGTTAGGAGGTGCAGAGGCAGTCAACTTAGCACAACCTGAGCCAGAGATGAAACGTGGTGGAAGTGTGTCTATCAGTAATAACCCTGACACCATGTTTATGGAACTGGCAGACAAAAAAATGAAAGGTGGTGGTGCTGAAGACGATACCAAGCTCACGCCTAGCCAATGGCTCAAAGCACAAGCCAACAAACCTACAGAGCCATTTACGCCCATAGAAGATTTGACAGCTAACTTAAAGGCTATAGCTAATTTTCCCTCAAAGATGTATGAGGGTGCTAAACAACTGGTAACAGATCCAAGGGCTTACTTTGCTGACATGAAAGCTCCTACTGCTGAAGAGTTGGCTATGGCCTTCAACCCTGCAGGGGTTGGCATGATGGGTGCCACTAAAGGAATACCAACAAAGTTTGATAGAGCACCTCCTTTAACTAAAGCAGAAATCACTAAACTATTGGCTGAAACACCTGAGCTTGCTCATACGGTTCGTGGATTGTATAAGGCTGAGGCACCTGAATTGTCTGGACTAATTGACAAAGTTCAAACTCCTAATCGTCAATCTGTAATACCTATGCCCAATAGGTGGTTTACTAAGCCCAAAGAAAATCCTCATGTACAGCCATTAGTTGAAAAAGTACTCCAAGTTAACAACATGAAACGTGAAGACTTTCATTCAGGTGCATTTGTTGATCCCAAAACTGGTTTGATATTGGACAATCAAATTCACAATGATGTCGGCGTTGCTATTAATCCTATTACTAATAGACCAGTAATGACCAGTGGTGGAGTTACTGGCATGGAATCTTTGCCTAGAGACCAAGGCTCATTCACCAATTCCAATTTACTCAAGCAAGGCAAATACAAACCAACAGGAGGAGATTCAATTCTGAATGAACTTGGATTTATTGCAACTGTAGACAAAGCAGGAATGGGCCATGCCTATGGCTTAGGAACTGATTATGCCTCTCCAGTGCTATTGAATAACCTTGGCACAGGGTCTAACCCTACTTTGCGTCCTAGAAGCGTGGGTGATGTATTTGGTGTTGGTGATGTTGTAGGCCAAATGCAAATAAACAAAAATAGTCCAGTGCATGATGTCTACGAAAAACTATTAGTCGCTCCTAAAGGTTCAGATGTAGAAGGCGTAAAACTTAGCAAAGCCAAAGGTGGAGCTATTAGAAAGATGGCAAGTGGTGGTGCTGTACAAAACCTAGAGACTAACCTACCTGCCTTGACCAAGACTGACTACCACTCTATAGACAAGCTTATGGCTCACATATCTAAAGAGCATAAGATACCTCCCCAGAAATTACATGATGACTTTGTTGCAAAGCACCATATGACTCCAGATACTTGGATTAAAAGGAAATAACTATGGCTACTGAAATGCCAATTGAACAAGACTTTCAACGCTTTGTTGATGGAGTGTCTGAGCCTGCAGAGGATGGTAGCGTCACTGTTGACCTTCCTGAAGAGGAGATGGACATCGAGGAACTGCCTGATGGCTCTGCAATCATCACCACTGATGACTACCAAGGCCCTGAAGAGGATGAGGACTTCTACCAGAACTTGGCTGAGGAGTTTGACCCCTATGAATTAAACCGTATAGCCATGCGTTACATAGACCTCGTAGAGAACGACAAGCAGAGTCGTGAGGAGCGAGACAAACAATACGAAGAGGGGTTGAAAAGGACTGGACTGGGTAAAGATGCCCCCGGAGGGGCTAACTTCCTAGGAGCCTCCAAGGTTGTCCATCCCATTATGGCTGAAGCTTGTGTGGACTTTGCCTCCAGAGCCATCAAGGAGATGTTCCCACCAGATGGCCCAACTAGAACAAAGATTATTGGTGACGTTGACAAGAAGAAAGTTGAAGTAGCAGAGCGTAAGCGTGACTACATGAACTGGCAGTTAACAGAGCAGATCGAAGAGTTCAGGGACGAACAAGAGCAGTTACTGACCCAACTTCCTCTTGGTGGTTCACAGTACCTCAAAATGTGGTACGACGAAGGCAAAAAACGTCCCTGTACAGAGTTTGTGCCTATAGATAACATCTACCTACCTTATGCCTCAGGCAACTTCTACACAGCCCAAAGGATAACAGAGGTCAATACCATTACCTCTTGGGAGTTCCAACGCAGGGTAGATTCAGGTCTTTATAGAGACATTAGCTTGATCAGAGCTTCTGCAGAGCCTGAGATGAGCTACGCTGAGAAGGCCAACACCAAGATCGAAGGTAAGAAGTTCCAAGACAATGAGGATGGAGTTAGGAACGTCTTCCACATCTACACATGGTTAGAGCTAGATGAGGACAAGCGTTCTGATGGCGAGACTGCACCCTACATCATGATGGTGGACGAGTTAGATCAAAAATGTGTTGGCCTCTATCGTAACTGGGAAGAGGGTGATGAGACAATGACCAAGTTGGATTGGCTTGTAGAGTTTAAGTTTATACCTTGGCGTGGTGCCTATGCTATTGGACTACCCCATCTGATTGGGGGCTTGTCTGCGGCTCTAACAGGCTCCCTTCGTGCCCTCCTAGACTCTGCACATATCAACAACTCAGCAACGATGTTGAAAATCAAGGGTGCTAGGATGTCTGGGCAGACACAACAGGTGGAGGTCACTCAAGTGGCTGAGATCGAGGGGGCACCCGGCGTTGACGATGTACGCAAGATAGCCATGCCCATGCCCTTTAACCCTCCTAGCCCAGTGCTGATGGAGTTGTTGGGTTGGCTCACAAATGCGGCTAAAGGGGTGGTGTCCACCTCAGAAGAGAAGATTGCAGACGCTACCAACAATATGCCTGTAGGTACTGCCCAAGCCCTTATTGAACAGGGTGCCCATGTCTACTCAGCTATCCATGCCAGACTACATGAGTCACAGGCTCGTGTCCTAAAGGTATTAGGTAGACTGAACAGATGGTATCTAGATGACCAAAGACGAGGCGAGATGGTCGCTGACTTGGACATCCACAGAGATGACTTCAAGCGTAACACTGACGTTATACCAGTCTCTGACCCTCACATATTCTCAGAAACCCAGAGAATGGCTCAGACTCAGGCTGTGATGTCTATCATGGCTCAGTATCCCCAAGCATTCAACCAAAAGGCTGTGCTTGAGAGATTCTTGAAGCAAATGAAGATACCTCAGATCAATGAGTTAATGGTCATGGAGCCTGTAGAGGACATGATCAATAGCTCACAAGAGAACGTCTTGATGATGACTGGTCATCCTGCAAAAGCATATGAGGAGCAAGATCACTTAGCTCACATCCAGAGTCACTTAGATTTCTACCAAAACCCAGTGTTTGGTGGTGCCAATCCCTTGATCATGCCTGCTTTGATACAGCCTATGGTTACCCATATGCAAGAGCACTTTGGTATGTGGTACCAGTCTAGGATGAATGAGTACGTTGAGAAGGCCTTGAGAGGCAAAGAAGTGGACTACGATGATCCTAAGGTCACTCCCAAGGCTGACAAACTGTATGCATTGGCCTCTCAACACGTCCAACAAGACTCTGAGCAGACCTTTGCCCATGTTATGCCCATCTTCCAACAGATAATGCAACAAATACAGCAGTTGAAACAGCAAGCACAACCACCAATGGATGCTGATGCACAGGCTTTGGTACAGACTTCTATGGCTGAAACACAGCGTAGAGCACAAAAAGACCAAATTGACGCACAAATGGCTCAAGCAAGGCTTCAGTCAGACCAATCTTTGGCTCAAGCCAAGCTTAAAGCTGATGCTGACAAGTTTATGGCTGAAAAACAGATGGATTTAGCTATGAGTGCTGAGGATAACCTCACCAAAGAACGTATTGAATCTGCAAAATTGACCCATGAGGGGGGCAAATTGCAACACGAGCAGGCAAAAACTGCACTGGGACTTGAAAACCAAGCTCAGAACTTTCTAGGAGGACAAAATGTCTAACGATGCAGAGCAAAAAGGCGAATTAGTTCGTCAACACAAGCGTATGGCTATGGGCGAGAAACTTGATGGCACATCTTTAAAGGGCAAGGGCGATTCAAAGCCTGCTAAACCACAAGGAGGACTAGCACAAGCAAAGAAAAAATAAATGATCTCTATATCTCAAGTCATCAGCGTCATTAAGGTACGCCAAGCTGAAATAGCTTTTTCTCTTGGAGCAGGAAATGCTTCTACATGGGAAGCGTACCAACGTATGGTGGGTATTTATTTGGGGCACCAAGAAGTTTTGGATGCCATTAACAACTTGTTAACACAAGAAGAGGAAAAAGAGAATGAGCGATAGCACGGTAGCTTCTAGCGAAGCTGAGATAAATTGGGCCTTTCCAGTTGTAGATCCCGGAGCGAAGCCATTAGGTGGAAGAATCTTAGTTCAACTCAGAAGGACTAAGACGAGAACGACTAGTGCAGGGATCATTTTGGTTTCAGAGACCAAAGAGACTGAAAAGTGGCAAAACATGGTAGCTAAGGTCATCCACATTGGCCCTCTGGCATTCAAAAACCGAGACACTATGCAAGGTTGGCCTGAAGGCTCATGGTGCGAGGTTGGAGACTACATTCGTGTCCCTAAATGGGGTGGTGACAGGTGGGAAGTTGAAGTTGAGGGTGAGCAAGACGAGGACAAAGCCTTGTTTATGATCCTCAATGACCATGAAGTCATTGCCAAAGTAACTTGTGATCCACTAGCAATGAGGGCGTTCATATGAGCACAGAAACAACAGAAAAGCTAGACATTAACGTAAAAGAAGAGGTTGATGGTTCAGCAGTAGTCGATCTTCCTGAGGATTTAGTGCCTGAGGAAGAACAGCAAGAGCAAAAGGCTGAGGGTGGAGCAGTTCCTGATGATGGTGGAGAAGACCATCCTGATGACACCCAAGCTATTCGTGATGCTAGACGAGCCAAGCGTAGGTACAAGAAGGAGATAGCCAAGGCCACTTCAAGTGAGAAGGAAGCCCAACTAAGCCTTCTTAGAAGACAAAACGAGGCTCTTATGGAGCGTCTAGCAGTGGTGGAGCACAAGACCCACAGTGCAGATTTAGCTCGTATAGACAAGGCTATTGAAGACCAAGAGCTTAGATTGCAGTATGCCAAGATGAAGATGTCTGAGGCTATGCAAGTAAGCGATGGGGATGCCTTCAATAAAGCCCAAGAAATGTGGGACGAGACTAGGACAGCCATTAGAGACCTAAAAGGCTTTAAAGATGCTCAGGTCAGGCCACAGCAAACTAACAACATTCCTGATCCTAAAGTACAGAGACACGCTTCTGACTGGATGGAGAGGAATTCTTGGTATAACCCCAATGGTGGGGATACTGATTCAAGAATCGCCAAAGTAATTGACGAAGACCTCGTCAAAGAGGGTTGGAATCCTGCTGACTCAGAATATTGGGAAGAGTTGGACAATCGCTTGTCAAAGCGTATGAACCCTAGATACAATGACGATATGGACGTGAGACCGTCTGTTAAGAGACCAAGGAGTGTTCAAACTGGCACTGGACGTGAGACTGTTAATGGTTCTTCTAACCGAACTCAAATCACGCTAAGACCTGAACAGGTTCGAGCGATGAAAGATGCAGGTTTCTGGGATGATCCTCAGAAGAGAGCCAAGATGATCAAGCGATATGCCCAAGAAGCTAGAAACAACACTAACTAAGGAATCAAACAATGACTGAATCTCGTTTAAAAAAATCTCTCAATGCAGGTGGTCGTGAAAGTCGTGCTAGTCAGGATACCACTAGACAACCTCCAGAAGAGAAGTTCATGAGTGCACAGGAGCGTCGCAAGATGTGGAGTGAGGAATGGACACAGAGTGCTTTACCCAAAGTACCTGAGATGCCGGGGTGGCATCTGTGTTGGCTGTCAACTACCAATAGCTACGATAGCATTGATAAGCGTATGAGATTAGGTTATGTCGCTGTGAAAGCAGATGAGATGCCTCATTTCGAGAACTACAAAGTCAAAGCAGGAGAGCACATTGGTTTTATTGCCTGTAATGAAATGATCTTGTATAAATTACCTATGGATATTTATCAAGACGTTATGTTACAGATGCACCATGAGGCACCCAATGAGGAGGCTGAGAAGATCAGAGTCCAAGTTGAACAACTTCAGGGAACAGACAGTTCAGGCAGAAATCTAACTGACATTGAAGGTGATGGTCTAAGGCAGTTAAGCAGAAAAAATGTTCCCGATCCCATATTTCATGGGTGAGGATTTTTAACAAGGAGTTATTATGTCAGCAACTAACGCTCCATTCGGCTTACGTCCTGCGTTCCACCCTTCTGGTCTGGATCGTGCACAGGCGTTAGCCAATGGAATTACGTCTGGTTACTCTTCAAACATTTTGAAGGGTCAGCCAGTAAAATACAGTGCGTCAGCAGGTGTCATCATTCTCGCTACTGCAGGAGCCGCATGGTCTGGGGCTTTCGCAGGTGTTGAGTGGACTGATTCCACTGGTCGTAGACGTGTAAGTAACTATTGGCCTGCCAGTACTACTTTCATCACAGGTTCATGTGTGGCCTATTTCTACAACGATAACAATATCGTTTATGAAATTCAATCAGATGCAACCATCGCTCAAACCTCTATTGGTATTGAGTACAACTTCTCTAATATTAATGCAGGTTCTACTACTACTGGCTTGTCTGCTTGCACCTTAGGTGTATCAACAGCAATTGGTAGTGGTTCACAAGGTGACATGAGAGTTGTTGATATAGCCCCCTATCCAGATAATGCATGGGGTGATTCATATGTAGTGCTTAGAGTAGTGAATGCTTATTCACAATTCTTTGGTAACTTCACCTCAGTAGCATAAGGAGGACTGAACCATGGCCGCACCAATGCGAAGTACGGACTTTAGATCCATCGTTGAACCCATTTTGAATGAGTGCTTTGATGGCGTTTATGACCTCCGACAAGATGAATGGTCTCGTGTTTTTCGTGAACAAGAGGGCATTCCTAGAAACTACCACGAAGAGCCAGTCCTTTATGGATTTGGAGCCGCACCCCAACTGCCTGATGGAACACCAGTGTCCTATCAGCAAGGTGGTGTACTCTTCCTCCAACGCTATGTATACAATGTGTATGGCCTCGCCTTCGCATTGACCAAAGTGTTGGTTGAAGACGGTGACCATATTCGTATTGGTCAAGTGTATGCTCGACATCTCGCTCAGTCATTGATTGAGACTAAAGAAACTCTCTGTGCAAATATTTTGAACAGAGCCTTCAATAGTTCTTATGTTGGTGGTGATGGCGTATCGTTGATCAGCACTGCTCACCCAATCGTGAGTGGTACTTTCAGCAACCAATTGGCTACATCAGCTAATCTGTCTCAAACATCTCTTGAACAGATGTTGATTCAGATTCGCCAAGCTGTGGACAACAATGGTAAGAAGATTCGTTTGGTTCCACGACAACTCGTTGTGGCCCCCGGCAATATCTTCCAAGCTGAAGTACTGTTGAAATCTGTGTTGCGTACTGGTACAGCAAACAATGACTTGAATCCAATTAAGTCTATTGGTTTGATTGACGAGGGTGCCGCAGTCATCTCCAGATTGACTTCTGCCACTGCATGGTGGGTACAGACTGACGCTCCTGAGGGCATGAAGCTCTTAATGCGTAGACGTTTGGAGAAGACAATGGAAGGTGACTTCGAGACGGACAGCATGAGATATAAAGCTACAGAGCGTTATATCCCCGGCTTCACCGATCCTCGTGCCCTTTACGGTACAGCAGGCGTTTAAGCCTAGAAAGGGAGGGGGTCAAACCTCTCCCTATTTTTTTATTAACTTGTCAAGCTTTTCAAGGAGAAGACAAAATGCCTCAATTTTCAGATGACCTATTCTTAGGCCCTGCCCAGACTTACATGGGTACAGGAATTCGCCCCTACACTGCAACTTTCACTGGCTCAATGGCAACTACGACATTGACTGTCACTGCTCTTTTGTCAGGAGCACCGATTGTTGTTGGTATGTATGTTGATGGGACAAGCGTAACTGATGGTACTTACATTACTGCCTTTGGCACAGGAACTGGTGGTACTGGTACATATACCATTAACCAATCAGTAACTGCATCAAGCACAGCAATGACTGCTCATACCAACATTGTATTTGATGACCCTGCTCCTATGGACTTAGGTATTGGCCCATTAGGTCGTATCTATGTGTGGGACATCGTTCCTCAAACATTGATTGCAAATAACATTGCTTTGGCTCAAACAACATCTTCTACCATTGCATTGACTGCAGGAACTTCAGTAAAGTCTGTTGTTAATACATATGGTCAAACAGTGTTGCAACTTGACTGTCCTCGTGCATTGAGCATTGTTTCTGGTACTGGTACTCTTACCAACAGAAACGTGGTAATCACTGGTTATGACTATTATGGTCAACCTATGAGTGAATCAATTGCTACAGGTACTGTTCAATCAACTACTGTTAAAGGTAAGAAGGCTTTCTTTACAGTCCTATCAGCTACCATTTCTGGTGCTTTGGGTGCAACGATTGCTATTGGTACCACTGACATCCTTGGTTTGCCAGTTCGTGTGTTTAACATAGCATATATTTCAAGTGTTAAAACTAACAACGCATTGGCTCAGGATACAGGCACAGCAGTAGCCGCAGACACTGCCACTGCAACAACTACCACTGGTGACGTAAGGGGTACATATGTTCCTGCTACAGCATCTGATGGTATCAATCGTACAGTGATGGGTATTTTGTTGCCTGCCATTGCAGTTGGCCCCAATGCTACTCGCACTGGTGCTCTTGGTGTTAACCAAAACTTAGTATCCTAATAGGAGGCCAACATGGGTCAATTTAAACCAATGGTAAAAATGGAGACCACTGAGCCTTCAGTTGAACTGAAGCTCAAAAAAGGTGGTCACGTCTCCATGAAGAAGAAGGAAGAACATGGTCATAAGATGATGGATGGGGGTATGACTGGGCCAATGATGGCTCGTGGAATGCCTCCTGCTATGATGGCTATGGCTCCTAAGCGTCCTCCAATGGCTATGAGGCGTAAGGCTATGACAGCCATGCCTCCTGCTATGCCTACACCTATGATGAAAAAGGGTGGAGAGATGGAGTCTTCAAAAGTTCACAAGGAAGAAATGGCAGAAATGGGCAAGGTTGAGAAAGAACTCAAGCACCATGAATCCATGAAGGCTAGTAAGGCTCACAAGGGTCTAAAGTCAGGTGGACAAGCGTCAGGTGATACGACTATGGTTCATACCTCTAAGAAAGACAGTGCTCATGGTACTGGTTCTGTCAAGGAAGGCAATGGAGGTGGTTACAAGAAGGGTGGCTCTATTAACTCAGAGACTTCTTCTGGTGACTACGTCAATACCAAGGTTGATCAAGCCAAGCCTGACTCTGCACATGGTACTGGTGGCGTAAGAATGTCCAACGCAGGTGGTTTTAAAAAGGGTGGAAAAGCCAAATATAACACTGGTGGTGGAGTAGATAAGTACGCTGTTGACAATGTTGTGGGAACTCCTAAGGGCGTGACCAACACAACAACTGGTGCTGTTAAAGAGTCCAATGGTGGTGGGTACAAGAAAGGTGGTGCTTCAAAAAAGCACTTCGCCATGGGGGGCAGTGTTAATAACACTGGTTCTGCTGTGGCAATGCCTCAAGGTAACAAGCCTGCATCTAAGCCAGTTCACATAAACCAATTATCTGGCACCTTTAAAAAGGGTGGCAAGGTCATGAAGTTTAATGGTGAAGAAGGCAGTGCTGTCTCAAAGCCTCCAGTAAATGATTTATCTAAAGGTGCTTTTGACAGAACTCTCAATGGTACATATAACGAAGATATGGATATGGCTAAGTACCTTAGAAATATCCCTTCCAATATATACCAAGGTGCAAAAAAGCTGATGGGTATGGGTGAAACTAAACCTGCAGGCAGTGTTACTAAGAGCAAGGAATCAATAACAGTTTCTCCACCACAGAAAAAACGTGGTGGTAGTATTAAGTGTTAAGTAAGGTGGGGGCTAAGGCTCCCACTCTTCATTGGGAATTATTATGACAATAACAGCCACATCACAAACAATATTTGATGGCGAGAGAATCGCTATTATGAAATTCTATGCATCAATGAGTACTACAGAAAATGAATCTGCTGTAGTAAAAGTTAACCCTGCAAATTTAACTGCATCTAATGCAGGTGGTGCTTGTGATGCTGTAAGCATTCTTAAAGTTACTGCATTGACGCATGGACTTGAGGTTCAGATGAATTGGGTTGCAACAGCACCTGTAGTCATTGAGACAATCCCCCAGAACAATTCTTATACCCAAGATTATTCAAAATTTGGTGGATTGACAAACAATTCAGGATCAGGAAAAACTGGATCTATTTCTTTTACTACTTTAGATGGTGGTGCAGGAGATACATACACTATTGTTCTTGAGATGCAAAAACATTACGTTAATCCTTTGGGTTAATCATGCCAAGCAAATCACCTGCTCAACATAAACTAATGGAAATATCTGCCCACACCAAGGGTGGTTATGGTGGTGTTCCACAAAAGGTAGGCAAGGAGTTTGTAAAGGCTGATGAGGGTAAGAAGTTTGCCAAAGGTGGACTTTATGCCAACATCCATGCAAAACAAGAACGTATTTCTAAAGGCTCTGGTGAGAAAATGCGTAAAGTAGGCTCCGAGGGTGCTCCTACTTCACAAGCTTTCAAACAATCAGCTAAGACTGCTAAACATAAGGAGGGTGGGAAAGTCTGCCCTTGTTGGTAATGGCAAAGAATCCTTCATTAGCTATAGGACGTGGCGAGAAGCTCCCTGTAAGCAAAGGAGCAGGTTTGACTGCCAAGGGTAGGGCTAAGTACAACAGAGAGACTGGTAGCCATTTAAAGGCTCCACAGCCTCAGGGTGGTGCTAGGAAAGATTCATTTTGTGCAAGGATGTCAGGAGTAGTTGAACACGCTAAAGGGGATGCACCAAGAGCAAAGGCATCTTTAAAGCGTTGGAATTGCTCAGGTTGGTAAAGGAATATCATGGCAACAGGTTTATCATCTATTGGGGCATTTGGAGATGCTAGAGACCCAGATAAAATGTATGAGCATCAACTTATTTCCTATGTAAAAGGAGATAATCGTGGTGCAGGAATGGGCTTTAAACCTCGTCCAGAAGATGCCAAAACAGCTAATGCTTTAAATGCTGAAGCAACTAAAAAATGGTTGAGTAAAAGAGAGCTTGTAGCAGAGAATGAAAACAGTATTCCTACTGGTGGAACTTTCAATGCTGATGGAACTTTTACGCAAACCAAGAAAAATGGTGGGCAAATTAGCTTAAAGCATTGCAAAGTTAATTCTGTAGAGAAAAACTCTAAGCACAAAAACTGTTGGTAAGGATAAATCATGGCGTTTTCAGGTACAACAGGTCAAACAGTTGTCAGCGTACAGACAGTTATTGATCACGCTGTGCGTAGGTGTGGGAAGTTGGCTGAGGAGATTACTTCTGAACAGCAGATAGCCGCACGAGAAAACCTGTACTTCCTCCTATCCAACATGATGAACAGAGGAATTCAGTACTTTGCTGTAACTAAGTTAGTCCTTGGATTAAATGCTAATCAATATATGTACAACTTGCCTGCAGGGGCAAATGATGTTTTAAATGTACTGTATAGAACAATGGCTAGACCCAATGGAAACTACACCTCTAGTGCAGGTGGTTCAGTTGCAAACATCTATGATGGAAATGTAAACACATATGCCCAACAATCTTCTGCAAATGGAAATTTTGCAATAGTTTATGGAACCAATGACCCACAGTATATTGGCTCTATTGGGTTTATGCCTTATGTTTCTGGTGGTGGTAGTGCAACTTGGAACTACACGCTACAGAGTTCGAGTGATGGGACAACATGGACTACGCTATACACTGGTACTAGTGTTGCTGTGACTGATTTGCAGTGGGTGTGGCAAGATATAGACCCCGGGGCCAACGTCGCTTACTACAGAATTCAAGCCACTGGAGGCACCACTCTAGCCCTTCGTGAGCTTTACTTTGGCAACAACAGTCGTGAGATTACGATGTCTAGGCTAAATAGGGACGATTACACCAATCTGCCTAACAAAAACTTCACTGCCAATCAACCTTTCCAGTTTTACTACGAGCGAAACATCCCATATCCTACTCTGGCTCTATGGCCTGTGCCAAATACTTATTTTGTACAGATGACTGTATGGTATTCAGCCTATATTCAAGACGTTGGATCTCTCTCTGGTCAGTTAGCTATACCTCAGAGATGGTATGAGGCAGTAATCTTTATGTTAGCTCACAGAATGAGCTTAGAACTGCCTACTATTCAAGCTGATCGTATAGGTTACTTAGAGAAAATGGCTGATAAGTTTCTCTACGATGTGGAGCAAGAAGAAAGGGACAAAAGTCCTGAGTATTTTGCCCCAAACATTTCAGTCTACACAAGGTAATCATGGGAATCTTCCTCGATACTCTTGGCAACGCAACATTATCTATTGCAATTTGCGATAGGTGCAAGATGAAACGTGCTCATTCGGTGATGAGGAACGATCCGAACTTTCCCGGACTTCGGGTCTGTGACCAAGGCTGTGCAGATCAGTTAGATCCCTATCGGTTGGCCGCACGTCCTACAGAGAAAATTAACATACGCTTTCCTCGCCCAGATGATAGTATTGCAGTTGTTCCAGACGCAATTGAGACCACAGGGACTACTCAGTGGGACTTGTCTCCAGAACAAAATACTCAGACTCCACAACAAAATGGTAACTTGGACACTTTGAGTCCATCAGCAGGACAATGACATGGCAAATGTAACCATCACGCAATTACCAACAGCAAGTGCTCTAACAGGCACAGAGGCAGTCCCAGTCGTTCAGAATGGCGTAACTGTACAGACTACCACAGGAGCCATTCAAGCTACCTCTAACCTGTCTACATACCCCTTCTTGATGACTCAGGCCACAGTTGCTCTGGGTGCATCTAGATACATCACTACTGGTGCAGGAATGACCACTGTAGATGGTGGTGCAGGCTCTACCTTTGCTATTAATTTGGTTGGTGCTCCTTTGGCCTTGGTGACCTCTGGAACAGGCTTTCAAGTCAAGACAGGCTCAACTACATTGATCAACAGATCGGTTGCTGTATCTGGCTCAGGTCTTTCTATCTCTAATGGCAGTGGTATTAGTGGTGACCCTACAATTAGTTTGTCAGGGATTGTGGCTAACTTAGCCTCAGTTTCAGGCATAGGCTTACTAACAGTTAATGGAACAGTTGTAAGCCAAACAACCATTACAGGTACTACTAACTCAATTACTATTACTAATGGTAATGCCTCTGGTGGTGCTCCAACCATAGCAATTGCTGACAACCCAGTGTTAACAGGCACAGGTGGAATTACTGTTCCAGTAGGTACAACTGCCCAAAGAGCAGGAACCAATGGAACGCTAAGATATAACACCAGTACAGCTACCTTCGAGGGCTATGCAAATGGTTCTTGGGGAGCCATTATCAGTGGTTCTGGAGTAGCTACATTCAGTGCAGGAAGTACAGGTTTTACCCCAAGTACACCTACAGCAGGTGGTATTGTTTTAGCAGGAACCTTGAATGTTGCAAGTGGAGGAACTGGTGCCAATACCCTAACAGGTTATGTCATAGGAAATGGCGTAGGAGTAATGACTGCTTCTACGACTATCCCTACAACAGATTTAAGTGGCACCATAACAAATGCTCAGTTAGCCAATTCAATTATCACGATAGGATCAACTGCAGTATCTTTGGGTGGGACAATTACTAGTCTAGCAGGCGTGACCATCAATGGTTCAACCAATACGTTGACCAACATTGCCAATGCCTCTTTAACTAATTCTTCAGTTACTGTTGGAACAACAGCTATTTCTTTGGGTGCAACAAGCTTGACTTTAGGTGGTTTGACCACTGTAACTGTCACTCAAGACCCAGTTTCAGCCCTACAGTTAGCTACCAAACAATATGTAGACAACATTGCACAGGGATTGGATGTTAAAGGATCTGTAGTTAATGCCTCAACTGTTAACTTTACAGCAAGTTATAGCAATGGAACCTTAGGTGTTGGTGCTACTTTGACCAATACAGGCACATTGGTAGCTTTTTCTGCTGATGGAATTACCAATTCAGTAGGAGAGAGGGTTTTAATCAAGGATCAGACTACTTCTGCTCAAAATGGTATTTATACAGTTACTGTAGCAGGCTCTGCCTCAGTTGCGTGGATATTGACTCGTGCTACAGACATGGACATATGGGCAGAAGTTCCTAGTTCATTTACTTTTGTAGAGACAGGCTCAGTATATGCAGACACTGGATGGGTTTGTACATCCAATGCAGGTGGAACCATGGGTACCACTGCTATTACATGGGCACAGTTCTCAGGTTCAGGCAGTGGAGTAAGCTCAATTACCTTTGGATCTACTGGATTAACTCCTGCAACCACTACGACTGGTGCTGTGACGGTTGCAGGTACTCTAGCTACGACAAATGGTGGTACAAACCTTACATCATTCACTTCTGGTGGTGCTGTATACGCTACTTCTACTTCAGTTTTGACCACAGGAACCTTGCCCAATACTGCAGGAGGAACAGGACAGTCTAATGCCTTTACCCAGTATGGCGTGACTTATGCATCGTCTACAACTGCATTGGCTACAACGAGTGCAGGGACATCTACAACAGTTTTACATGGTAATGCCTCAGGAGCACCTACATTTGGTGCTGTGAGCCTTACTGCTGATGTTTCAGGCATCCTTCCTGTAGCTAATGGTGGAACAGGTATTACTAGCTTAGGTACTGGTGTAGCTACTGCTTTAGGGGTCAATGTAGGCTCTGCAGGGGCGTTTGTAGTGAATGGTGGTGCCTTGGGTACCCCAAGCTCTGGAACGGTCACAAACTTGACTGGTACAGCCTCTATCAACATCAATGGTACTGTTGGAGCTACAACTGCCTCTTCAGGAGCATTTACCACTATTTCAGCAACTGGTGTCATCACTTCTACATTAGCAACAGGTACAGCACCTTTTACAGTAGCAAGTACGACTCAGGTAGCGAACTTGAATGCCGCCACTGCAGGCACAGCAACCAATGCAACCAATGCCACAAACCTTGCACTAACTGCAGGATCAGGTGCCACAAACTATATTACGTTTGCATCATCTGCGACTGGGAATCAGTCCATAAATACAAATACATCTTTGACTTATAATTATACAAACAATGCCTTGACAGCAGGCATCAATGGAGGAACATTCTAATGGCACAGACAGGTTATACACCAATCATACTGTTCAACAGTACAACAGCTAGTAATGTACCAACAACTTCCAATTTGGCAGTTGGAGAGTTGGCAATTAATATTCCTGATGGTAAGTTGTATTACAACAAGTCAGGCACTATTACTGTTATTGCAACATCAGCAACTGCGGCTCTTACAGTGCCAATAACTCCTGCTAATGGAGGTACAGGTGTAGCAAACAATGCTCTAAGTACAATCACAATTTCAGGTAGCTATGCTACAACATTGACTCTTACTGGCACAACAGCAGTCACTTTGCCTACATCAGGAACTTTGGTAAACACCGCAGTTACAACGCTTTCAAGTCTTACATCTATTGGCACAATTGCTACAGGCGTATGGAATGGCACAGCTATTGGTATTGCTTATGGAGGTACAGGTCAAGCTACTGCAACCGCAGGGTTCAATGCTTTATCACCCATTACAACTACAGGGGACTTGATTCTTGGTAATGGCACTAACAGCGCAACAAGATTAGCGATTGGTGCAAATACTTATGTATTGACAAGTAATGGCACAACAGCATCATGGGTTGCACCTAGTGGTGGTGGTTCACAAGCAACTGCAACAGCACTAGGAACTGTGTATGCAAAGCAAACGACAGGTGGTGGTACACCTTATTTAACTGCTTTTGGATATAACGCAGGGGTGAGTACGACAGGGGCTAACAATACTGCTTTGGGAACATCAGCACTTTTTACAAATACTTCAGGTTCAGACAATATTTCTATTGGTTACGAATCTGGATATTTGGCTACTGGAAGTTACTCAACATTTATAGGTTACAGGGCGGGTTATAACAACACAGCAAGTGCCGCTGGAAATATATTTATTGGTTATAACACAGGAAATGCAAATACAAGTGCTGACTACAATACAGCAATAGGACAAAGAGCCTTACAAGCAAACACCACAGGTGCTAGTAACACAGCGCTTGGTTTTAATGTACTGCAATCTAACACCACAGGTTCTACTCAAACCGCAATAGGTGTTTATGCACTTTTTGCAAACACAACTGGCACTCAAAATACTGCTGTTGGATACCAAACACTTTATACAAACACAACTGGAAATTATAATACTGCGACTAGTAGAGCCGCTTTATATAGCAATACAACTGGCAGTCATAATACCGCAGATGGTTATTTTGCTCTATTTACAAATACAACAGGTGCAGACAATACTGCTGTGGGTTCCAATTCGCTTAATGGAAATAGCACAGGAGATCAAAATACAGCAGTAGGAAAATTTGCACTTTACTCATCAACATCATCATACAACACGGCAGTAGGGTACCAATCTTTATTTGCACAAACGACAGGTTCACAAAATACAGCAGTAGGTTGGTTAGCAGGTGCGGCAAATACCACAGGCGCTAATAACGCATTTTTTGGGTATAACGCAGGTCACGTTGTTACATCAGGTAGTTCTAATACATTTCTTGGTTCTAATAGTGCAAATGCGACTACAACTGGAAATGCAAACACGGCTGTTGGTTATGGCGGTTTAGAATTAAATACAAGTGGTTCTAACAATGTGGCTATTGGTTCTCAACCTTCGTATTACGGTACAACTGGTTCTTACAATGTGGCTGTAGGTTCACAAGCGTTAATGAATAACACCACAGCAAATCTTAACGTAGCAATAGGTTATCAGGCTTTATATACAACAACAGAACGTTTTAATACAGCAGTTGGGGGTTATGCAGGTTATTCCGATTCAAATGGCGAGGCTAATAGTTTGCTTGGTTATAACGCAGGGTATGCTATTACATCTGGTAGTAATAATGTTTGTGTTGGTACTAACGCAGGATATGGAAATAATGTAGGAGGTATAAATTTAACAACTGGAGGTGCAGGTATTTATGTTGGTGGTTATGCCTATCCATCTGCTTCTGGAAATAATTATGAAATTGTTATTGGGTACAATACTATTGGTAAAGGGGGTTCTACTGGAATAATAAATTCAAATTATGGTGGAACATATCAAGGAAACAATCAAGCCACATGGTCTGTTAGTTCAGATCAAAGATTAAAGAAAAATATTGTAGATAACAATGTTGGTTTAGATAAAGTAGCACAAATACAAGTACGCAATTTTGAATATCGCACAGAAGATGAGATAACAGATTTACCAAAAAATCAAGCCATCAAAAAAGAAGGCATTCAATTAGGCGTTATTGCTCAAGAACTTCAACAAATATTGCCTGATTGCGTAAAAACTGAATCAACTGGTGTTATGGCGGTCGAACACGACAACATCATGTGGCACATGATAAATGCTATCAAAGAATTGAACGCAAAAGTAATTGCTTTAGAAACAAAACTAGGAGTTTAAACATGACAACATACACAACAACCATCACTCAAATGTACACAGTACCGAATCCAACAGGATATGTAGTAACGGTAATGTTTAACGTATCAGGAACAGACGGTACTTATACAGCAAATATTGATGGAAACATTTCATTTCAACCTGAGCAAGGTGAAGTAGGATTTATTCCTTACAACTTATTGACTCAAGCAGAAGTAATAGGTTGGATCAATACTGCAACCAACAACCAAGAAAACTATTACGCAAATGTTCAGGGGCAAATCAATTCAATGATTACGCCTCCAGTATCTCCATCATCACAGCCTTTGCCTTGGGCGTAAAACATTGATCCATTTACACTTGTTGCACTTGCATCCTCTGCGTTTAAACTCGTCAAAGAATCATGCGAGATGTACAAGGAGGGGAGG
>Ga0114979_10000206_pt1 | contig 38879 bp, 30 predicted proteins | sample S_140625_EF_Meta_FD_87315 | JGI IMG/M metagenome (GOLD analysis project Ga0114979, IMG submission 87315) | Freshwater microbial communities from Lake Simoncouche, Canada to study carbon cycling - S_140625_EF_MetaG | ecosystem: Environmental > Aquatic > Freshwater > Lake | place: Lake...
CCTATTTGGTCTTCCGTGGTATATTGCAGTGTTTGTAAATACCAATTATTTAAAAACTCTTTCACGAATTCATCATTATTTAAAAACGCAACAAAACACGTAATCCAAACACCATAATGTTGTCGTTCAGGGTCTAATTTTTTAAAATACAGATTATCAAACCCATCTTCAATATACGCATTGTATTGTCCAACTACATCTTGAAACGGCTGCTCTTGGTTGTTCCAAAAAGTTGAGCTATAACGTTCAGAACATCGGGATTCTAAAACTTCACCCAACAATATCCCATTTCTCCACTCATGATTCCAACCTATAACCTTATGCGTATAAATTTTACCAGTTAGCCATTCACTCGTTTCGGGGTTTGTAATTTCTAATGTCCCGTCTAACCAGATTATAACTTCATACTGTTTTAATCTCGGTATATTTTGGAAAGCTTGTTTATAATACTTTGCCTTATTGAAAGAATGTTTATTGTTTGAGAAAGAATTAACATACGTATCATTGTCAATTGGTGATTTATTTTCTAAATGATAGGGTGTTGTATCTATTATCCAACCATTGCTTGTTATGTCGGGATTATCAGTAAAACAAATAAAATCTGTTGGTATAGTTTGCTCTATAAATTTCTTGCACGTGCTTTCATAATTCCCGTAAATAGCTGTTATGAAACAAACCTTTGCGTCCATATATTCTCTATACCCATTTTTTTATATTGTAAAAAAAACGCAGAATTGTTATTGTATTTGCAGTTGTGTTTTTTGTAACATTAAAATTATTGGCTGCAAATTTAGGAATATATTAATAAAATGTATAATGTCAATTATTCAACATGTTCTTACTGGTGCACAAATAACAGAAATAACATCATATATTAATAATTACAGAAGTTTAAATCAAGCACCACCACTAGTTTGGGATGCAAATATTTTAATCGCTTCCAATCAATGGTCGCAATATTTATTGACAAATAACTTATTTCAGCATAGCGGAAACCCACAATATGGTGAAAATTTGGCATATTTTGAAGGGTATGGTACTGACGCAATGACTCTTCTCAAAAAATCAGTAGATTCTTGGTATAATGAAATATCATCATACAATTTTACGAAACCCGGATTTTCAGAAGCCACTGGGCATTTTACATGTTTGGTATGGGCAGCAAGTACTAATTTTGCAATAAGTATTACTATTGATATAACAACTACTGCTGCAGATATTGTTTTTAATACAAGTCCACCAGGAAATGTACAGGGAAAATATCAAAATAATGTATTGCCAATTGACCCTTCAGTGCCCGTGCCTGGCCCAAGTCCTTTACCAGTACCTGTGCCCGTGCCTGGCCCAACTCCTATATCAAACTCAGCAATAATTTTAACTATAATAAATGATTTACAGAATATAATTATTTCTATCAGTAGAAATAAATCTATTTATTTTATTCTTGAATACATCCAGAGCGTTATTAATAAACTATATAATGTAAACATAACCCCAATAACAGGTACAATAATTAATTCACTGAACAGTGTTATGTATGTCTTGCAAAAACGTAAATATAATGCTTTTGCAATAACAACTATTAAAAACATAATAAACCAATTGAAATTATATTTGTAAAGTTATAATTACGAATTGTGTTTACAATGTGATTAAAATGCACTGCATAATTTAGCAAAGATTCAATGTATTATATATGAAATATAAAACATTGACAATTGTCACAATATTGTTAGCTATATTTTTATTATGGATAATCATTAGTGCTTTTTTCTCAGAAGTGCCGTTCTATAAACCATCGCAGAATGACTTGAATAAAAATGGGTTTGTTATTTATAATAATGTTATTACTAACGAGGAAATACATAAATTAAATGCCCTTTGTCTAGATAGCGATTATAAAACAACCAAGGAGATTTTATTAAAACAACCGAAATTAAATGAACTTGTTAAAACAATAGGACCAGAGTATGTATTCCAAGATTATATTTGGATAATAAAAAAATCTTCTGTGCATACTTGCCATCGCGATAATAATGGCGATTTTTTTAATGAAGGACAGCAATATCCATCTTATACTATGTTAGTTTATTTGGAAGATATGGATAAATGTTTGGGTGTAATTCCTGAAAGTCATAAAAATCAATATGCGTACTTCGTTGATTTTACAGGCAATCTTGTTAATTTGCCATGCAAGAAAGGGGATGTTATTATATTCAACGCAAATCTAATTCATGTTGGAACTCTTAATAAGCGCGATGATAATTTACGTATACAATTAAAAGTAACACATAAAGACGATATTGATAAAATTGCTTATTATCAAAATTTCAATAAGGTATTAAACAAGGACAACACAATGCCTATGTATGTTAGAAAAGCGCAGAGAAATTTATCATGTATGTTTCCAGGGTTCTCTAATTTAACTCAGTCAGAAAATATAAAAAGTTCTAGAGGTAGCGATAATGGTGCAAATATAGGCGTTTTTCAACAATGGTTTTCATATTTGTTTTATGGCGATACTGGTTTCTATGATTTACCCAACGCGTTTTAATTATTTAGTATTTTTAAAAACTATTTTTTAATAAAATATAGTGTTATGTTATAATCAATAAGAACAATGTTTAGTTATTTTAAATTAGGTAAATCTAAACATGTTAAAGATGAATATGAATTAGGTGAACTTAAAAATGTTAAAGTAGGAGATAAATTTATATTAAAGAAAAATTGCATCTACAATGGTGATATCGAGGATGTTCGTTTTGGAGAAGGAACTATTTTTATTTTAGCAAATATTAAAGAACTCAATTACAAAAAAGAAAAACTAGCGCGACAACATGGAGATTGGTCTAAAGTTCTAGGTTTAAGAACAGTCACTGATTATCCAGAGTATACACAATTTACTTTTTTTAAATACCTTGAAGGCGATAAAATTCCTGAAAAATTTGATATAGATTCTTATTATTGCGTTAAAAACAATACCCCCATAGTTGTTTTTAAAACACATACAACCTGCTCAAGCAGATTGGGCAATACTATTTTACCTAATCTTAGTGGATTAGCAAATTTTTTTAATAGTAATAACATGATGAAACATAAAGAGGAACTTACACAAGAAGAGAAATATATAATAGAAACGGTTAATAAAATAGCCGACAATGGTTTTATTAAAAATACAAATTTATATACCGACTTGCAAAATAACATAAAATCGTACGTGGGTATACCTGAGGCCGCGCCTGTGCCTGGTCCCGTGTCTGCGCCTGAGCCTGCCCCCGTGTCTGCGCCTGTGCCTGCTCCTGTGTCTGCGCCTGCAGAAAACACTAAAGCCGTGTCTGCAAAAAGTGATAAAGCCGTGTCTATGGAAATAGCTAACTCCGCGTCTGCAAAAAGAGCTAACGCCGCGTCTGCAAAAAGAGCTAAGTCCGCGTCTGCAGAAAGAGCTTCGGGGGGAAATATGAAATCCAAAACCAGAAAATTAAAAAACAGGCGAAATAGAAAATCTAAGTCCATGCGAAGGTTATATTAATTTCATAGTTTCTTTCATATAATATTATGTATTATATGAATTTATACAGCAATCTTCTCATCAAATAATGTAAAAACATCTTTATCGTGACTAATAATTATAATACATTTTTTATATTTCTTGAAATCACGTATTATGCCAATTAATTCACGTTTTAACTCAATATCTAAAGCATTTGTTGGCTCATCTAATATTAATATAGAGGTTGGATTAATTAATCCACTAATAACGTTAATTACTTGGCGTTGTCCACCAGATACTTTTTCACCTAAGGACCCTGTCATCTTTGAATAAATATCTATATCGCGATATAATTGCGTGATTTTTGGGTATTTCATAATTTCATCAAAATGGGCTTGGCATTGTTTCTTATCTATGCAACCATAAAACATATTATCAACAACCACTTTATCAAACAGTTTGGAATTTTGGTTAACATACGTAATATTTTTACGGATATAGTGAGGGTCAATATCGTCTATGTTAACATTATCAATATAAACCTCACCACTTTCTGGTCTATACATTTTAATAATTATTTTTGCTAATGTGGACTTACCATTTCCTGAAAGTCCAGTGATACCTATAATTTTATCATTTAATTCCAATGATAAGTTTAAGTCTTTAAACACCGTCTTATCTGTTTTTGGATAAGAATAAGAAACATTTTTAAATATAATACTTTCAAATGGTAATGTTGTTGGCTGATAAAGTTTGGTATCTATGGTCTCTGTATTACCCAACATTTTTTTAAACTCTTCAATAATAAACATTAATCTACTCATGAATTCCATAACACTAGGAATTTCATATAGTAATGTACTCATTCTATCACGGTAAAACAGCATTATGGTTAAAAATGTAACAAAAATAGTGGAATCAATCTTCTTTTGAATACAAAGTAATATGAGATACGCTATAGAAATAAACAAAACAATATGAGTAAGAACGTTTACAATAAAAGACTGTTTATTCATATCAGCGTAAAATATCATGGATGCATCAATACATTCATCTGTTTTTTTCTCATAAATATCCATTTCATTAATAGATTGCCCTCTATAAACTACCTTATCAATGTTATTTAATAGGTTAATAATATATTTCTCATTCTCATTCACTTTTTTCTCATGATTAATCTTTTTATCTAACAATGAATCCCAAAAGTAATAGATATAAAGTCCTATAAAAATATTCGCAGTAATAAAAAAGACACCTAGAATGGTGTTTTTAAAGAGGAAATAACCGGCTATGGCTAATAAAAACATAGATATTGGGATTAACGTCAACAATACTGTACTAAATATTACATAACTTGAAACAGAAATACGTGTGATAGGTGTAATGAATTCAATGAAATTAGAATCTTTATAATTTTCATCATTCGTAGTTAAAACTATTTTGAATATTTCGCGCTTTACCCACTGCGTCATTTTTGTTAATAAATTCTTTTGAACATAATTAGATACACCATTTAATAATATAAAAATTAATGATATGCCAATAAAATAGTAAAGGTAATCATATGATAAATTGTAGTTTTTATTTTCAACTCCCTTTATGATATTTGCTGTTATGAAAGATATACCGTTTATTTTCAGAAGGGTCTCTAATAAGTCTAAAAATATTACTAATCCGGTGTTTATGTATTCCTCTTGAAAGAATTTATTAATCAAGTAAAGAATAACGTTCATATATATTTTGAGATATATAAATTTATGAACATTGGTTTCAATTATGGAAATATTTTATATAAGAATATATTATATCGTCTATGGAAAAATTAGAAATACCTTCTTTAGTGACACTTGAAAATAAACCTGCTATTACAGAACAAACCATAGTTAAAATTAATTTTCAAGGCATTAAACCTAAAGTACATGAACCAACTGTGGAAGGAGAGCCTGCGAAAACCGGTGTTAAAATAGTTAATAAGAGAAAGGGTCCAGATTATAGAGAAAATGTTCTTAAAAGACTAGCTATGCAGAATGTTCATACTGGAAATGCAGTATTAGCCACTGAGTTAAAAGAACAGAAGCGTCTGGTTGTAGAAGAAGAGAAAGAGAAAAAGGATGAGGAAGAAGAACAACCACGCAAAATAGCCAAAAAACTTGTTATTCGTAATGTTGAATTTAAATTGCCCGATAAACCTGTGGCCGAAGTAAAGAAACCACAAGAAGTTGAGAAAGAAGCTGAGGTTGATGAAGCTAGTGAAGAAACAAAATCTACTGAAGAGGAAGAAGATGAATCTGAAGAGGAAGCATTGAGAAGATTGGTAGAAGATACTGAACAAGAGGCTGTTGTTGTGGAAGAGAAAACTGAGAAAGCAAAGCGTGGTAGAAAACCTAAAGCAAAGGGGGAAGCAGAGCCTGAAATTGCAGTAGATTTAATGACTGCCGTTATTGGCAATTTGCAAGTAAAAGACCGCTTGCCAAAGGAGCGTGAAAAGAGAATATTAGCCACATCTACATTTTACATGAACAACCGCAAATTATTTATTCAGAAATTGGGAGAGCTCTTTAAAAAGTATCGTGAAGACCTTTCCAAAAACGAAGATATTGTATCATGTGACAGGTCACAAAATGATGAATTTGATTTGTTAACCCACCAAAAAGTTATTCGGGATTATTTAAATTTGTATACACCTTACCGTGGATTACTCATATACCATGGCTTGGGTACAGGCAAAACGTGTAGTTCTATTGCGATTGCTGAGGGTATGAAGAGCAGCAAACGTGTATTTGTTCTTACACCTGCGTCTTTAAAAATGAACTTTTTCAGTGAGATGAAAAAGTGTGGTGATGACCTTTATAAAAAGAATCAACACTGGGACTTCGTTTCAATTGATGGCAAACCTGATTATATTGGAATATTATCCAAGGCTCTTTCTCTATCTACCGATTATATTAAAAAACATAAGGGTGCGTGGCTAGTAAATGTAACAAAAGTGCCGAATTATGGGTCTCTTTCCACAGAAGACCAAAAGCAATTGGACGAACAATTAAATGAGATGATACGTACAAAATACACTGATATCAACTATAATGGTTTAAACATGAAGAAATTAAATATGTTATCTGGTGACCAAACCCGAAATCCGTTTGATAATGCTGTTGTAGTAATTGACGAAGCTCATAACTTTGTAAGCCGCATCGTAAACAAGGTAAAACAGAATAAGTCTAAAACAATTGCGTTTATTTTATATGAGTATTTGATGAGTGCTAAAAATGCCCGTATTGTTCTTTTATCAGGAACACCTATTATTAATTATCCTAATGAAATTGGTATTTTATTTAATATTTTGCGTGGTTATATTAAATCATGGTCTTTCCCAATTAACGTAAAAACATCTGAAAAAGTAACCACCGATTCTATTCTATCTATGTTTGATAAAGAAAATTTCAAGACCTATGATTTCGTAGAATACAATGGAAATACTTTAACTGTTACCAGGAATCCTTTTGGATTTATTAATACAAAAAAACGTGGAGCTACTAAGGGCGTTGCCCGAGCTACTAAAAAACAGGGTGCCGAGAAATTAACAGAGGGTGGTAAAAAAGAACACAATAAGACGAAGAAAGTTCGTAAGACCAAGAAGGAAGATAAGCCATTGTTAGTGTCTGATGAGCCCATTGAAGAATACGACGAAGATGGAAAACTAATAGAAAATATGGCAGAACGTAACTATCGTATACCTCAAGACCTTTACGAAGGAGGTGCTGGTGTGTTTGATAAATATGATGGAGTTAAATTGGACGATACAGGCAATATAAGTGATTTTGAATTCCAAGAAAAAATCCTAGCTATTTTAAAGAAAAATGACCTAGAAGTACAAAAAGGGTCCATTAAAGTTACTAACTATAAGGCTCTTCCAGATAATCCAGATTCTTTCTTGGGTGCATTTGTAAATTCTGAAACAGGTGAAGCTAAAAACATAAACTTATTCCAGCGTCGTATATTAGGATTAACATCCTATTTCCGTAGTGCACAAGAACAATTGCTTCCTAGCTTTGTAAAAACCGATAAGGGCGAACTTTACCATGTTGTTAAATCGGAAATGACACCTCACCAATTTGGTATTTATGAAAAAATACGTAAAGATGAGGCCGATAGAGAATCAAAGAATAAAAAGAAGCGTCTTGCAGCAAAAGACCCAGAGGAATTGTATAAGATATCATCTACTTATCGCATTTTCTCTAGAGCCGCATGCAATTTTACTTTCCCATCATCTATTGAACGCCCAGTTCCTAATGTGAAAGGTGATAAAGAAATTAGTGAAAATGTGTTTGATGCCGTTCCTGTATCAGAGCGTAAAAATGTTGATGTATATGCAAGTGTAGATGACGAAGAAAACAAAGAGGAAGCTGATGAAGAAATCGCAGAAGCTGATAAATCAAGATACGAAGATAGAATTAAGAAGGCTCTTGAAGATGTTAGTGTTGTAGATGAGGAATCTAAGAAGAGTAAATATTTAGATAAATCTGTATTGAAAACATACAGTCCTAAGTTCGTAAAAGTATTAGAAAATTTAATGGACGAATCAAACAAAGGCTTGCACCTATTATACAGCCATTTCAGAACCATTGAAGGAATCGGTATTCTAAAATTAATTTTGGAGGCGAACGGTTTCGCTGAATTTAAAATAAAGAAAAATGGCAGCGCATGGGAGATGATAGAATTGGAAGCAGATGCTGCTAAACCCAAATTTGTTTTATATACAGGAACTGAGACACCAGAAGAGAAAGAAATCATACGTAATGTTTATAATGGTGCATGGGAATTTGTTCCAGTAGAAATTGTAGGTAAATTACAAGAGAAAGCTGAAAATAATAATTTGGGCGAAGTTATCAAGATTTTTATGATTACGTCTTCAGGTGCTGAGGGTATTAACTTGAAGAACACGCGATTTGTTCATGTTATTGAACCTTATTGGCATATGGTAAGAATTGACCAGGTGGTTGGTCGTGCTCGCCGTATCTGCAGTCATCAAGATTTGCCAGAAGATATGAGAACGGTAAAGGTATTTTTATATATTACATCATTAAGCGAACAACAGAAGAATGACGAAAAGAATGTGGAGTTGCGTATTCGTGATTTAAGTAGATTAGACCATAAAACGCCAGTTACAACAGACGAAACTCTTTATGAGATAGCTAGTATTAAACAAAAGACAAACAACCAGATATTGAAAGCTGTGAAGGAAACTTCTATTGATTGCCAGCTCTATTCTAATATTTCAAAGAAATCTAAAGATAATGAGAACCTAGTATGCTTTGGTTTTGGTAAGATTGAGTCTAATCAATTTGCGTCATATCCTTCATTTGAAAATGACCGCTCTACAAAAGAGGGTTTGGATGTGCGTACAATTAAATGGGAAGCACGTGAGATTAAAGAGGACGGTGTAAAATATGCTTTGAATGAACAAACGATGGAAGTATATGATTTTGAGAGTTATCAACGCGCCAAGGAATTTGGCGCAGAATTAGTATTGGTCGGTAAATTGGTTAAAGAAAAAGGTAAATACGTGATAAAACGTGAGTGAATAATTTATTTAGCAGAGTTAATTTTAAAATGTATATATTATTTATATATATGTCAGAATGGACTCCAAAATTTAAGGTGAATGATACTATAAAATGGTTGAGGATAAACATGTTTACGGATAAAGGAAACGTAAAAGACCCTAATGATAGAAAGAGAGAAACGTCTTGGGAAGTTAAAACTATTGGTGAAGTTGATGTTTCAAGGAAAACATATACATTTACAGAGGGGGGGACGGCTTATGGTCCAGCTGTGGATCAAACGGCTTTGTTAGAAAATAAACAAGGTGGACTACGTAAGCATTCTCGCAACATAAAAACTGGTGGAAAATGGTCTGCTAAATATAAGAAATCTATTAATTGCAAGAGACCCAAAGGATTCTCTCAACGCCAACATTGCAAATATGGTAGAAAGAAAACAAGAAAAAATAGACATTAAAACGTTAGCGTTAGTCAATTTCAAAACCATTAATTGGTAATGACATATTTCGTTGCATAAATCCTGTAGCACTTTCACCACATTTATCTTCTTGTTGACGAATTTTAAAAGCATATTCGTATTCAATTTCACCGGTAGTTAGTTTTATAAATTTACCACATTTTCCGTAATATTCCTGCAACTCATATTTTCCACCGTAAAGCGAAGGTATAAAATGAATACAATTTTTACATAGAGTTCTTAAACGATAACCTTTAGAAAAACACAGAAAACCATATAAAATAAAAAAGAATTTCATATGGTTATTATTATGAAGATGTTTTTAAATATGTTTAGTTAAACGTTCTAGGTTTAAAAGCAACAGCAACAATGCCGTAATAAACAGTATCTACCTTGTCTGTTACTTTGGCAATGGTGCCATCGGTGAATGTAAAGAGTAAAAACCCATTTACTACTTGAGTTTGGTCTTCATTGTTATGAGGCTCAGTGTAATTGAGTGTAGCAACAACCTTATCAGAGAAAGAATTACCATCGGAATCAACAAACAAAGTTGTTCCTGCTGCATCGGAATATAAACTAATATTGGGGGTAGAACCAGTACTCAAGGTTACTGCCAAATCATTGGTAATAGAAACATAATCGGTTTGTTTAAAGGACATTATATAATCAACTATGAGATAATTTTTCTAAATATATTCTAGTGTTAAATATAAATGTCTATTCCCATTCGTTATATTCCAAAATCTTTATCACAGAAAGACACTAAAAAACAGAAGAAAAACATATTGAAATCGCGTAAGTTATACAAACAGGGTATCTTTTTTCAACGACCTAAAGTAAAGTCATTTCATTCTCATAAATCAGGTCATATTGGAAATGCCGAACGTTACTATAATGTAAACAAAATCTTGCCAAACAACGCGCTTGCTAAGAAAACCAAATGCACCCAAAAAGCTTTAGAGAAAATAGTAAATAAGGGTCGTGGTGCATATTATTCCAGCGGCTCTCGTCCAAACCAAACCGCTGAATCTTGGGGACTCGCTAGATTAGCTAGTGCGGTTACTGGTGGCCCAACAAGTATCATTGATTATGATATTTTATATAATGGTTGTTCTAAAGATAGCCCTGCCTTAAAAATGGCAACACGAACTTGTAAACAAAAGAATCGCTGTCAAAAATATACACGAAAAAATATGTAATAAATATATAAAAGGGGGGTTATGGATTCATATACTGTACCAACGTTATATTCAGTATTAAATAATGTATATGATGTTTTTAAACAAAAAATAACACTGTTTATTGAACAACAAGCAAGCCAAACTATTTTTCAGGCAGCTGCGAATCCAATAAATTACATAATATCAAATGTTTTAAGAGAGACAGTAACTCTATTAAAGGGCAATTTTGATGAATTTATAGAACAGAATTCTGCTCTTATAAGTTTTGGCGTTTTTAGAATATTTACTAACGTAAGTAAAGAAACACTGTATATGTTTATTCCAGACAAATTTTTTACTGATTACAAATCTATACTTACAACAGTAATTATTATTTTTCAAAATTATTTAGGTAAACAAAATATTAGAGAAATGTTGAAGAAATATCAAGATGATACTTGGTTTAAACATTATGCTCTACAACAGAGAGATGTTGTTTTTAACAGAGACATAAGTGAGAAAATCACCAATTTTGTAAGCATTTTAATACCTGTTTTACAAACATATCAAATGGAGAGCAGAGAAAAAATGTTGATAGATTGTAATTTTGATGGTATAGAAAAGGAAAAAATAGAAAGAGAGTTAATAGATAAAGAAAAAGAAGAATTAAAATTAGACGAATCTGTTTGGCATAACAGTAAAACATGGAGAACAACAAATACTGGAAAACATGGAGATGATACAACTCTTACATGGAAAGTAACTATTCCAGAGTCAGAAACAAATTCTTCTTCTAAACATATATTTGAATTATGTAAAACGAATAAATCAAGTGCTGCGAAATTGTATTATCTTTATAGTTTAATTATTGTAATATTGAATACTATTATTTCTTGGAACGACCAAAGAAAATACTATATGTTTTGTTTTATTTTTTATTGTTTTAAAAGAAAATACAACTTGAATAGTGATTTAGATACATTAAAAGGAGGATACAAAACAATTAGAAATAGACAAACCAAAATACACCATAGAAAAACTAGAAAACAATGAAGTTGTCTGCGTTTATTCATGAAAAATATGTATTTATCCAAATAAAATATAAAAACAAACGCGTATTATTTTTATATTTCCGTAAATGAACGAGGAAAACAACGTTCTAACCATTAAAACTGTGCAGATTCAACCCATCCGTAATATGATTACGGCTATCAAAGACATTTTAACGGATGCAACAATTACTTTTACTAAAGATGGTCTTAAAATCATTAATTTTGATAAGACACATACGATTCTGGTTAATGTAATTTTGAACTCTCATAAGTTTGAACAGTATTCATGTGATCCTGACAAAATTATAGTCTGTGCTAACACTCTCCATCTATTTAAAGTGATTTCTACTATGTCAAACGATGATACTCTTTCAATGTATATTGATAAGTCGGATTACCATGATGGTATTGTTTCTCATTTAGGACTCCAATACGATAATGGCGATATCAAGCAATGTTACAGCCAAAAATTGCGTCTTATTGAGCCAGATATGGAAGAGCTTATTGTTCCTGATGTGGAGTATTCTACTGTGATTAATTTGCCTACATCGGACTTCCAAAAAATCATTCGTGATTTGAATGGTGTTTCTGACCGTGTTGAGATAAAGTCGGTTGGTAATGATTTGATTTTCTCTTGCGATGGCAACTTTGCCAGCTCTCGTATTTACCGTTCAGAATCAGATGGTAATATGGAGTTTATTCAGAAGTCAGATGCTTCGGTAATTATTCAGGGTGAATTTTCCCTAAAGTCTTTGTCTCATTTTATTAAATGCACGCCTTTATGTTCTCATTTGGAGATGTATTTGGGGAATGATTTGCCTTTAATTGTGAAGTATGATGTTGCGTCACTTGGTGAGATTAAATTGTGTTTGGCTCCACTTCCGCCAGCTTAAAGAAACTAATTTCTTACATTTTCCATAATAAATTTCTTAATGAAAAAACGGTTATAATTTTTCTGGGATTCCGAAGGATAAAGCTGATATAAAATTACATGATGGTGTAAATCTAAATAACCAGGGTTTTCTGATTCTGCGCAATCACACAACCTACCTTCTCTGTCTTCATGATGTCCTTGATTCGGGTATAAATAATTGACAGATTCTTCTGTGACGCGTACTTGGAATACTGCTTGCACAGTACTGCCCCTTGTGTAGCAATCTTCAGAATCTGCTTCTTATCCAATGTTGTCCCCTCTGGAATAGCAGCAATCACATGTTCCGATGGAAGACTATCCAGATGAAACCAAATATCATCTGGTCCCGCTGCATCTATGATGTCGGAATTCTCTTGTGCATTTCCACCGATAGTGAATGTGATATCAGCCTTGACAGAATCAATGTATCTAGTAATTTGCTTCATGATTGCTAGGTTTTTGCTGATTTGTATACATGCACAAAAGTAATCAATTTTTTTGAGGGGAACCTACGGAACCTACGGAACCTTCGGAGACCCTCTGACCCCTCCCTTTTTATTTAAGTTCAATCATAAACCCTCCCTTTTTATTTAAGTTCAATCATAAACTCTCCCTTTTTATTATTCCCGCCGCATCTTCTTCTTAGGTGGGCAAACAACATCAGGGCATGGCTTAAAAGTATCTTCATCTACTACTGGATTTTCTTCCATAGCTTGCCGAATGATTCTCTCCAAATTAGCAGTTTTCTCCAACATCTCTCGCAATTCCATCAAAACAATCTCCTTTTCAACACCGAAAAGCAGTTGATTAGTTTCAAATGCTGCATCAGACATCATTTTAATACGATTTGTGTTCTTTTTATGAATTGCTAAATTCATAAAAAGTTCTCAATTTTTTAATCAAAATTCAGGCTCGTGCTTCTTAAACAAACACCCCTGCTTAGATAAATTAGGTATTTGGATAATCATATTTGGGTCCTGAAGTCCCGATGTGTCTAACCAGATCTTAATTATACAAAAATTTTTCTTTGGTGAAATAGTAATACCATTAATATGCTTATTATGTTTATCATCAATACATAATGATTCGCCACATAATGCATAAAATAAATTATGCCATACTTCAGGTACGGCTTTATTAATTACTTTATATGAGAAACACCCTCCATTTCTATTACGAGGGTCTTCCCACATAGGCGTAATCCCTTCCCTCATAACAAAGAGCATACAATTTTTAACAATATTTTCATTAATAGACTCGTTTAATGATAAGACCTTTTCTACTGTATCTATTGAATCCATAATGATGGTGTAACCAGACAATGCCCAGTTTTTGTCGTGTGGTAAATGGTAATATAAATTCCATTTATCAAGCAGATTATGTTGTGGGGTAGGAGTACTCACCGTATCCATTGTGATTACGCCCGTACATTATAGCGAGATTTGTTTCTAAATTGTTTTTTTGTAGTGTATTTATTTATGTTTGCGGGTTTTTGATTTTCTGGATCTCTTGGATTTCTTTGTTTTTCTACCACCTGCTAATTCCGGGTCTGCCTCCACCGCGTGCGTTCTACCTCCGCCTCTGCCTCTGCCTCGGCCTAGGCCTCGGGTTGGGGCTCGTGCTCTGCCTAGGCCTCGGGCCTGGCGCCGGGGCTGGCGTGGTCTAAGTCTACCTGCGTTACCATCTACATTTATATCACATTCTGGGGTATTGTTAAAACATGGTAAAATTCTGTCACCTAATATGACAATATAATTACTTGTTCCATTTGGACGCCAATCGGTTCTGTTGTTATCTGCGATTTCTCTTTCAATATATTGCTCTAATCTATTCAACATATCGTCGTCATAATTTATGATTAAATCTTTTGCAGTTGGATGTAAATTACTAAAATATGGATGGTCATTATTAAAATTATTTAATCTTTCTCTAATTGGAATTTGTGCAGCAGATTCTATCGCCCTTATTTCTATAGATCTTTGTATGTCGGCAGAACTTCTAGTAAAACTAACACATGCCGCTTGGTAATAAAGTTCATGAAGATAAATATTAGTTAATAATTTATCCATAAATGTATAAAGCTTTTTTATACTGTGTAGTTTAACAATTATTGACGCAATTAAATCTCTCTCGTTTTCAAAAATTTGTTGAGTGCAATTTTTTTTCTTTTTTGAAAAACCCTGGTCCAATGTGTTAGTTACACGTTCTACAATGTCTTCATCTGTCTCGATTCCAAAAACACTATATGATTTTATTGTTTCACCTCTTTTTATTTGGTTTAATTTTTCCTCAGCAGCTGGTAAACTTCTATGTTGAATGTTCCATCTGAGAGCCCCTGATGTCAATGCTATTAACCCAGGTATTGCTGCTAATGGGGCACCATACCCCGTAGCGGCGATTCCTGCAGTCAACCCGGTATTAACCCATAGAATCGCGTCACGGTGTTCCATTTTCAATTTTAAATTAGAAATTTTCTCCCTTTGAGGTTTTGACAATTTATTAATCATTCTTTGCGCCTCGTCGTCGTTTAATTCAGACCTAAGTATACAACAATAATCATTGTTAAAAATTTTTAATCCATTTTCTACATTATCTTTAATAATCCTGTAGTTTTCAAAATTGTTTTTGCATTCTTTAATATTATTAAAATTTATGATAACATTATTTATATCATCAATAATCATTTTTTTGGCTTCGTAATAATTTAAATGACCATAAATAATTCTCATTAGAAATCTGCACTTATTGTTTAGTCTCCCTCCTAAATTATTCGGGTTACAGTTAAATTCTTGATTGTCTCTTTCATAATTGAATTCAAACGGATTATTTGATACTGATATAAGTTTTTTGTCATATATTTCTTTTGCACAAACCGACGCACTTGTAGTTATTAATCTTTTTTCTAAATCTAATTCTATATATTGCTGTTCAAAAGCTTCATTTATTTTATTTATATACTTCTTTATAACAAGTTCATCATTATCAAACGTTCTTTTATTATTTTCCAAAAAACGTCTAATATCCATTAAATCTTCACCACTTACTGAATTATTGTTAACCAATGTGTATAATTGTTTACTTATTAAATTATTATCAGTTAATAATGAATACAATAATTCAAATTTATGACAATTTTTTTTATCAAGAACCTCATGGTAGGCATCAACAACTGGTATAAAATCATTCATAATATTAGTTATACATTATACCCAGAAAACAATTACACAATAATACTATACCCTTCCTCCGTCAAGACAACCGACCTATCAAACCCCAATTCAAAACTATTAATATCACCATCCATAATCTTCAATACATAATCCATATCAAAATGATAAAGTTCCGATTGATACTCTAAATAACTCTTCACAAAAGTAGGAGACAAAATTTGATTACCAACAAAATATACAGACTTATCCAATTCAAACACAATACCCTTCTGCATCAAAGGATGCGTATATTCAATGCTCAAAAACTTCGCCTTGCTACGAATCAATGGCAACTTAAATTCATCAAATTGCCCATTCGTATTATCAAAAATCCTAAATACATAATCATCTCCCACCTTCATCTTTACCAACCCCTCAACATAACTCTGGCTATTCAATACAACAGAATCCACTGCATCACATATCTCATTATAACTTATTTCAGAATTTGTTCTACCATCAACAATTTGCTCAGGATTCTTAATAAACTCATACGACTCCAAAAGCGTATACTCATCCCCGACAAACCTATTTTTATCACGCCTAGACAATACTGAACTAGAAATCCAATATGACGACATAGGCTCAATCTTTTTATGAACTACCAAAGAATAAATATAATTCACATAATACACCGAATAATCAACACAAGCCTTTACAACAACATTCGTATTATACAAATTTCTATAATTATTAGAAACGTTCGTAACCAACCAACTATAATAAATAACAACATAGGTCAGACTCTGTGCCTTTAACCCATTAAAATCAGCCCATCTAGGTTTATTACCAAGAGACCACTTAAAATTATTCAAGAAATCTTTTAGCCCGTACATAACGATAATTTATATACGGACTTATTTTTTATATTTGTTTCTAATAGTCTTATTCAAATATCGTTTTACTTTAATTGTTTTTCTACCACCAGCGCTCGGTGTTTCAGGTGATTCTTCTCTAATAGTTTGTAGTTTAATATTTCTCACTGCTCTGTCTGTAACGCCATCTTGTTTTTTTCTTATTACACTGCAAGTAAGGTCTATAATAATTACTTTATGTATCCCTCTAGCATATAATTCACTAATAATGTTTCTCAACCTTGTTATTGTAAACCCTTCTCGTAAATGCGCAGTTCTTGTTACACTCGCAATAGGATTTAAAGTTTCCATTAAATCTTCATCAGCACTAACACCATTACCCAATAAATTTAATTTCCAATTAGCGCTCTGTAATTTTACATATTCACCTTCATAATTTTTCTTATAAAGCAATTTATCTTCTCTCAAATATTCTTTATTTGGAATAAGACCTTTCGTCCAAGTTCTTATCTTATATAAAAATTCGTGAGATTTATGATGGTACGCCATAATTTCATCATCGTCGGTGAATGATTCATTTTTTTCACGAACCGCCTTTGCTGCCACCTCTGGTTGGTCATCTCCTTCTATTATTTGTTCTCTTATTGATTTTACCATATCTTTCATCTGTTTCTTTGTAGTTCGGTCATTGAATTCTCTGGTTGAATCACGTACAATTTTTACGAATGGTGCTACGTTCACTGGCGGTAATAAATTAACAGCACCTGGTGAAATAGCGTTTAAAGTTACAATTTCCATTCCATCAGGAACTCTAAATTTATCCACTTCCTCTGTTAATTCGGGGTTTGTAGGGTTTTTTACCTGAATATCCCCATGTGTTGTAAATACTAATACAGCTGTTGGCATTTATATAATAAATAGAAAATTTTAGAGCTATCTCTAAAGATAATAAAAATAACTACAATTATAATATATGTCGTCTTCAAACAAAACAATAGAAAATGGTTTATTTATATTCCATCGTGATTTCCGTATAACTGATAACATTGGTTTAATAGAAGCAGGTAAATTATGTAAGAACCTGTATACTTGTTTCATTTTTACCCCCGAACAAGTAGGTAAAGGCAATGATTACCGATCACAAAACGCTATACAATTTATGATTGAAAGTTTAGAAGATTTAGAATCGCAAATACATATTAAAGGCGGTAAATTACTGGTGTTTTATGGGAAACAATTAGATATTATTCGGCAACTTGTGAAAGAACTCGCTATCCAGGGCGTGTTTTTTAATAAGGATTATACTCCATACGCAGTAAAACGCGATATAGAAGCACAAGAGTTATGTAATAAGCTAGAAATAAAGTGGCAAATGTTCTCTGACTATTATTTGTATGAACCAGGAACAATAAATACAGGAACAAATGTTCATGCTAGCGCCTATAAAAAATACACACCTTTTTATCTAAAAGTCGCACATATGAATCCTTTACCTCCTTCAATGTCAAAAGTAAACAACCTTAAAACAACTACAAAATCATTATCACATGAGCTATCTTTAAAAAGCGCAATGACAAAATTCACTCACCCTAATCCAAATATATTAGTAGATGGAGGAAGAACAGAGGGAATAAAGAGATTAAAAATGGCGATTCAACAGCAAAAACATTATGATAAAGACCGTGATACATTCATATATAATACAACATTTTTATCTGCCTATTTAAAATTCGGATGTGTTTCTGTACGCGAAGTATACAGTGCAATAAAACGGACATTTGGATTAAGCCATGGAATAATTCGTGAGCTATTGTGGCGTGAGTTTTTCGCACATGTTTTATATTCCTATCCTGAAGTAGTTGGGCAATCTTACCAAGAACGTTATCGCCACATAAAATGGCGACATTCAACTAGCAGTTTTGATAAATGGACTAAGGGTCAGACTGGCTTCCCTATAGTGGATGCATGTATGCGACAATTAAATACTACAGGTTATATGCATAATCGTGGACGAATGACCACGTCTAGTTTCTTAGTCAAAGTTTTATTAATAGATTGGCGAGAGGGTGAGAAATATTTCGCCCAAAAACTTACTGATTATGATATAGCGTCTAATAATGGTGGTTGGCAAGGAACAAGTGGCACAGGAGTTGATATGAAACCCTATTTCAGAGATATGAATCCATGGATACAAAGTGCAAAATTTGATAAGGATGCTGAGTTTATTAAAAAATGGGTGCCTGAATTAGAATCAGTGGACGCAAAAGATATTCATAAATGGTCAACAATGTGTGACAACCCAAAATATAAAGATGTTAAATATCCAAAACCTATGGTTGATTACGATGAACAGAAAAAGGAGATGTTAGATATGTATAAAAATGCCTAATAATTCGTAGTCCTTTTTCTTAATATTTAATTAAGTAATTAAAAACTATGAAAGGTTGCATCACATTGTGCGCATTACCACTACCAGTAGAATCTATTGTAAGAGCCTGGGGTGGAGAATATATATTTGGTTCAACCGAACTTGAATCCACATTAGTTGCTGTATTTTGTCCATTGGCAATAATTAATCCGATAGTGGTACCAACAGCATTAGATGAATGTGTATGTGATGGCATTTCACCGGTGGTTAATACATGTGTTTCCTCACCACCTTTATTACCTAGTGTGCGTGTTGTTAATGCGCTTCCAGTTCCCGACCCTATGCCAGTACGTCCCCTGGTATCTGGAATATTGAATGTTGTAGTAGCCCCACCATAAGTATAACCAATGGCATTGAATAAGCTCTGATATTCTAATACAATTAAAGATCTTCCATCACAAAATAACCATCCACCTGGAATAGTTGTAGCAGCAGATTGTATTATAGTTCCTGCAGGTATCAATACATAGTTGTCTAAATAATAATTGCCACTGGCATAAAAATTTTTAGCTTTTAAATCACCACCAATTGTAAGATTTCCAGAAACATCTAAATTGCCACCAACGGTTTCATTTTTCTCAACATATAAATCACCGGTTCGCATAGGAGGGCTTGTAAATGTTGCTAAACGATTTTGTAAAAACACACCACTGTTTGTTTGTCTACTCTTCACTCTAAAGAATGACATTTATATTATATGTTTATTTTATAATATAAATCTATGCTAAATCTATTTTTATCAAATATCTAGAGAAATAGTATTCTTAGCTGAGCCATTCTTTCTGCGGTTAGAGCGTTTTGGCATACTTGACCCATCAATTCCCTTCAAGGAAGAAATAGAAATCATAGAATCATCCTCAGTTACTGTCTCTGCTCTCAACGCTTCGCGTGGGGGTTGTTCATGAATATTAACTGTGCGTGTCTTTAATCCAGATAAAATATTATCAATATCAGTGGATTGGGGGCCGCGCATCTCGGGTCTAGATTGTGGCTGCTGCGCTTGCATTGGCTGCTGCGCTTGTACCTGTGGCTGATACATCGGTCTTTGCTGCTCATTCACACTTCCATACCCACCAATATCAGCACCTTGTTCACGGAACATGGCACCACGTCCTGCATTAATATCAGGACGGTTACTAGGCGTCTCTGTATAAACCATTCCAGGGCGTTGAGGAGGAGGTTGATTCTTTGTTTCAACAGGAGCTGGCGGTGGCATTCCACGTGGCTTATTCATCTGCTCCTGCATCAAATTATTGGCCATGGCGAATCCAGGTGATGCCTGGCTCATGCTGCTAACAGTAGCATTCGTAAACATCTTCATTAGTTCAGGACTCTGCTTAATAACATCATTGAATGCTGGTGTAGCACTAGATAATGCCTTGTTAGAGAAATTGAGCACGGCAGCACTAAAACCTACACGCAACAAAAGAGAAATTTCAGGAGCCAATTTACCACCCTTGTATTTATCATGCAACTCAGCAAAAATCTCTTCATAACTATCAATATCCTCACTTACTTGCTCACCCCAACCATCCAAATTCAAATCAAATGGATTAAATGCAGCATTCGCATATTCCATAGAGTTAATAAATGTCATAAACCACCAACCCTGTAACTTAATACTATCCTTCTTACGCTTATCTTCCATTGCACTCTCATACTCATCCTCTACCTCTTCATAATTAGAGTCCAAATCAAAATGGGAGTTATGTTTGATTAATCCCTTAGCATGCCACTCTTCCAATTTCTTAATCATATGTCTCATTTTACGTCTGCGGTCTCTGTCTGTCATTTTCATATTGGTTGTGCTGGATGACACAGGAATCTCATTCATTTTACTAAATCCATCCCATGTCTTAGTATTACCAATGCTTTCTCTAGTTGCGTTACCCAAATTAGAATCTGATGGCTCACTCTCAAATGAAACCTTCTTGGAGGCTTCAGGAGCAGGGTTACCAAATCCAAAGAAATTGGATGCGAAACCACTAAGCGACTTAGTATCACCGTTTCCACTAGATGAAGTAGCGCTAGCATTCGCACCAGAAATTTCATTCAATTCACTTTCTAAAGTATCAAGTTCTCCTAAATCAAGGTTAATACTAGAGGCACGCTTTTTATCATTCATTAATAATTCAATTCCTGAACCAAAATTTACACTTGGTTTTGATTCATTAAAGTTCAATGAAACAGGTTCTAAATCACTTAATCCAAGATCGATAACTTCCATGTTTATGATAATTATACAAATATTATTTTTAAATCATCCGCATAAGTTATTATATTTCGGTTTTTAAGGTACCATATCCCTTGTAAGAAACAATCTGCTAAATCATCGGCTTTCTTAATTTTTAATGAATCTTTCCACCCATTAATAGAATGATTATTGTCCAGAATTTGATTACAATAAAAAAGTCCATCCTTCTTATGTTGTTTATAATCAGGATTCGTAATTAGTGTATTTTCAAGAGGTTTCTCTACTGGTTTTGTCCTTTCCTTTGTTTTGCCAAATTGCGATAATTTGTTGGCTGAAGAAACAAAATCAATATGAATATCCGAATTTTTCATAATAAAATACTGTGCCAACATCCCTTGTATAGTCTTCATCCGATTTGCTATAGGAGAAATTTGATTTTCTATTACAACATGTGTCAATTCATTAATTCCACTCGTTGCATTCAATAATTCTTTCATATTTTTACCTATTGTAATCAAATCTATTTCTGATGCATTCTTTGTCTTTTTCTTGACTATTGGTTCAAAACTATTTTTCTCATAATATTCACCCAATTTCTCTAATATATCCTTTTTCAGCTTAGGTCCAGAATCCATAAATAAAAAGAGAGAATGTCCTAGTTTAATAAGTTCGTCTACCTTTAGTTTTTTAAGACTAACCATTGAATTCTTCTTATTTGGAATAATAAATGTAGAACTCTTAGCGTGTTTCTCGCAATAGCATTGCCCATTCTTTTTATATTTAGCTAGTTTCGCGCATGGTTTTGGCAATACCTTTTTAGTTTTGGCAGGTATGATTTGCGAACATATTTCTGTAGTAGGTTCTTCTTCTAATAGATTCAAAACATTCCAGCCAGTTATTGAAAATTGGCCAGAAATATCAAAAATACAATACGCCATGTTTTTTATACCTACATCAAAACTAATAAGTTTCATTGTTATAAATATGGAATACTTATAATTTCATATTTATCTTTATTTATTTATTTGCTAACACTATTTAATAAATCGGCTTGTGTAATAACTGGTGAAATCTTACGAGCATCTAATTGCTCTCTGGACAAATACATCTCTTTCAAATCACTGTTTTGGTATCCAAATGGTTTTGATTGGTCCAAAATAGATGAAAAGTTATAGGGTGTAGCATTCATATTGGATACAGCATTAGATTGAATATTTGGTAAATCAATATGGCGTTTGTAATATCCAACATCATTAGAAGATTCGCGGAAGTTGTATTCCATGATATCCTTAGAGTTGTTTGTTAAATATCTACGATATTGCCAGTTAGACCGAATTCCATTGCTTTGAATAAGGTCATCATTAATTAAAGCTTCTGGTTGCCATGTAGTAGTAATGCTTCTACCATCGCTCATCAATGGAGGGAATTGAGGATATTTATTATTGGTAGCATATCCTAAAGAAGAACTTGGTACAGTTTCTTTAATTACGGGATAGGCTGATTCAAATTTTTCATACTGAGGATAAGAAAACATGAATAATATATAATACCAGTTATATATTATTTTCACGAACCCTAGTTTTCTACTGCCTCTAACATTTTTAATAGTTCATTCTTCTTCTTCTTACTAGGGTCACTTGACAAACCCTTTGTAATCACTAGTGCCTTTAATTCAGAAACACTCATTTTGCTATAAACATCCCTAGAAGTTTCCTTGTTCTCGTTCTCTGACTCGCTATTCTCTAAAGCAGCTGATTCTTCCAACTTCTCTACATGAATTTGTTCGTCCTCATCTATCTCAATAGGCTCTAGTTTGTTCTCTTCTCCGTCTAAATTTTCAGATTCAACCTCAGTTTCAAGTATCTCTGCCTCTATTGTATCACCAATATTAACATTGATGACCTTAATTGTTGAATTTGATAAAGGTTCTTCCTCTATGGTAATAAGGGGTGGCATATCATCATCCTCTTCATCATCTTCCTCTTCCTCTTCATCGTCTTCATCCTCATCATCATCGTCTTCATCATCGTCGTCCTCATCCTCATCAAAGTCTTCATCTGATACCTTAATCTTGCCATTTATTTCTGTATTATGAAAAGAAGGTACTACAGTACTAGATGTAAATGTGTTAGAAAGATGCTGTATTTGCACTTGTCTAATATTAGATACTTCCTTTACTAAATTTGTAATAATTTCATAAACCGTATCGCATTTATTTTCAAGAGTAGTTAATCGTTGTTTAAAATGGTAGACCAACAACAATATTAATACGAACGTAATGCCTAAACTTAAAAAGAAGAACGTCTCAATAAAATTAAAAAACCCCATTTTACTATACTTTTATAAAATATAAGTAATATTCAAACGAACCCTCTAAATCCTTTCCAATCTAATTGGAAAAAATAATATACTATAGTATATAATTGAAACAAAAATGGATAACGTTTCTTCACCAGCTCCTATATCAAATAATGGAAGCAGTATCTTTAGTAACAAAAATTTCTTAATAGTGGTTCTAGTAATATTATTAGTATTATCATTTTTAGGAATAAATCTTATACTTGTGGGTGGCAATATTTTTGAATACGTTGTTAAAATTTTAACACCTTTGGTAACCCAAATTTTCTCTGTCTTCGCTCAAACAACAGGGACTGTAATTAACAAAACAACTGATGTAGTAACAGATACTGCGAAAGTCGGAGTTGATATTGCTGGTGGCACTCTTCACTCTGTTGGAAATCTATTAAAGAATTCTAGTCAACCCATTGAGATTGCGGCTTTAAAGTTAGATAGCCCCCCTCCCCCAACACCGTTAGATAAATCAATAAATAATTCTCCTGTAAAATCTCCTGAACCAGCGCCGGATAAAGCTGCCAACCCTATTCAAAATCCTATTAGTTCTGGAAAAACGCAATGGTGTTTAGTAGGTGAATATGAAGGTCGTAGAGGTTGCATAGAAATAGGCGAATCTGATAAATGTTTGTCTGGACAAGTATTTCCTAACCAGAAAGCATGCGTAAATCCCACCCAAACAAATAACATGGATTCTAGACCTATTAAGAAATAATATATTTAGTTATAATATAGATTATGCCTCCCATAATTAGTAACCTTATAGATATGTTTAGCCCCAAAAAAAAATCTGAATATGATCATGTAATACAAGAACAATACAAAAGATTAGGATTGGATCCGAACATTCAAGCACAACGAAGAGCAGAAAAAGAAAAAGAAGAAGAAGAAAGTGAGAGTTTTGAACGAGAACAAAAGCGTTTTAAAGGAGAGCGCAATTATTATGAAAAGTTTAATCAAGCCGAAGAAGCATTTAATGAACATGTGGAACATGAATGGAAATTATGTAAATCACATAGATGGTTTAATAAATTTAAAGCAACAACAAGAAATTTTGATGATTTTAAAACTAGAATCCAAAACGACCCATCATACGAAAGTACTTTAACTAAATATTCACGTGATGCGAATGGAAAATATACAAAAACTCCATTTGATGATAATGATTATAAAGAGTTATACAAAAAATGCTCTGCTAACAGTAAAGAAGATTTCAGAGAAATAATACGCGAAAGCGAGACAGGTAAATTTATTCTTAATGGTTCAAGAACTGGTGGTAAACGTAAAAGTAAACGAAACAAAACCAAAAAAAACAAGAGAAAATCCAAAACTTACAAGAAAGGTCGCAAATAATAGATAAGCAACATGATATAAAAATAGTATTCGTGAAAAATATATATAAAATAACAATTCCATTATATATATTTAAAAAATGACATCAAACTATAATATATTTGTTATTCAATTAGAAAACGATAAGTGGTTTTTACACATTTCCAAAGAATCTCAACACGAAAGGGTCTTGTATGAATCGCAAGTTATTTACGAGTTTGTCAGAAAGAATCCACCAATAAAAATATTTGAAGTTATTAAGCCCAATAATTACTTTGATATTAACACACTAACTAAAAAATATATGAATTGCATAGGAATTGAAAATGTACGTGGCGGGATTTATTCAGATGAAATATTACCCGATTTTTTATTGAAAAGTTTAGAATTAGAAATAAACGCAACGGTTGATGTTTATTATAAAACATCTATTTTTGATAGCATATCTAATAGACCAAATCTAACATTAAATGATTATGAACAACGAACAGGAGAATATAGTAAGTTATTATCTAGTGGTTACAAAAGCATTAAACGAGATTTTTTTACGGAACTAGAATGGTTACGAAATAAAATAGAATCTTATGATTATACAAACCAAACTAAAACGCATGGAATACCTAAGTTTTCTTCAGAAGAAAATGCTAGATATAGAAAGCTAGTGTTGGACATGGATACTATTAGAAACCAATATTACAAATTAGATGAAGATAAAATTAAAGTAAGTCCAAGTATTGTATTAAAATACCCAAAATTTACACTTGACTATTTTACATGCCATCAACATTGGAATAAAAACTGGGAAGCTGAGAAAGTGATTGCACTAGACGTGTTGAGTAAATATGAATTTATGGGCTATACTTTAATCAATACACTAGATTGTTTGGAATTTGACTTTTATAATCCCAATTAATAAAATAAATAAAAGAGTTTTTTATTTATTTTATCACTGATTTTATGGTGAAGTTTGTAATACATAATATGAAGAAAATGATGGAGTTCCACCAACAGTATAAACTGCACCTACTTTTACATTGTATGCTTTTCCTGCTTCTAATCCAGTTATTACTATAGGGCTTGTTGTTCCTGTTACAGGAGAATTACCCTTAGAAGTAGTATATGTAGTATCTGTAGTTAAATATGCATAAGCAACATAATTCAATGGAGCAGAACCACCTAGAGCAGTTACAAGTGTAAAAGCTACAGATAAACTTGTCTGAGCTGATTGCGTTGTATTATAAAGTCCAGTAGGTGATATAGTAGACGTTGTCACTGTTAGAGGACCACTTGACCTACCTATAATGCTACTACTGTAATAAGCAGCCACATAAATTTTATAAGTAAAATTAGTTGTTAAATTAGGAATAGTTATTGTAGTGAGACTAGTTGTATTTGTTCCATTTCCGCTAGTATCTGTAATATATTTATCTGAAGTATCATATGCTTGTGCAAAATAGGTTAACCCCGTTGTTGCGGGAGAAGGACTTGTAAAAGTAACTGTAATTGATGTTAGTGAGGTTGAATTCAATAATATATTCGTAGGTGCTGGTGCTAAAGTAGTAGCAGATGATGCTGTGGAATTTACTGTTATATTCGGGAATTGCGAATATACAATTATGCTATTGTATAAGGTTCCTGCAGTTAATCCCGAAACTGTTATAGAATTACTTGAACCAGAAACAGGGCTACTTATAGTTGATACTGGTTGTTGTCCTAAATAACTTGATGTTGGAATAACTTCGGCATAATATCCTGTAGGAGGACTCTGTGTTGGATTTGTAGAAGGAGCAGTGAAATTTATAGTTAATGCATTATTATTATTGTTTATTGAATTAATATTCACCGGAATAGCAGTAGTATTACCCGCAATATCTACTGTTGAAAGATTACCTGTTTCATACGCTGCTGTAACACGAACATTATAAGAAAATCCTGCATTTAATCCGCTTATTTTGAATGTTGTTCCTGATTGCGTTGATGCAGGTGTATATGTTGTACTAGCAGATGTATTATAGCTAGCGAAATAATTTATAGGGGCGCTTCCACTTGGCGCAGTAACACTGACATTAATGTAATTATAGCTTGTGTCTGAAGTTTGAATTAGGTTTGTAGGCGCATACGATAATGTATTTGCCGATGTATATGAAGATGACGACAAATCCCCTGTATCATAAATAGACCATACATAAACATTATATGTTGTACCCGATATCAGATTTGATATGAGTATACCTGAGTTAGTTAATGAACTGGCTATTACATTTCCTGTTTTGACAGTTAGTTGATTTCGTTGCCCGTTTTGTGGAACAGCATATGCATAAAACAATTGATTTGTATTAGTTACACTGTATGTTGGTAAAGCAAAGCTTACATCTAATGATGTAAGTGCTATTGTGTTTGTGCTAAGATTCGTTGCAGGATTAGATAGTGTGTTTCCTGTAACAGCAGTAGTTGTTTGAGTGTTGCTAGTATAAACCGCAGATACGGTTATATCATATGGAGTTCCTGGCGTTAACCCAGTAACAGTATAACTAGGAGATGACGATGTTGATATTACAGTTGCTTGATTGTATATTTTTGTTCCTGTTGGTGTTGCAGTTAATGAATAGGAATTAGGACTTGCAGTTGGAGGTGTGTAATCTACTGTAATTGTTGTAGCAGTTGACGAAATGTACTTTATTCCTGTAGCAGAGGCACCATATGTTGTTCCAGATATAGTTGCTGATGAATTTAATCCCGAATATGTGTTATTATAAACAGCAGTAACCGTGACAGTATAAGTTGTTCCAGGACTTAACGGGTCTGTGCCTGTACCACCTATAATTACTGTAGTTAATGATGTTTGTGCTGTAGTACTTTTTAAAATTCCACTTAAACTAGCAGATACTATATATCCTAATGGTGGTGTTCCTGAAGGGGCGTTAAAAGAAACAGTTAATGTAGTTGTTGTCATAGCTGTTATTGATAATCCACTTGGTGGGCTAGAATATGTATTACCAGGTACAGTAGTTGATGCATACCCACCTACGTCATAATACGCAGTTACAACACAATTATATGTTGTTCCAGAAATTAATCCTGTCAATGTTATTGGGTTTGTATTAATATTATTAGAAATTGATGGACTAACTGGATATGTTACTGTAGTTTGACCATTGTTTACAATTGGTGTTGCTGTTATACTATATCCAATGGGTGCAGAACCAGGACTAGGTGCAGTAAATGTAATTACAAGTTGTTGATTTAAACTAGAATTCACCACGCTAGTGATTATAGGGGAATTTGCTAACGTAGTTCCAGATAATATACTTGTTGTCCTATTTACAGATATATCATATACTGCAGCCATACTAACATCATATATTGTCCCAGAAATTAATCCAGTAGCTACAAAACTAACATCAGACACACCTATTGTTGTAATGGTTTTTTGAACTTGGTTGTTGTACGTTGTTCGCGGGGTTATCTTAGCAAGATAACTCAATGGCTTGCTTCCAATTGGTGGATCAAAATATACTTTTATTGCATTTGTGCTTGCATCTACTCCCGAATTTGTATTTATACCACTTAATGTTGGCGCTGTAGATAATGTATTTCCAGCCAAGAAATTCGTCGTTGAATTCGTGCTAATATCATAAACAGCTGACATACTTATATCGTACGTAGACCCTGAAATAAGATTGCTGAATTTATAAGATGTTGCACCACGAGTAATTCCTGTAATATTAACTGTTGTTTGTGTATTTGTTGTTTGCTCTGGTTTAGCAGTGGCGGAATAACTTAATGGTAAAGAACCAATTGGAGGTGTGAAGTAGACGGTTATTGCATTTGTGCTGGCATCGCCAGCCGTACTATTTAATGCCAAAAGAGTTGGTGGTTTTATTATTGTATTACCTGCCAAAAAGTTTGTTGTTGAATTTGTACTGATATCATACACCGCAGACATACTTACATCATATGTTGTTCCTGAAACAAGACCAGTGAATTGATACGACGTTGTGGTACGATTAATACCAGTAATATTTACTGTTGTTTGAGTATTTGTTGTCTGTTCTGGTTTGGCGGTTGCTGAATAACTTAATGGTAACGACCCTATGGGTGGTGTAAAATAAACAGTTAATGCATTTGTGCTAATATCTGTTGTGCTATTATTAATTGCAACAAGCGTTGGTGGTTTTATTATTGTATTACCTGACAAAAAATTGGTGGTTGAATTTGTACTAATATCATAAACTGCTGACATGCTAACATCATATGTTGTTCCTGAAACAAGTCCAGTAAATTGATAAGACGTTACGCTACGACTAATACCAGTAACATTAATATTTGTTTGAGTATTTGTCGTTTGTTTTGGTTTTGCTGTTGCTGAATAACTTAGAGGAAGTGACCCAACTGGTGGTGTAAAATAAACAGATAATGCATTTGTGCTAATATCAGTTGCAGTGCTATTTATTGCCACAAGTGTAGGTGGTTTTATTATCGTATTTCCTTTAACGTTTGGACTAGACGTTAAACTTCCTGTATTATAAACACTTATCACATTCACATCATAAGTTGTTCCAGATACCAGATTGCCAATAACCGCTGACGTAGATGTTCTAGATATACCTGTAACGTTTACTATTTGTTGAGTATTAGTTGTTTGATTAGGTGTAGCCAAAACTGAATAACTTATTGGTAAACTACCGATTGGTGGAGTATAATAAACCGTAAAGGAATTTGTGCTAGGATCAGTGGAAGTATTTGTATTAATTAATACATTCGTTGGCGCATTAGATTGTGTAATTGCACCTAAGTAGACAGTTGAAGATACATTTCCTACATCATAAACAGTTGCCATGCTGATATCGTATGCTGTTCCCGAAATTAGATTTCCAATAATAACTGATGTTGCATTCTTTGAAATACCTGTGACATTAATAGTTGTCTGTGTATTGTCCGTTGTTTGTGGTAAAGCAGTAGCATTATAAGTAATAGGTAAGCTATATCCAACTGGTGCTGCAAAATATACTGTTATTGAATTAGTACTTAAATCAACAGGATATTGATTTATTTGTGTAATTGTTGGACTACTTGATAACGTTGTTCCAGAAACATCAACAGACGTTGCATTTAATGCCGAATCTATGCTATTATAAACTGCTGTTACTACGATACCGTATTTACTACCTGAAATTAAACCCGATATATTGATTGTATTTGTTGATGATGACGACGTAGGTCCTTGAGTAGAAGTTGTGACTATGGTTTGTCCATTCGCACGTTTACTAGTATCCGGTGTAGCCGTAGAATAATAGCCAATCAAAGGTGTATTGGTTGCGGGTGGGGTAAAATTTACAGTTAATGAATTATTACTACTTGTTATAGAACTGATGGTTGGTGCATATGACAAGGTTGTTCCTGTTATATTTGGTGAAGCTACATTACCAGACATATACACTGAATTTAAAGTTATAGTATAAATTGTACCTGATGTTAATCCTGGAATATTCATTGGTATTGTACTATTAGATGTCGGTATTGATGTTGTTGAAACGTTTACAGGATAAGTTATTGTTGTCTGACCATTCTCTGTAGTTTGAGGAACAGCGCGAGCAAAATAACCCAGTGGTGCATTTTGCTGTAAAGGAGCCGTAAAACTCAAATCTATTGAATTTATACGAGATACTGTTAGTAAATTTGTTGCCATATAACCCAATGTATAATAATTTATTCCACTAGAAGCAATTATTCCACCACTATAAACAGATGTAACCGCAATTCCAGTATAATAAGTATTTGGTGTTAAACCAAAGATTGTTATTGTTGTAGCTAATGATGTTGCTGTCCCTGCTCCGCCTTGGTCTGTAGTTGCTGTATAACTATTCGGCAAAGAACCACTAGTCGGTGTAAAACTTAATGTAATATAGTTTACACTCACATCAATAACAGTTAAATTCGTTGGAGGCAAGCCAATTGTAGACGCAGTAATGCTACTAGACACTGCGTTACCGCTACTATATATTGCTGTAATAGTTATTCCTGGATAGCTAGTATTTGGTGATAATCCTGTAATCGTAATTTGAGTAGCAGAAGAAACTGCAGTTCCACTGCCACCCAATGAAGTCGTTGCCAAATAACTGGCTGGTGTTGAACCAATAGGTGGTGTAAAACGAATAGTAATTGAACTTATAGTAGCTACTACAAATGTAAGACCGGTAGCTGGATAAGATGCCGTTCCAATTACAATATTGTTTGATGATACATCTCCATTGCTATAACGTGAATATGCAGCTATTGTATAAATCGTTCCAGATACTAATCCAGGAATAGTAAGATATAAATTATTCGTTGGGGTACCAATAGTGCTTACAGTAACCTGATTATTATCTATTGAATTTGGAATTGCAACTGCATAATATGACTTTGGAGTATTTCCTATAGGAGGTAAATATGATATAGAAATAGAATTTGTTAATAAACTTGTTGCTGTTACACTAGTGGGAGGATTTGAAACTGTAGCACCCTGTACTGTACTCGTTGAAATTACATTTCCTGTATTATAATAAGATGTAACGGTAAAGTCATAAATAGTACCTGAAATTAAATTATTTATTGGTATGGATGTTGATGTTGTGATACTCGTTGTTACGATTGATTGGTAATTATCTCTTTGTAATGGCGTTGCAGTTACATAATACCCTATTGGGGGACTACATATCGGTGGTGTAAACCCCAATGTTAATGAATAAACTGTTGGGGTAGACAATATTAAACCAGTGGCGTATGTAGACGTTGTGTTTCCAGCAACACTGTTAGATGTAATAGTACCGTTATTATAAACTGCACTAACTGTGACATAATATTTTGACCCCGAAATTAATCCATAAACTGTAATAGGTGATATTGAATATACAGAACTAGTTACCGCTGTTTGTTGACTGTTATTAGTTGTAACTGGAACTGCTGTTGCATAAAATGAATTTGGAGTATTACCTGGTGGTTCTGTAAACTCAACAGTTAAATAATTATAACTTGCGTCGGTTATTCCAGTTATTATGGGTGGATTGGATGGGGTGCTTGCACTGATAAATGTAGATGAAGCACTTGTATTGCTATATGAAGCACTTACCGTTACATTATATGTTGTTCCTGAAACTAAATTATTAATAGTTAATGGATTTGAGAAAGATGTGCCGCTATTCGTTGATGCACCTGATGTTCTAGAAGTCGCCGTTGCAAAATAACCTAGAGCGGTGCTACCAGATGATATAGAATATCCTATTTTTAAATAATTATAACATATGTCAGTTATTATTAAATTACTAGGCGGACTGGATAATGTAGAACCCTGTGCTACGGCTGATATAAAATCCCCTGTATCATATACCGAACTAACATAAATGTTATATGTTGTTCCTGAAATTAAACTGGAAATAACAATTAATGTGGAAGTTGTCTGACTAGTTATAACAGTTGTTTGACCATTATCGGTTGATGTAGGAATCGCTGTAACATAATATCCTAGCGGTGTGCTACCTAAAGGTGGTGTAAAACCTACTGTTAATGAATTTACATTGGGATTAGTAACAGATAATTTGGTAGGAGGAGCGGCTGTTGTATTTGTTGTAATTCCTGCTGATACTGTGTTTCCTAAGCTATATATTGACGTTATTGTAATCGTATAAGTAGTTCCTGAAATTAATCCAGTAAAAGTTATAGGACTATTTGTTGATTGTGTTGTTGAAACAACTACTGATTGTTTATTATCAAATTTACTAGGTGTCGCAGTTGCATAATAACCTATCGGTGGACTACCTACTGGCGCATTAAATGAAACTGTAATATAATTATAACTTATATCTGTAACTGGCATTATATATATAATACTATAATTCATTTTTCTAAATTAGAACGTTGCTGCATTAAATAATGTGTTTCCAGTTAAAGTATTTGAGCCAGCATAACCTGTTGCATAAACAGCTGACATACTAATATCATAAGCAGTTCCTGAAACGAGATTGCTGATAACAAAAGAAGTTATATAATTGTTTAATCCTGTTACATTTACTATAGATTGACGGTTATTCGTATAATCTGGAATAGCTGTTGCGTTATAAGTTATAGGGGACGTTCCTGACGGCGGTGAGAAATAAACAGTGATTGCATTTGTGCTTGCATCTGTAGTATATTTATTAAGAGATGTAATTGTTGGTGGACTAAACAAAGTACTACCAGAAACAGATGTTGTAGACATTTGATTTCCGAGACTATAAACAGCAACCATACTAATATCATATGTGGTGCCAGCAAATAGCCCTCTTATTGTAAGTTGATTTGAAGTAGTTTGCGAAGTAGTAACACTTGTCTGACCAACCGAAGTTGTAGTAGGTTTTGCAATACCATAATATCCAATTGGAACACTACCAATTGGAGCATTGTAACTTAAATCAATTGTTGACGCTGTTGTTCCTGTTACAATAATTGACGTAGGTGGATTAGATGTGGTTGTTCCACTAAAGCTACCTGTAGAAATAAAGTTACCTGTATCATATACGGCTACCATATTAATAACGTAAGTTGTTGCTGATACTAAATTTCCAATTGTATAAGTTGTTAAATTATTTGCTATTCCACTTACAGTAACAATAGATTGATTATTGTCATATGACCCTGGTGTAGCTACAGCGCTATAGTTTATAGGAAGACTACCTATTGCCGGGGCTGAAAAATTAACTTTTAATGAAGTTACAGTTGGATTTGTTATAGAATTAATCGTTGGTGGGTTAGCCAATGTAGTCCCCTTGATTGTTGTTGTAGAAGTTTGATTTCCGGTGTCGTATACTGCAACTAGACTTACATCATAAACCGTTCCAGATATTAATCCTTTCATAACATACGAACTAGTAGAGCTTAATGGAGTTATATTAGATAATGTTACTGATGTTTGAGCATTTCTTCGCGTTTCCGGATTAGCAATTAAATTATAACTATTTGGTAGTGTTCCACTTTGTGGCGGGGATATATAAACTGTAATAGCATTAGTGCTAGGGTCAGTTAATGTATTTGTATTAATACCTGATATCGTGGATGGGCTACTATAAGTATACGCAGTAAGTGTTGATGAATCATATGTTCCAGTATCGTAATATGAGCTAATAACTATACTATATTGAGTTCCTGAAGATAACCCACTAATGAGTATAGGGTTTTGAGAAACATCAAAAATAGAAACAGCTAGTCCATTTCTAGTTGAAGGAGTAGCAGTAACATTATAACCTATTGGATGACTACCAATTGGCGCAGTAAAACTTATAGATAATGTATTATATGTTTGGTTAACTAACTGTAAATTAGTAGGTGGATTAGCTAATGTACTACCGGTAACTGGGTCAGAGTCTTGATTGCCGCTTAAATAAACACTTGTTACTTTTACTGAATATGTAGTGCCGGAAATTAATCCAGGAACTGTTATTAAATTAGATGTTGACAATGTTGGTGATGTTGGATAGACTACTGTTACTTGTGAATTAAGTGTTGTGGTTGGAGTTGCGGTTACATAATAACCATCAGGTAAATTTCCAGAAGGAACGTTAAAACTAACATCAAAACCATTAATTGTTTGATTTTTAATAAATAAAGCACCTATTTTTGAACCTACAGTTGTAACAGTTAAAGGTGAAGACGTTACTGTTCCTGCTGTATATAATGATGATATTGTTACAACGTATGACGTTCCTGAGGTTAGCCCAGTTATTGCGTATGGATTTGAAAGAGTAGTAATACCGCTTTTTGTAATAACTGTACTTCCATTAGTTGGTGTTATTGTAACAGTATAACTATTTGGTGATGTTCCTGGAGCAGCGGTATATCCAATATAAAAACTCACATCAGTTATTGAGCTTGATACCAAATTTGTTACCGAACTGTAATACGTTCTTTGTGTAATACTTGTGCTGTTTGCATTAAACGATGAAATTACTTTATTATAAATAGCTGTCATCACTATAGTATATGTTACTCCTGTTAATAATCCCGATATGCGCACAGGATTAGGAGGATAAGGTGTGTTAGATAAATCTGTAATTATCTGTGTTCCCACAGAAGCAGTTGATGTTATCTTATACCCTATTGGTGCTGTACCATTTGGAACAACATATGATAGGTCAAATAGAGTATAACTAGCGTCAGCTATTGATAACCCAGTAGGAGCAGGTGAAAGTGTTGTTCCTGAAATATCATTTGTTGGTAAGCCAAATCTACCACTAGATAAATATTGCGCCAATTGTAAATTATATTTTGTTCCTGAAATTAACCCATTAATTGTAATTGGTCCCGATGGAACAATAACATTATTTACAAATGAAGTTTTTGTAACCTGTTGGTTATTTGAACTTGGGTCAGGAATAGCAATTACATAATAACTTGCAATATTTGGATTACTTCCAATAATAAAATTAACTGTTAATGAACTAGCTGTTGTATTTGCAGTAACTAATGAATATTGAGTAGGATTGTATCCTAATGTTGTTCCAGTAACTACAGAAGAAGAGGTTGATGAGCCATTGCTATAAAGAGCTGTAACATTTAAATATTTATATGTTGTGCTAGACGTTAATCCTGTAATAGTTATTCCATTCGCAGACGCACTTGCTATTCCGCCTCCTACACCTCCCGCCGATGCTGTATAACCAATAACAGGATTAAAAGCACTTATGGGCGCAGAAAATGATACATCTATTGTTGTATCTCTTGACCTAGTCACTGATAAATTTGTAGGAGGTAAAAGAGGTAAAGTTATTAAAGATAATCCAGAAGACAATATTGAATTTGTGTAATTCGCACACACATTGTTATTTGTAAAACCAGTTGTGTAAGAAGAGTTAACACTATCTACATTTAATGTTAAATAGAAATCATATACATAACCAGGGTTTGTAGTTAATACTATGTTAGAAACGTTTATAGTGTCTATGTATGCAAAATAATTATAACCATTTACGCTAGTAGATAATTCACTATATGTCACGTTTATTGGCGAATTAGATGAATAATTTGAAAGCGAAATTGTTTTTGATTCTGGAACCACGTTACCACTATATTTAACATCCAAAAATAAACCATTAATTGTTATGGTTGCTGAACCGTTTTGACCTGATGCGTTCGTTGCATAAATCCCTATAGGTATCTGTAAAGTATAAGTGTATTGGACATTATCTATTGCTGGTTTTATTAGCATTGACCCTATATAACTAGAAACGTTAGTAGACAACAACATGTTTTTACTAGAGTTAATTGACCATAGATTAGTCTCTGATGTTTCAGATTGACTATATGCAGCATTATTAATAGTTGCATTTGTAAAATTATAAAGCGGTATTGTCTCATCGTCAATTAAATTTACTATTGGTCCAGGAATTCCACAAGACGATGTGGGTGTTGGTATTAATCTATCTGCTGCGCAATCTACTATTAAACCATTTTGTATAATAGTATACGTATAATACCCTTGATACCCTGTTATTTTTACAGCATTAGGGTCCAATGATGAAGCACTTGTTATAACTAGTTTGTCTGGATATTTTACAGTTACTGTGTTATAATTACCACTTGTGTCCATAGTAACTATTACCTTATTTTGAAATCCCTGCGATTGAGAACGTCCACTTAAAATTTGCGATAATTTCTGTGTTTGTGTTAAATTATTTGTCTTTGAGCTACTGTTTGTGTTGCTATGTTTTAATATTTCTGCCTTACGCCGCATATCCAATTGATATTTTGTAAATGTTCCATTATAAGGATTTGGTGGTGTATATCTAGATTGCGGATTGTTAAATAACATCTGTTTTTTTCTTTGGTCGCATAAAACGTCTAATGAAATGTTGGTTGTTCCTGCCATTGTTATATAATGTGACTTTACATTATATAACTATAAATATCTCAAGTTTATAATTTTTTTGAATACCAAATAGATGATAAATAATCGTAACCACCTGATTTATTTGCATCAACTCCGTCCGCGCTAGGGTTAGTATTAGGCCCCCAATAAACAATATTATTAATTTCTATAATACTCAATGCATGATTAAAATATCTTAAATCAGAAAGATTTCCATTAAAACCACCGCCTTGACATACGTTAATGTCGTTGTAATTTTGTTTTGGTACTAAAGGTAAATTTAGACGGCCTGATATAGTTCCGTTTACATAAACGTCCAACATCGTATTTTCTAAACGAATAATTACATTTACCCATTTGCGAACAGGTATAGAGTCTATACTAATATTATTCTTGCTATCTTCCGACGTTGCTGTATTCATTATAACCTTTAATGTTACTATTCCGTTAGTATTAGGAACAATGTATAATCCAGGCCCGTTGTTTACTGCAGTAATATTTGTTACTGAATCAAAATTCAAATCGCCTTTATTAAAAATAAATTGATGTTTTGATGTAGCGCCTAAATCGTTTATGAACAACCATACTGACCATGTAAATTCCATGCCAGTGCGCTCATTGTTTGATAACTTTACTATCTTTGATTTATTTCCTACACTAGGGTCTTGTGAAAATGTTTTCCCTGTTTGACCAGTAATAAGACCCTTGATAATAAATGGACTATCTGATGGATTTAAAAAATATCCTAAGATTATTACTCCTAAATTCATAAGAAATAAAAATCCTATTATCACTAATATAATAAATGCAAACTTGGCAATAATTGTATTAGATTGTAAAAATGATGCGGATGCTCCAACGCCAGCAGTTGCTTGGTTAGAAAAACTGTCAAGACTACTATTTACACTTGATTTCATATCATTTATACTATTTCCAAGACTTTCCGTTGCCTGTTGCACTGATTCTGGCATTTTTATATCAGGAGGGGCCATGTTTTGAAAATTCATTGTATGGTTATATATTATATATATAATAGATTATAACCATTCTAAAAATACTTTATTTATTAATCTTCTCTAAATTCTAAAATAAAGGGCGATTATTAACAATAGTAATATTATCCTTTAATACACTATAATTAATACCATAAGAACCGAATAAACTAGCGAATTTACTCTTACCATTTCCCTTCATGTACCATTCCCAAGCCATTTGAGGGTCTACTGCGTTTGTCCATCTAGTAAATATTAATGCATTCGCGCTCCATCCAGAACCAATAGAAATACCCGCTACTCCTGCACTGAAATTAGGTGTTCCTGAGTTTCCTAAATACAATGGGGATGTTGTAGAGTCAACTGGTTGTTTTGGTGGAGGTATCTGTTGGGATATTACTAACTTTCCATCTAAATAACAATCCACAAATTGGTTATCAACACTAATAATGATGTATACCCATTTCTGTAATGCGAATGTGTTTGTAATAGTGATTGTCTGTGTTGAACCACTTGCTAACCATATATCACATTTCAATGTAGGTGCGTTTTGGTCTAAATATAATTTGATATTGTTAGGTCTGTAGAATATTGTTTTCTGCGCAGAAGGGTCCCAGTTTTGAACATACAACCATATTCCATGAGCATAACTTAAATTTGTAGCACCTGTCAAAGTATCGCCCGTAATAGTTGGTATAGCTTTTGTGAAATCGGCTACAGGACTTAAAGTAGTAGCAGTATTAGATAAATATTTGAAAAGTAAGTAAATAAAAAATACAATTACGATTCCTAAAATTATAATAAGCGAATTCATTTATATAACTAATACTCACAAAATAATTACGGAAAGGAACCTCTTATAATACGACAGGAGGATTTTTATACATCAATAAATTATAGGTAGATGTAATATGAGACATGGATAGGATATAAGGGAAATATCTAACATTACAAATTGCACCATCTAAACCATTTTCTTGTCCAATCATAATGTTATCACTTGCTTTATAGGTTGGGCGATTATCTGTAAATTTAAATACTTTTAC
>Ga0114979_10000209_pt1 | contig 38646 bp, 31 predicted proteins | sample S_140625_EF_Meta_FD_87315 | JGI IMG/M metagenome (GOLD analysis project Ga0114979, IMG submission 87315) | Freshwater microbial communities from Lake Simoncouche, Canada to study carbon cycling - S_140625_EF_MetaG | ecosystem: Environmental > Aquatic > Freshwater > Lake | place: Lake...
CACGCCGCCCACGGCGAGTTCGCGCAGTGCGGTGCGGCTTGCCTCGGCAATGCGCACGCGCAGCTGCACCTGCTGCACGCCGGCGATCTTCGTGACGTCGATCCACCGCATGTTGGTCGACTGCATGTAGGCGCGCACGCGCTCGGCGGTGGCGATGGTGGGCATCACGCCGCGCAGCACCACGGTGCCGCCGACGTTCTGCGCCTCGAGGTCCACACCGAAGAACTGGCGGAGGCGATCCGAGAGCTGGTCTTCGTCAAGGCCCACCTGGAGGTGGCGCGTCACGGTCTCGCCGTTCTCGAGGCGGAAGACGATGTCCGTGATACCGGGGCTGCGGCCGAGGAGGACCACTTCCTGCGCCGAGACCGGGCGGGCGTCGGCGATGGCCGGGTCGGACACCACCACGCGCTCGATGCGGCTGGGCATGGAGATCATCGTGGAGGAGCCGGCGACGACGTCGATGTCTTCGGGATCCTGGGCCGGAACCTGCTGCGGCGGCAGGTCCGGGTTGGTTGCCGCCTGGCCCGCCGCCAACGCCGACACCGACGGGAGCGCGAGCGTCGCGGCAATGGCGATGAGCGATGCGTTGTCTCTGGAGATCATCGGTGGCGTGTCCTGGATTCGGAGTGGATCACGGAGTCTTCGGCTTCTTCGAATTGGAGAACGAGTGGCGCTCGGTGTCCTTGCCACGGATCACCAGCACGTCCCACGTCTGCGAGCTGGTGGAACCGGATGCCGCAGCCGCTGCGGGTGCTGCGGGCTGCGCTCCCGCCGCGGGCGTTGCCGCAGGCGCGGGTGCCGGTGCGGCCGCGGCGATGCCGTCGTCTTCCGCACGGACGACGATGCCGATGGTGCCGCGCGCGCTCGCGAATTCCACCGCCGAGGCCTGCTCGGGCGTGGCCGCGAGGGTGACGGTCATCTTGCGGTTGCTGGTCCGGCGGTCGATGGCGCTCGCCGCGGTGTTGGCCGATGCCTTCATGCCGAGTGCTTCGTCGTTCACGGCGAGCACGCGCCCGCGCTCGAGCACCGTCCGGGTGGCCATCTCGCGCTGCGAGTTGCCGGGGCCCTGCACCTCGATGGTGGCGAGCACGTCCACGATCGCGCCGGGGAAGAGCGAGACCGCCGGGCCATTGTCGCGCAGCGTGACCGTGATGGCGCGGTACCCGGGCGGCAGTTGGTTGGCGATGGCCTCGCCCGAGGTCTGCGCCGCGAGGTCGGTGTCGCGGATGACCTGGCCCTTGCGCGGGGAGACCGCGAGGATCCGGCCGAGGCCGCGCTGCGGGCGGCTGGGTTCGCCCTTCGTGCCCGATGCGTCGATGTCGAAGTCCGCGGCCACCAACCGATGTCCGGCGGACAGGTCCTTGGAGGCGATGCCGATCGACTGGCCCGACTTGCGGCGGTCCGAACCGTCGTTCAGGTAGTTCTGGATGCCATCCACCAGGATCCACGTGGCGACTGCCGCCGTGATGCCAAGGAAAAGCAGTCTGTTGCGTTGCATTGCCATTCCATGTCTCCTGGATTCGGTGGGCGATGAGCTCCACGGACTGCTGGAAGCCGCGGCGTGCCGCTGGTGGGGACTCTTGATCTATCGGACTTCTGCGGGGGAATCATCCACAGGAGCAGCTGCCCCGCGGCTCATCGCCGTGGTGCCGCAGGCCCCGGACCATGCGGATCAGGAATCGGGCTCCCGAACCATGGAAGCGCGTCCGTGGAGCGCGGCGGGCAGTGGCATGATGCCGCCGAGGCCGAGGAGCTTGACCTCGGAGTAGTCCACGTCCACGGTGATGGTGATGGAGGTGCCGGCCTCGACGGAACTGGGGTCGGCAGGGTCCACGATGACGGTTGCGCCCGCGATTCCCGAGCGTTGGAGCGCCTGGGCGACCCGGTCGTGGATCGACTCCGCGTTCGAGCCGGACATGGCGGCGTAGCGGGCGCCGGCGCGTGCCGCCTGGTCGATCTGCATCGAACGCAGGACGAGCCAGCCGTACTCGAAGCCCGCGAAGGTCACGAGGAGCAGCACCGGCAGGCAGATCGCCAGTTCGATGGTCTCGATGCCTCGGCGCAGGGTGGGGCGGCGGCGCCTCATCGGATGCCCCCGATCGGGCCGTACTTCACCCAGTACCACCATGCAATGACGGTTCCGGCCAGGATTGCCGGCGCGTACGGCACCCAGCCCTTGGGGCGCGCCCGGACGGTGGTCCGGCTCTGGGCCACGTCTTCTTCGGTCTGCGAAGGGTCACCGAACTTGCCATGGAATGCCCGCCGCACGGCGTTCCTGGACGTGGTGACGGAATGCATCAGCAGGTACGGGACATCCCACAGGCCTCCGCGGTAGACGGTGATGGAGATGGCTTGGACGAAGCCCGCCCCGGTCACGGTGAGCATGAGGATCTTGGACGCCTCGGGGCCGATCCACGCACCGAAAGCCATCATGAGCTTCGCATCGCCTGCGCCACCGCCGAACATGGCGTAACCAATGATGAATACGAGACCTGCGACTCCCATGCCAGCCGAGGCGAACCCGAGCCCGGACCATCCGTCGATGACGGTCCAGTAGGCCAAGCCAGCTGCCAACAGCGGCAGCGTCAGCCAATTGGGGATGCGGGTGGCCCGAAGGTCCGTCACGCACGCGATGGACGCCGCGACGATGATCAGCACCCAGATCCATGCTGGCAACTCCGCAGCCGGGGACGCGGCAGCAGCGAGCGTGGCAATGGGGGAGACGCAATTCATCCAGCTTCCCGATTGTGTCGAACAGAGAATCGGTTGTAGCATCTTATAGCCTTCATTTCATGGCTTTCTAAACGACATATCCGAAGTTAGTGGGCGGATTTCGATGCCTCCGAAGCGTGTACATCACCGGTCTGCGCGTGCCGTGACCACAATCTGGATGGTTATCGCATTGCCGGTGGTGATTTTGATGACCTGGTTTGCCGTGGAGATTGGCTTGGTAGTAAAGTCCGGTAACCAAGCACGACTGGCCGCGGATGCCATCGCGCTGGCCGCTGCCGCTCGCTACGGCGATGGACCGGAGGCCGCGCTGCAGGACGCCTATGCCGCCGCCAGTGCGTGCCGTGGGCCGAACGGACCGGTGCAGATCATGATTTCCCAGGGGCCGGGCGGCGGAGGTGACGTGGTGTACGGCGCCTGGGATGACTCCGCGCAGGCGTTCTCGCCGGACGCGCAGGACGGCGGGCCGGCCGCCGAAGTCACCGTTCGTTTCGCGCCGGGAAGTGCCAACGGTGGAGTGTCGCTCGTGATGAGCGGGTTGTTCGGCGTGGGCACCGTTGCCATCGAGCGAACGAGCGTGGCGGTCTACAACCCGCCCAAGCACATGACGTCGCTGCTGTTGCCGGACTCCGGGCTCGCGTTCGTGAGCATGGGCGGGACGGCGGCTCTGCGGGCCAAGGGCGGGGTCTCGGTCGCCGCGCAGGGTTCGAGCTCCGTGCAGCTGACCGAGGGCGCGTCGATGAACATCGCAATCCTCCGCTCGGCGGGGACGATGGATGGTTCGCTCGGATCGCGCGTCACCGGATCGGTGGAGTCTTCGGCGACCGTTCCGGAGGACCCGTACGTCGGCGTTCCGATGCTCCCGTTCGATCCGGAGACGCCGCCCGAGATCGCGCTGACCGGCGCGGGCACGATTCATGTGTCGCCCGGCCTCCATGCCGCGTTGGTGGCGAATGCTGGGACGATCGTGCTTGACCCGGGCATTCACCAGTTCGAAGGTGGCATCGAGCTTTCCGGCACGGCGGCACTCGAGATCGACCAGGCCCTGGTGCAGCTGCAGGATGGCGGCGGGCTTCAGTTGCGCGACAGCGCATCGATCACCGGCACGTCACTCGGCGGCGCAGGGGATTGGGTGGGCTTCTGCTTCATCCAGGGGAACACGGGCACGGCCTGGAGCGTGCAGGACGATGCGAGCATCTCGGTGGAGGGGAAGTGCTATGCGCCGGGCGCGGCGTTGAGCATCGGCGGTACCGCGAAGGTCACGATGGACGAGCTGGTGCTGCGGTCGCTGACGATGTTCGGTGACTCCCGGCTGCAGCTGGTGAGCGACATTGCCCCGATCCGGCTGCCGGTGGTGCCTGGCCGCGCGCGGCTGGTGCGCTGACGAGGGCGTGCGCGCCCAACCTATCCTTGCGGAATGCAGCGGCCCGACGTGATCATCATCGGCGGCGGCCACGCGGGCGTCGAGGCCGCGTGGGCGGCGGCGTCGGTGCTGGGCGCGGATGCGCGCGTGGTGCTGGTGACGATGGATCCCGGGAAGATCGGGGCGATGAGCTGCAACCCGGCCATCGGCGGGCTGGCCAAGGGACAGATGGTGCGCGAGATCGACGCACTCGGCGGCGTGATGGCGCGCGCGACCGACCACGCCGGCATCCTGTTCAAGATGCTGAACACCTCGAAGGGCGCGGCGGTGCGCGGGCCGCGCGCGCAGTGCGACAAGTACCACTACGCGGCGGAGGTGCAGCGGCTGCTTGCCACGCGCGCGCAGGTGGAGGTGATTGCGGGCACGGTGGACGACCTGCTGGTGGAGGATGGCGTGTGCGTGGGCGTTCGGTTGCCGGCCGGATGGCGCCGCGTGCGCGTGGACGAGGCCGCGGCGGCGCGCAACGTGCTGGGCACGCAGATGGCGGAGCCGGTGTTCGTGCCGGAGGGTGCGCCGCAGGATGCATGTGAGTTGCGCGCGGGCGCGGTGGTGCTGACCACCGGGACGTTCATGCGCGCGCTCATGCATACGGGCGAGGCGCGGACCGAGGGCGGGCGCGTGGGCGAGGGGAGCGCGGTGGGGATCTCCGGCATGCTGCGCGGGCTTGGATTCGAGCTTGGGCGACTGAAGACCGGCACGCCGCCGCGCCTTCGGCGTGTGAGCATTGCGTGGGATTCGCTGGCGCCGCAGCACGGCGACGAGCCGCCGGTGCCGTTCAGTGACCTGCCCGCGCACCTGCTGCCGCGCGGCGCGTTCCCCGGGCTTGCGCAGGTGGATTGCCGCATCACCGAGACCACCGCGGGGATCCACGAACTGATCCGCGCTAACCTGCATCGCGCGCCCATGTACAGCGGGCAGATCGAGGCTTCGAGCGGCCCGCGCTACTGCCCGAGCCTGGAGGACAAGGTGGTCCGCTTCGCGGATCGCGAGAGCCACCACGTGTTCCTGGAGCCGGAGAGCCTCTACACCGATGAGGTGTACTGCAACGGCATCAGCACCAGCCTGCCTGCGGAGGTGCAGGAGGGGATCGTGCGCGGCATGCGCGGGTGCGAGCGCGCGGAGATCCTGCGCTGGGGCTACGCGGTGGAGTACGACATGGTGTGGCCGCACCAGATCGACGCCACGTGCGAGACCAAGCGCGTGCGCGGGCTGTACCTGGCCGGGCAGATCAACGGCACCAGCGGATACGAGGAAGCCGCGGCGCAGGGCCTGGTGGCGGGGCTCAACGCGGCGCGGCGCGTGCGCGGTGCGGGCGAGGTGCGCATCGGGCGCGAGCAGGCGTACATCGGCGTGATGATGGATGACCTGGTGACGCGCACGCCGCGCGAGCCGTACCGCATGTTCACGAGCCGTGCGGAGCACCGGCTGCTGCTGCGCGCGGACAATGCGGACGAGCGATTGACGCCGATGGGGCGCGAGCTTGCGCTGGTGGACGATGTTCGCATGGGCGCCTTCGATGCGCGCGTGCGCGCGATGGACGCGATCCGCGCGGGGTTGCTGGCGGCACGCGCGGATGCAAGCACGGGCGAGCGCTGGCACGACTATGCGCGGCGGCCGGACGTGCCGATGGCGGCGGTGGCGGACGCGCTGCGCACGGCGGGCGTGGATGCGCCGATGCAGCTGGTGGATCGCGTGGTGACGGACCTGCGCTACGAGGGCTACGTGGCGCGTCAGCGTGCGGAGGTACGTCGGCATGCGGAGAGCGAGCGGTCGCCGATTCCGGAGACGCTTGACCCGGACGCCATTGCAGGGCTGCGTGCGGAAGCGCGCGAGGCGCTGCGGAAGTTCAGGCCGACCACGCTTGGGCAGGCGGGGCGGCTGGCGGGGATCAGCCCGGCGGACGTGGGGCTGATCGCGATTGCGGTGCGGCGTGCGCGGGCGGTCGGCGGGCGAAGCTGACCGGAGAACTTCCGCCGAATTCGGCTGGCCTTTCCGCAGGCGCATGAAGATGGTCGCAAGGAGTGCAGCGACCATGCGAAAGCCACGGCTGCCCCATTGGTGGGGCTGGCCTCTGGAATTCCCGGAGCACGTCCGCAAGCGGATGCGCCAGCGGAACTTCTCGGAGACCGACATCCGGCATATGCTCTTTTCCGTCCGAAGCGTTCGGCCGCTCGATGACGCGAGTAGGTGGGCCGTGGACTCTGAACTGGACCGTCGACCGTGGCGAATCATCCTCGAGCCAGACCCACGCGAGCGTCTTGTGGTGGTCGTCACCGCCTATCCGCTGGATCCCCTGCCATGACACATCCGTCCATCGAGATCACCTATCGGAGCGGTCGTGCCGTGGCGGCGTACATCTCGCTGGGCGAGCGATCCGCGGCGCGCTGCCACGCGACGCGGGAAGCCGCTCCGGGTCTGATCGTGGACTATGCGCGCAATGGGCGGGCCATCGGGCTCGAGGTGGCCGTTCCGCGCACCGCCACGCTCGCGGCGGTGAACCGGGTGCTTCGGGCGGTGGGTGCCAATCCGCTGCGACGCGTGGATTTTGCGCCGTTGCGCGTGGCATGAGCGGTGCGCCTGCCCCCTCGTTCAGCATTGGCCAGATCCGGGAAGCGGTACGATCCGCTGGCATCGCCGCCGTAGCTCAATTGGCAGAGCACGTGATTTGTAATCTCGAGGTTGCCGGTTCAATTCCGGTCGGCGGCTTTCGGAACATGCCATGAAGGTCACCATCGAAACCGTTGACGCATCGCACGCACTGCTCGTCATCCTGGACGGTCATCTGGATGCCACGCATTACGAGCGCGTGGAGCGTGAGGTGGTGACGGCGATCGACGCGTCGGCGCACCGTGGGCTGGTGCTGGACTTCGCGGGCGTTGCGTTCGTCAGCAGCGCCGGGATCCGTACGCTCATCAACGTGATCAAGCGCAATCGCTCGCGCGGCGGCACGGTGTGGCTGGCGGCGGCGCGGCCGCAGGTGCATGGGGTGCTGGAGATCAGCGGACTGCCGTCGCTGTTCCGCAGTGCGCCCACGCGGGTGGATGCGTTGCAAGAGGCTGCGGCTGCTGCAGGCTGATTTGCTGCGCGCCAACATGAATTGCTTGACCGACCGTGCACTCCCGGCTACTGTTGGGCCGGAGATGTTGGCGGTGGGCGGCTTTCCAACCCGGAGTTGATGCGATTTCAGTGTGTTTCGCGGGGACCGAGGTTGTTCCTCGTTGGCTCCGCACGGCCCGAGCGTGTCGGTAGTTGGCTGACGCGCAACTTTAGGAGATTGGTTCAGGAGAATGGACTCATGGTCACTGCGAAGCTTGCCATTGCCCCGGGGCGTTGCTGGGTCGTCCCGCAGAGTTGGCGTGTCGTGTCGGCGGTCTGGCGGCACTTTCGGGTGCTGTCTCGGGCATTCGCCGCTGTGCTTGTGGCGGCATGTGCCGCGGGAGCAACCGCGCGGACCGACGACGACGTACTGCGCTCCGATGCCGTGGTCCGTGCGCTCGGTGACGCGCTGGTGAGTTGGTCGGCGCGGCCGGAAGCGAGGGACGGACTGGATGTTCGATACCGCATGACCTCGGAGCATGCCACCGTGGTGGGACTGCTCGGTGGGATACGTGGCGTTGGCTCGGAGCGGTTGGAACTTCGGCTGGGTGCCGTGGAAGTGCTGACCGGCACGGGTGCGCCGGGAAAGTTCGACTCGTCGATCGCGGAACTTTCGACGTCGGGCTCCTTGGTCGGCGTACGCGCGGATAGAGCCTGGACCTGGTCCGTGGACGGCAAGGATGTCGGCAAGGCCGCCGCCGATCCGGCAAGCGCTTGCGCGCCGTCATGGTCAGTGCCTGCGCCGGTGCCAGACCCAACCCGCATGCCCGCAGTGCGTTCCGGTGGGTTCGAGGTGGAGTTGGAGGTGACGGAGACCGGCTCCAAGCCGCTTGCCTGGCACCGCTGGGCGGCGGAATCGTTCCGGTTGGCTCGGCGTGCGTGCGCACCCGATGCCCCGGCGGCAGATCGCGACGCAGCGAAGGCGCGTGTGCTTCCGGTACTGCCGCTCCCTCCCGCGGGAGGGATGGCGCTGGTGGCGTGGGTGGAGCGCGCCGATGCCAACCAGTCGCTGCTGCGGGCTTCGGGCCGCATTCCCGAGGCGGACGCCGCGGTGGCGTCGCTGCGAGGCGTGCTGGAGCGGGCGAAGTTGCCGACGCTGACGGTGCTGCTTGCCGAACGCGTGCCGCCGAGTTCCGAGGGATTCCGGTCACTGTCATCCGCTGCCTGCTGGCCGGCAGATGCGGCTGAGATCATGGCTGCGGGTCCAGAGGCGCACAGGCGGCAGGAGCGCTTCTGGTCTGCGCTCTCCGACGTCGTTCGCGATTCCGCGGATTGCAGCGCCAAACTGCGCGACAACACGCTTGCGTACTGCTCGCTCATCATCCCGCAGCTGCCGAACAACGCCGAATTCACGGCGGCGATGAGGAAGCGCGTGGAGGAGTCGATCGCATCCGCGTGCGCCCGGGAATACCCAGAGTTCCAGGCGCTGCAGATCGCGCTTGACGTTTGGGTGGACGCATGGAATCGACCGGGTGCATTGCCTGCCGAGGCGGTGCGCGCCCGCGACGCATGGAACGCCGGGCTGGTCGATGCGCTGCAGTCCACGTGCCTCGAGCGACTCAGGATCACCCACGAGAAGGTGCGAACGCAGTGCGATGCGGCCTTGGCCGCGATGTTTCCGCCGTTGATCGATGCGCAGGCGAAGTCGATCAGGGACGGGATCGCGGCGGTGCACGCGGATACGTCGCGCTACCTTGCTGCATTCCCGCCGGACCCGGCGAACGAGGAGTGGAGCCAGCAGTTGCTTGCCAAGATCCGAAATCGGATCCTCGAGGAGCCCCTGAACGACGATCACTTGATCAAGGAACTGAAGGAGTACGCGGTTCCGGCAGAAGGTGATGGTTGCGTGCGTGCGTATGTGCAGGCGACGGCCCGCTACCTCGTGCAGATGGGGATCGGAGACGGCATGGAGATCACGTTCGACGTTCGCTGGAGCACGGAGTACAAGGGCGAGTATCCCGAGCCGTTCCCGTTCCACGGTGGCGGATACTCCGTGGGTGAGGCGCATTTCCATTGAGAGCCGAGCCCGGAGATTGATCCGGGCCGATCGCCTGCATGAAGTCGCATGCGTGGAGTTGCGTGTGGCTGCATTGGGCTCGGGAGCCGTCGTGCAGCAGCGTGCAGTCGCTCGGATCCTCAGGGGACCGCGGCCGCAGACGGGCTGTTGGGGCAGATCAATACCTGCGTGCCGCTGACGCGCGATTCCAGGTCGTCGCGAATGGCCTCGATGCGCGACTGCACCTCGCGCATGCGCAGTTCAGGCTCGAATTCGAGGAAGATCTCGACGTAGACGTTTGGCCCGGAGCGGCGCGAGCGCACCTTGAGGATGCGCTCGTAGGCGTCGATGTGCGTGACCAGGCCGCGCATGATCTGGATCTGTGCGGATTCCTCCACCGCTGCGTCGAGGAGGTCCGGCACGGAGGACGACGTCATGCCCCACGCGGCGTGCAGCAGGAAGCAGACGCCCACCAGCGAGGCGATGGGGTCGATGTACCACGCCCATTCGGATTCGCGGAAGATGAGTGCCACCAGGAGGCCGCTTCCCATCAGCGCGTCGAAGGTGCCCTTGGCGAACCAGAGCTTTGCCTGCGACTGCATGATGGCCGACGGCTGGGTGCGCGCCGCGGCGCGGGTGCGGAAGAAGATGCCGTAGCTGATGGCCGCGTAGATGCCGAACAGCACCACGCCGGGGAGCGTGCCCTCGGGCTTGATGGGGTGCTGCAGGTGATGCGCCGAATGCACGGTGACGTAGAGCGCGGCCAGCACCATCATGCCGCCGATGCCGATGGAGACCAGGTTCTCGAGCTTGCCGACGCCGTAGGCGTAGCGGTGGTTGGCGGAGCGGCGCACGGCGCGCACGGTGAGGAACGCAGCGAGCACCGAAAGGGTGTCGGTGGCTTCCTTCAGGACGTCGCCGAGGATGGTGACCGAGTTGGACGTGAAGGCCACGCTGCCCATGAGCGCCAGGTCGATGATGCAGAAGGTGAGGGCGAGCTTGAGGCTGCTCTCGCGGTTTCCTGGGCCGTGGGGGGCGGACATGAGGCGGGTTATATCGGCGGAATCCGGGCGTACGCGAGGCGTAATGGGCGAATTGCCGGAGTGCTGTTCAAGTGGCGCGGCGCGCGTTCCGACACAGATAACGCGCGGAGGGCAAGGGGTTGGGGCAGGGCGTGTCCTTGCTACAATCTCTGTCCCCCGCGGCAGCCCCGCAAGGGCGTGCCCGGCGATCCGGGCGACAACCCATTGGGCGGATACTCAAGCGGCCAACGAGGGCAGACTGTAAATCTGCTGGCTTATGCCTACGGGGGTTCGAATCCCTCTCCGCCCACTCAACCACAAAGCGCGGTCGCCTTCGGCGAGCGCGCTTTGTCGTTGAGTTGGCGTAGGGCGTCCCGGCTGCGCCGGTCCGCGCGCGGCTGCGCCGCGCTGGGATTGCGGCGCCCGCTGCGCGGGCGTCGAATCCGTCGCCGCCCGGAGGCAATCTGTGGTTTCCTGTCGCCCCGCGTGAATCCGTCGAGCGGTCGCGGCGCGAACCCGTGTGGCGGGGTGATCCCCGTGCTGATCCATTCCGGATCCCGATGGCTTGCGCCCGTCCGGTCGATGGCGAGGCCGTCTTTCTCACACTGCTGAAACCCCAGAGGAAACACATGCTCATCTACTTTGCCGCCTCGATCCTTCTTGCGACCTCGCCTCTCGCCGTCCAGAACGCGCCTGCGAAGGCTCCCGCCAGCCCCACTGCCGCCGCGCAGGGCACGATCGTCGACACCGCGGTCGCTGCCGGCAACTTCAAGACCCTCGTGGCGGCCGTGAAGGCGGCGGGCCTGGTCGAGACGCTCAACGGACAGGGTCCGTTCACCGTGTTCGCGCCGACCGATGCGGCGTTTGCCAAGCTCCCGGCCGGCACCCTCGAGATGCTCCTCAAGCCTGAGAACAAGGCGAAGCTTGCCGCGATCCTGACCTACCACGTGGTGCCGGGCTCCGTGAAGGCCGTCGATGTCGTCAAGCTGAAGTACGCGGGCACCGTGAACGGCCAGCGCATCGACATCAAGGTCGACGGCGCGAAGGTCACCGTCGACGGTGCGGCCGTGACCGCCACCGACATCGCGTGCTCGAACGGCGTCATCCACGTGATTGACTCCGTCATCCTGCCGGTCGACGGCACGGTGGTGGACGTGGCCGCGAAGAACGGCTCGTTCAACACGCTCGTCGCCGCGATCAAGGCCGCTGGCCTTGTCGAGACGCTCTCGGGCAAGGGTCCGTTCACGATCCTCGCTCCGACCGATGAGGCCTTCGCGAAGCTGCCCCCGGGCACGCTCGAGATGCTCCTCAAGCCGGAGAACAAGAAGCAGCTCGTCGACATCCTGACGTACCACGTCGTCCCTGGCGTGGCCGCGTACAGCGATTCGGTGGCGAAGATGACCGAGGTCCCGACCGTCCTCGGCAGCCCCGTCGCCGTGAAGGTCGTTGACGGCAAGGTCATGCTGAACGGCGCCACTGTCGTCGTCGCCGACGTCGAGGCTAGCAACGGCGTGATCCACGTGATCGATGCGGTGCTCCTCCCGGCCGCGAAGGCCGCGAAGCCCTGAGTGACCGCGGCATGCATCCGCTCGAACGGATGCGTCCGCTGATGAAACTGCGCGGCCCCGCCGGAATTCCGGCGGGGCCGCTCTCGTTTTGACACGAGTCGCGCGCGGCTTCCGGTCCGCGACTCAGACCCGCTCGAACCGCTCCACCTCGGCGTTGAAGGCCTCGAGCATCTCCGGCGTGATGGATGCACGGGTGCGTTGCACGGACATGACCAGGTCGTCGTTGGTGACCATGGCGGCCTCGCCGTTCTCGCGCGCGCGGGCGAAGGCCTCGGCGGCCGCCCGCTGCGCGGCAAGGTCCACGTCGCCCGGGGTGAACCCGCGGCAGCTTGCCGCGAGGGCCGACGCATCGATGCCTGGCTGAAGCTGCATCGTGGACAGCGCGCGCTCCCACAGGGCGGTCAGCGCCGCGTGGTCGGGCGGACCGATGCCGATCAGCAGGTCGAAGCGACCGGGACGCATCACCGCCGGATCGATGGTGTTGACGAAGTTGGTGGCACAGATCAGCAGCTTGCCCGGGCGTCTTCGCAATTCGGGGATGGACTTCAGCAACTGGTTCACCACACCCGCGGAGGCGGGTCGACTTTCGCGGGCCGGTGCGATCTCGTCGAACTCGTCGATGAAGATCACGACATGGTCGAGCTGGCCGAGTTCGAGCAGCGCCTCGCGCAACTCGTTGGCGAGCGTGCCTTCGGTGGCCGCCAGCTTCGATGGCAGCAACTCCACGAACGGCCAGCCGAGTCGCCCTGCCAGCGCCCGGGCGAAGGTGGTCTTGCCCGTGCCCGGAGGACCGAACATCAGCACGGTCGCGGGGGGACGCAGGCCGGCCTGCGCCGCCAGCGCCGGATCCGCCAGCGGCGCCACGATGCGCCCGTCGATCAGCGCCTTCTCTCGCTTCATGCCCGCGGCCTCGTTCCACAGTTCACCATCGAGGATCTGCCCGCCCCACTTGTCGATGGTGCGGACGTCGCTTGGCTGCAGGGACAGGAACTTCTCGTAGAGCACCATGCCCGTGCGTGCGGTGAAGCCCCGGTTGAGGAGCGCCTGCTCTCCGACCTGGCCCGGCCCGATCAGTGCGGAGATCTTGCGCACTCCGAGGTGCAGCAGCCGCTCCTCGAGACGCCGCGCGAGCGCGGATCCGATGCCGCGGCGTCGCCAGGCCGGATCGATGGCCACCATCTGCGTCCAGGCCCTGTCACCGGCCACACGGGCACTGGCCACGCCGACCAGCGTGCCGCCCGCGAGGGCGACCACCGCGATCGCGCCATCATTGGTGTCCGCGATGAACTGCGCGATCTCGATCGGCGCACTGTCCGGGAGCGTCCGAAGGCGCTCGAGAAGCTGTACGGCGGCGCCGAGATCAGCGGGGGCGAAGTCGCATATTTGCACGTCCATGCCGGCACGTTAGAGCGTGTTCCGATGCGGCTGTTCGCTTTCCGGGCCCGAATTCCGGAAATAAGGACTTGGCCGGGCATCTGTACCGCGTGCACGGTGGCGGTCTGCAGTGCATGCCACGATCACGCGGAAACTGCCGCGTCCCCGGCGTGACGCGCCGATGACCAACGCGCGTGAGTACCGTACGTCCCGATGTCCCACGGCACTGAACCGACCGTACTCGTCTGGCACCGCACCGACCTGCGCCTTGCCGACAACGCCGCGGTGACGGGCGCGGCCGCCGCAGCGGGAGGATCCGTGGCCGGCGTGGTGGTGCTTCCCGCCGCACCCGACGCGCCGGCGTTGCTTTCTCGGCGCACCGGCAGCGCGGGTGCCCCGCGGACCGCGGACCGCGCGGCGCAGCTGGGGGCTCCTCCGGGGGTCGTTCGCGCAAGCCCGCGCCGCATGGGGCATCTGCTGCAGGCGATCGACGAACTTCGCGATGCGTGGCGGTCGCAGGGTTCGGCGCTGTTCGTGATGCGCGGTGATCCGTCGGAGTGCGTGCCGGCGCTCGCCGCCCGGCTCGGCGTGCGGCAGGTGCACACCGCTCCGTGCCCGGCGTTCGATGAGCGGCGCGAGAACGAGGCCACCGAGCGGGCATTGGCGAGCGCGGGCGCGAAGCTGCTGGTGCACGATGAGACCACCATGATCGCCGCGGACGACCTGCCGTTCGCGATCGACGGGCTGCCGGAGGTCTTCTCGAACTTCAGGCGCCTGGTCGAGAAGTCCTGCCGTGTGCGCGCGCCGCTCGCCGTACCGACACTGGCCCCGCTTCCCGAGGACCTGCGCGCCGATGCCGAGGCGTCGGCGAACGCCGCCATGGCGACGCCCGAATCGGCGGAGGCTCGCGAGGCCGCCGCCTCGACGGATCCGCGTGCCTCGTTCACCGTGCATGGCGGACGCTCGCACGGTCTGGCGCGCATGCAGCGCTGGTTCTGGGAGACCGACTGCGTCGCGCGTTACAAGGAGACTCGCGACGGACTGGTGGGGGCCGACTTCTCTTCACGGCTCTCGCCGTGGCTTGCGCTCGGCACGCTCTCGCCCCGCGAGGTGGCGGCCGAGATCCGCCGCTACGAGGCCGAGCGGGTGGCCAACGACTCGACCTACTGGCTGTTCTTCGAGCTGCTGTGGCGCGACTACTTCCATTTCTGGGTGCGCCGGTGGCAGGGGCGGGCCTTCAAGGCATCGGGCGTGCTGGGTCGCACGCCGTGCGGCGTGCAGGATCGCGAGGCATTCCGTCGCTGGTGCGAGTGCCGCACGGGAGAGCCCTTCATCGACGCGAGCATGCGCGAGCTGGCGGCGACCGGGCAGCTGTCCAATCGCGCGCGCCAGGTCGTGGCAAGCTGGCTCTCGCGCACCGAGGGCATCGATTGGCGATGGGGCGCCGCGTGGTTCGAGAGCCAGCTGATCGACTTCGATGTTGGCCCCAACTGGGGCAACTGGCAGTACGTTGCCGGCGTCGGCAACGATCCGCGCAACCGCGTCTTCGACGTGCGGGCGCAGGCGTCGCGATACGACGAGGACGGTGCATACCGCGCTTGCTGGGGTGCATCGACCGGTGCGTGATCCGGGCGATGCTGGACGCGATCCTGGACGTGGAGTGCCGGCAGGTCACGTCGAGCCGGTCGGGGGCCTGGGCCGCCTTGCGGTCCGGCTCCCTATGACTGCGTGACAGCGACGCCGAGCACGAAGGCGTTCATGACCAGGAGCACGATCGCCGGGAGGGTCCGGGCCAGCGAATCGCGAATGCGGATGCGTGTGGCGATGGCCATCAGCATGGTGAGCGTGAGGCCGGCGGCGGCCAGGGCGAGGATTGGCTGGTTGAAATAGCCCACGATCAGCCCGAGCGCCCCGAGGCACTCCAGTGCGCCGATCAGGCGGCGGTACCTTGCCAGGCCGTAGCGCTCGAACTCGGCGTCCATGCGTGGGGTGACCAGGCAGGCGATCCCGTAGGCGAGGAACGCAATGGCCGAGAGTGCGCGGGCGATTTCGAAGGCGGTCTGCATCGAGGGGGTGAAGAAGGAACTGTAGGCCCCACGCCGACGCCGGTCGTCGGATATCGTCCGGGAAATGCTCAACACGATCGCATCGGTCCTCCAGATCCTCGTCGGCCTCGGCCTCCTGAATGTCTGGCTGCTGCGTCGGCAGAGCGCCACCGCCTACCGCGGCGGCGCCGCGAAGAACCTGAAGGAGGAGTTCGCGGCCTACGGGCTGCCCGCGCCGATGTTCTACATCGTCGGCGGCCTCAAGATCATCTGCGGCGTGCTGCTGCTGGTTGGGCTGGCGTACCCGCCCGTCGTGCTGCCTGCGGCGGCAGTGGTTGCCGTGCTCATGGTGGGCGCGGTGGCCATGCACCTGAAGGTCGGCGATCCGGTGACGAAGTACGTTCCGGCGACGCTGATGCTGGCGATGAGCGGCGCGATCTGCGTGATTGTGATTTCCCGCATGTGACGGCGCCTGCGCCGCGGCGTTCACTCCGCGGAAGGCGCCAGCAGCCGGCGAAGGTCGCGTGGCTGCAGCACCACGCCGAGGTTGACGACGAGCATCCCGATCGCCAGGGGGATGCCGCGCGGGAACATGGTCACGTTGAACGCGACGATTCCGATGGTGATCGGCAGCTGCATCACGCCCGCCGCGAAGCGGGTGCGTGGCACGAGGAGCATGATGCCGAGCAGCAGGTGCCCGACGGCCAGCCAGTCCATCAGGCCTCCGTCACGGATCAGCTCCCACATTTGGGCGCCGCGCGAGCCGTCGCTCATCGGCGGCTTGGCCCACTTGAAGACGTGGTTGGCGGCTGAGCCGACCAGGGGGACGGACAGGATCACGGCGCTGATGGCTTGCAGGTGTCGCATGGTGGTTGATTCTTCTCCGTCCTATGCGCCGCCAGGCGCATTGCGTCGGGTGTCCCGGACCTCCGCGGTCGGCTCAACCGGCCCGCGTCGGCGACATGCATCCGAGCAGTACCGCACATGCTCCCAGTCGCGCTCCCACTTCTTGCGCCAGGTGAAGGGCCGGTGGCACGAGGCGCACTCCTTCGGTGGGGGGACAGGGCGTCGTTTGATGGGGGGCATGGCGGTTGGTTGGGTGCGCGTGGCTGGAGGCGAAGGGTAGGCGCCCCGGAGATTCCGGACCTTCGCTGCGCACACTTGGCCTGAATCCACGTGAATTCCGTTGCCCGCACGGGAACGCGTGGCATCTCTTCCGCAGGCATGCCGGTCGGTGCCGTTGGCGATGTGTTCCAGATGCAGGGCTGCGCGTCGACAGTTCTCGGCGCAATCGTGTTCGTTCGCAGTGGAGCCCCGGAGTGGGCCCGACGGACGGACGCGGTCTCGGCTGAATGCCCCGAGGAGCGCCCCTGATGTTCGCGCCTTTCGTCTCGTCCGTACGTCTGTCCGCCGTGTCGACCGCTGCGCTCGCCGGCGCCGTGTCGCTGATCGCCGCGTCGTCCGCTTCCGCAGGCGTGGTGGCTCCGCTCCTCACCGTGGGTGTCACGGTCACGGGCGATGCTCCGCAGAGCGTCTCGTCGACGTCGGGTGTTTCCAACGGCCAGGGCGCCTTCACGTACGGAGGCTCCATCGTCTCGACGGCGGGCAACGGGTGGTTCGTCAACTGGAACCTGACGGGCAACGACACGAGCGTCGTACCGAATAGCCCGTACATCTCCACGAATTTCGCCGTGGGGAATACCGGCGCCACAACGCGGACGTTCCAGATCCTGGTGGCGTTCGCATCACCGGTGCAGGTCACGCCCGGCGTGACCTCCATCATGTGGAACACCGTGCTCTCGGGAGTGCTGAGCTCCAACCAGGGCGGCGCTGCATCGCTGGTTGGCCTTTCTCCCGCCATGATGGAGTGCCAGATCAACGGCACCGGGGTGGTGCTCAACAACCCCTCCGTGCCGGGCACGAATACGGCGTCGTTCTTCGGCCCGTCGACGAACTTCTACGACGGTCCCGTTCCCGGTGGCCTGAACGTCAGCACCATCGGCTACCTGATGACGTTCTCGCTCTCGGGGCACAGCACCGCCGTCTTCAATGGCTCGTGGTCGGGCACGGTCGTGCCGGCGCCGGGCGCGCTGGCGCTGCTCGGGCTGGCGGGCTCCGTGGCGTATCGGCGCACACGGCTGCAGGGCGCCGACGCCGCGGAGTGAACGCGCTCGCGGTGCCAATCGATGCCGGACACCTCGGCGTGGCGCGGTAGGCTCCGCGGCCTCTCGTGCAATCCTCCGTGTCCAACGCGAACTCCCAGGACCTCGTGCGACTGCTGCGCGACCAGCCGCTCTTTGCGGAGGTGACGGGGCTCCAGCTGGCACGGCTGGTGGGCGCCGCGGAACGGGTGGAGCTGGCCGCGGGTGACGCGCTGTGTGCCGCGGGAGCCGCGGCATCCGCGCTCTACGTGCTGGCGGAGGGCGACGCCGTGCTGGTGACGCCGGCCGGCCGGGAGCGGGCGATCGAATCCGGGCATTGCGGCGCCGAGGCGGCCGCCGGGATGGCGGAGTACGCATGCGCGGTCACGGCGCGCACGGCGGTGGTGGCATGGCGCGTGCCGCGCGAGGCGCTGGAGGAGGTTCGGTCGCAGTGCCCGCCGGTCGCTGCCGCGGCGACGATCTCGCTGGCGTCGATGCTGGGCGGCGAGTCCATTCCGCGCGGGGCCGCGCGCGCGTCGAAGCCCGCAGCGAAGCCGCTGACGAAGCTGGCGGCGGCCGGCTGGGTGTGCGCGACGGTGCTCCCCGTGGCGGCATTCCTGGCGGGTGGCGCGCTGGGGCTTCCCTCGCAGTCGGCGATGTTCGCTGCGATCCTGACCGTGGTGATCGTGATGTGGATCTTCGCGATCGTGGACGAGTTCGTTCCGCCCATCGTGGCGATCGTGGCGGTGCTCTTCGTGGGCCTGGCGCCCGCCTCCGTGGCACTCGGGGGTTTCGCATCCCCGGACCTGATGACGATGGTGGGCGTCTTTGCGCTGGCGTCGGCGATGGCCGCCTCGGGCCTCACGTACCGGGTGATGCTCTGGGTGCTCTCGCGGCTGCCGGACCGCCCGTTCTGGCAGCAGAGCACGTTGCTGCTCGGCGGCATGGCGCTGTCGCCGGTGGTGCCCTCGGGGAACACGCGCTTCGCGATCCTGCTGCCGCTCTACCGGGACATGGCCTCCGGCCTCCATCTGGCGCCCCGCAGCCTGGCCATGACGGCGTTGGCGGCATCGACCATCTCCGGCGCCATGATGTTCGCGCCGATGATGGCCACGAGCAAGGCGTCGAGCATCACCTCGCTGGCGCTTCTCCCTGCGCAGCTGCAGTCGGAATTCTCCGGCCTGTTCTGGCTGTCGGCGGCGGCCGTGGCCATGGCGGGCCTGCTGGCGTTCCACTTCGGGGCCATGCGCTTCCTGCTTCCCGCGGCGAACCCCCAGCCGCTGCCGCGGGAACGCCTGCGGACGCAGCTTGCGCTGATGGGCCCGCCATCGTTCGCGGAGTGGATGGCGGTCGGCGCCTTCGCCGCGTTCCTGGTGGGCACGGCCACCGTCTCCGTGCACCACGTGCGGCCGTCGTGGATCGCCGGCTGCGTGCTGGTGACGCTGACCGTGTGCGGCGTGATCGGCAAGCCCGAGTTCCGCCAGCAGATCGACTGGTCGATGATCTTCTTCCTGCTCGGGATGGACGGCATGGTGCGCGTGATGAAGCACCTTCGCCTGGACGACGGCGTGGCGCAGGAGCTTGCCGGGCGATTCGGGTTCGTGGACGGGAGCGTCGGGATGTTCGTGCTGGCCGCGCTGGTGACCACCGTGGCGATCCGCATCGCGCTCCCGGTCTCCGCGGGTGCCGTGGTGGCATCGGTGGTGCTGGTGCCGGTGGCGCAGGCGAACGGAATCAACCCGTGGATCGCCGTCTTCCTGGCGGCGCTCTTCAGCGACATGTGGTTCTTCTCGTACCAGAGCGGCGTGTCCATGCAGGCCGTGGCGTCCGGCATGACGGCGGGGATGGATGGCCGGCGATACGTCGCGTACAACCTGTGCATGAACGCCGCTCGCGTGGCGCTGGCGTTCCTCTCCATTCCGTGGTGGAAATGGCTGCAGATCCAATGAGCAAACGCTGGAAGGCCATCCTCCCCGGTGCGTTCCTCGCATTCGGATTCTGCATGCTGGTGGCGTTCAACGCCGCTCGCCCGCGGATCATGGTGCTGCAGAGCGTGGGGGCGGAGTCGGAGTGGGCCAAGGGCGTGGACGCCGGCGTGCGCGCCGCGTTGCAGTCGAACCGGCGGCCGGTATCGGTGGAGTGGCAGTACCTCGGCGTGGACACGCGGAGTGCCGCGGGCGTGCGCGCGACGGCGGCCGCGGAGGCGTGGCGCGCGGTCGACCGTTTCGATCCGGACGTCCTGATTGCCGTGGATGACGAGGCCAACGAGTCGGTGGCGCGGGAGTTCGCCGGCCGCGCCGGGGCGCGGGTGGTGTTCGTGTCGACCGACGCCGCGCCCGCCGAGTACGGGTTTGCCGGCAGGACCAACGTGGCGGGCATCGCCGAGTTGCTGCCCCTCTCCGCGGTGCGCGACGCGTTCCGCTTCACGGTGGGCGATCGACCGCTCCGGGTTTCGGCGGTGGCGTTCGACGGCCCCACGGGGCGCGCGGAGCTGGCGCAGGTGCGTGCGTTCGACTGGTCGCCGCACCGGCTGGTGGAGACAGCCGCGGTGGGTTCCCTTGATGCGTGGAAGGGGTTCGTGGAATCCCGCGGCGCGGACGCCGACGTGTTGTTGGTGTTGAGCTACGCGGGACTTCCGCTGCATGACGGGGATCCTGTCGTGGCCAACGGTCCCGCGATCGCCGCGTGGACCGAGGAGCACGCGCGGCCGTTCCCGCTCGGCCTGCATGGCTCGTACGTGACCCACGGAGGTGGCCTGGCCATTGCGCCGTCGCCGCACGACTACGGCTTCCTGGCGATGGAGATGGCGCTCGACTGGGTGGACCCGAGCAACGGAAGCGCGCCGCCGCCGCTGGTGACATCCGCCCACTTCGACGTGGCGGTGGGCGCGGCGCGCCTGAAGGCACGCGGCATCCCGGTGCCGCCGATCTACCTGGAAGCGGCGCGCATGGGTGATCGCCTGTTGCCGTGACGCGGTTGGCGTGCGATGCGGGCGACGAGCGGTCGGATCGGGTTCCCGAAAGGAACCCCGCCCGCCGGAAAACCCATCCGGCGGGCGGGGCGCAGCGGCTCTGCTGACGAAGTGGCCTTACGAGGCGCAGGGCCCCCACGCGTTGATGAGCTGTCCGAGGTCGGAGCCGTCGACGGTTCCATCCTGGTTCAGGTCCGCAGCCGAGGAGCCGGCTCCCCATGCGGCGAGGAGGAACCCGAGGTCGAATCCATCGACGCGGCGGTCACCGTTCAGGTCAGCCGGGCACGGCGCGAGCTTGGCCTGCACCGTGAAGCGCTGGCGCACGGTGATCGGCCGGGCGATGATCGCCATCGGGTCAGCGGCGGCCTCTGCCGGGCTGTACCAGTCGACGCCCCAGGTGGTCATCGTGAGCGCCTTCGTCGCGGCGTCGACCTCGAACTCGGTCCAGCCGTAGCTGTGGGCCGCCACCGGGCCGCCGCTGGTGAAGCTGGCCGTGATCGAGGGATCCTGGATGCCGGTCGGCGAGTAGCCGTACTGTGCGATGATCCCGTCGAGCAGGCTCTTCACGAACGCGTCCTGCCCGGCCGGAGGCAGCGACAGGTAGTAGGCGTACTGGGCCTGGTTGAGTGCCCCGGTCGCCAGGCCGAGCTGGGCGAAGGTCGGTCCGGCCGGGGCGGAGTAGGCCACGGATCCGGTGATGATCTCGAACATGCCCGTGAACAGCTGCTGCGTGGGGTTCACCGGGTTCGGCAGGGTCACGTCGTTCACGATCGTCCCGTGGAAGTCCGCGGTGATGAACGCGACGTTCTTGATGCCGAGCTGGGTGATCTGCGACAGCAGGTATGCGCGCTCCGCCGCGTAGCCTTCCCAGCGGTCCTCGGCCGCGAGCGGGCCGAAGTTCTGGATCGGCTCGGGCGTCATGATGAACTTCCAGGTGACTCCCGCCGCCTGCGCGGCGACGAGGTCCTGCAGCAGCGTGGCCAGCTGCGGGTAGCCGAGCATGGTGCGCGAGGGGTCGAACGCGGCCTGCATGAATGCATAGACCTGCGCCGGGTCGAAGGGATTCGCGATGGGCGTCAGCTCCTTGTCGCGGAAGGAACGGGCGTCGATCATGAACACGGCCGCGTCGGCACCCCAGCGGAACGAGCGGTACAGGTTGGGACGGCCATCGACGCGGGCATCGCCGGCCACCGACCAGTTGCTCGGGACGATCGCGTTGTGCTCGGTGAATGCCTGGAGCCCGTTGCGGAAGAGGTCGCCCTGGTTGTACCAGCCGGTCTCCGGGGACCACGCGCCGCCGGCGAAGTCGTTGGTGACCTCGTGGTCGTCGATCATCGAGAAGGTCGGCATCGCGGAGGCGAGGTCGCCCCACGGGTCGATCCCGTGGTTCGGGGCGTAGTTCTCGACGTGCTTGGCGCGGAACTCGTTCAGCGTCTGCGCCGGGCCGCCGGGTACGGCCGGGCTCGGCACGTCCGCGTAGATCGTGTCGCCGAGCTTGACGAAGAACTCCAGGCCCCGCTCGTCCGCGTTCAGGATGGAATTGAAGATCCCGATGTCGCCGCGCCAGTCGCCCGACACGCCGAACCGGACGCCCGGGGTGGAGGCGGGGGCCGCGACGGCCGTGCCGCGGGTCTCGAAGGTCGAGGTGCGCTGCGCGCCCGCGAACGTGGCGCGAACGTAGTGGCGCGTGCCGGACGCGAGGCCGGAGAGGAACAGCTTGCCGGGAACGAGCGCGTCGGTCACGTCGACGGTCGTCGAGGAGATGATGTTCGCGAAGGTCGGGTCGGTCGAGAGCTCGACGGTCACCAGCCCGGTGCTCGCCTCGGGGGCCACGAGCACGACGGCCGTGCTCCCGATGACGTCGCCGACGCTGAGCCGGGGCGGAAGCTGTTCGGTGCCGGCTGCCGTGGCGAGGGGTGCGAGGAAGAGCAGCGAAGAGCAGGCGAGCGGTCGGAGCATGGTTGCCTCGTGGGTTCTGCGAACGGACGGCGCCTCGAAGGGGCGCGATTCGATCCGGGGCACGTTGCCGGGGACTGGTCGAAGAGTGTGACGCGGCTTCAATGGTGAGCGATGAATCCCCGATGAGCGCAAGGCGAAGAAGCGATTCAGATCGGCCTCGGGTGCCGCGCGCATCGGGGTGGGGGATGCAGTCGTTGCGGCCGGCGTCGACCTCCGCGTCCGTGCTGCACCGGTCACGGACCGGTGAATCCAACCCGTCTGTGCGCAACTGTTTGCATTCGACGGGCCGCGCCGCACGGACGGGCTGCCACGCCGTGCCGCATAGACTTTCATGATGCCCCGCGAACTCCCGCCCGTTGCCCACATCGAGATCACTGCGGCCTTGCTGCAGAACCTGGTCGGTGCGGACGCGTCCACCGTCCTGGAGATCGGCGCGCACCACGGTGACCACACGCTGGGGCTGCTGCACACCTTTCCCCGCGCCACGGTGCACTCGTTCGAGCCGGACCCGCGCGCGTTCGCGGTGCACCAGCGGCTGATCCGGGACAAGCGCTCGAAGCTCTACCAGCTGGCGATCGGCGGCACCAACGGGCGCGCGGAATTCCACATGAGCGACGGGTTGCCGCCGGGGCCGGTGGATGCGCTGAAGCGGAACTACCCGAAGGGGTGGGACCAGTCGGGCTCGCTGTGCGCGCCGACTGGGCATGTAGAGAAGCACCCGTGGTGCAAGTTCACGCGCACCATCTCGGTGGAGGTGCGCACGCTCGACACGTGGGCCTCGAAGCACGCGCCCGGGACCATCGACTTCATCTGGGCCGACATGCAGGGCGCCGAGGGCGCGCTTGCCACGCACGGCGCGCAGGCGCTTGCCCGCACGCGGTTCATGTACTGCGAGTACAGCAACGAGGAGCTCTACGCGGGCGAGCCCACGCTCGAGCGGCTGCTGGAGCTGATGCCCGCGTTCGAGATCGTGCACCGGCTGCCGGACGACGTGCTGCTGCGGAACACGGCGTTCGCGGGCTGATCCTGCGTCGGCCGCCGTGCGTGCCGAGTCCGGCTCTTAGGGACACGCGCCCCATGCTCCGAGGAGCGTGCCGAGATCGGCGCCATTGACGACGCCGTCGTTGTTGAGGTCGCCTTCACCGGGGCCGTTCCAGTGGCCGAGCAGGGTGCCGAGGTCCGCGCCGTTGACCACGTGGTCGTGGTTGAGGTCCGCGGGGCACGGAGCGGAGGCATCGACTTTGATGCGCGCCAGGGTCTGGATGCCATTGACCGTGTCGACCACGGTGAGCGCCACCCATCCGTTCGCGCTGATTCCGGTGCATCCGCCGTTGCCGTTGCTGCCGCTGGAGCCGATCAGGAACATCAGGTCGCACGGCGTCCCGGTGAAGCGGGTGTCGCCGGTGCGCGCGAGGACGCGCAGGCCGTTGGTCTGGTCCCACGCCATGGTGGTGGAGCCGTGCAGGTCGCCGCTGTAGATGTTCGTGTTGAAGACCACCACGCCCGTGTCGGTGGCGCAGATGCCGGTGACGCCGTTGAGCGAACCGACGAACCAGCCGGGCGAGCCGGGGACGGGATCCGACTCGCGGCAGAGGGTGAACACGGTGCCGTCCGCGCGTCGTGCGCCGACGAAGGTGGAGGGGCGGGGCCACTCGATGCCGCTGCCGTCGGCGTTCATGAAGGCGCCTTGGTAGGCGAGGAGGCCGTTGCGGTTGCGCAGGACCCCGGTGGTGTTCACGCCCTGGAGCCGCTTGCCTGCGAAGTCCGGGTTCGCGGAGTCGGTGATGCCTGGCACGGCGTCGCCCTTGCGGAGGAGGATGGAATACGTCCCGTTGCGCTCGGTCATGACGGCGCCGTCGTTGGCGGGGGTGGCGGTGCCGCCGAGGGATGCCGTGAGCAGGATGGTGCCGTCGTCCTCGATGGCATGCTGCGCGAGTTCCGGGGTGCCGGCGTCGGCGGCGAAGGTGAGCCCGCCGAGCCCGGGGATGGGGCTTCCTTCGCGCGCAAGGATGCGGAGCTGGCCAGCGGTGGTGCCGATGTTGGTGAGGAGCACGTCGTCGTTGGACGTGGTGGCGTCCGGGGAGTTCGCAAGCTGTGCGGCGCAGGCAAGCTTTGAGCCGTTGAGCATGAAGCCGTACGGCTTCGGCGTGAGCGTGGTGCCGTCGGTGTAGCCCGGCGCCGTGGTGCCCTTGCGCAGTGCCAGCTGGTGGCCGCTTGGCCCGAGGATCACCAGCGCTTCGTCGTTGGTCTCGTTGGTGTCGCCGTCGGCGAGTGGGGTGTGGAGGAGCGTCTGTCCTGCGTCGGTGAACTGCTGGCCGGAGGTGGAGTAGAGCCACGCCAGCATGGTGGCGCCCGCGGTGCCGGGGCACGCATCGCCCTGTCGGCCGATGAGCGAGGGAGCGCCGATGGGCGGTATGAAGAAGATGGCGGTGCCGTTGAGGTCGGTGACGCCGGGACCATTGATGAACCCCGGCACCGCGATGCCGCCGTTCTGCGAGATGGTGGTGGACCCCGAGACGCCTGCGTAGCCCTCGGGCAGGTTGAAGACGTAGCCCGCGGGGTTGCTGCCCGGCACCGGCGAACCGTCGCGCGCGACGATGGCCAGGTTGCTGGGCGTGCCGGAGAAGATCATGCGCGAGTTGGCGTCGGTGACGCCTGGGCCGGCAATGCGCGCGCGGAAGGTCACCTTTCCGGCGGCGTCGATGACGGGGTTGTTGAATTCGAACGGGACGTAGATGGCGTCAGCGATTCCCGGAACGCCGGGGGTGACACCATCGGCCACGGCCACGTTCTCCCAGGTGCCGTCCGGTGCGGCGAAGGCGACCGAGGGAGCGGAGGCGGCAAGGACAGCGATGGCAAGCGTGGCGGGGTGGGGGCGCATGATGGGGTGGGGCGGCAGCCGGTGGGGGAGGGCGCGCGACCGCCCCAAGGGTAGAAGCAAATGGGCGTGGAACAAGTTTCCTCGGGGAAAGTTTTGAGAGATGGTTCGGGGCGGTGTGACGGGGGGATTTCAGGCGGGGCGGCAGATGGGCAAGACTCGGTGCGCACGCCTCTTACGGGCATCGTGGCGGTGCCCGTGCGGCCCTGACTTGTGCAACAATGGCGGCGTGCGCCCAATGGCCTTTTATGCCGTTCTCCTTGCGTTCCTGGCTGGCCTGTCCGCCGGGCGCGTGGACCCGGCGCGGGCGACGCGGGACTCGTGGTGGCCCGCGCAGCGTGCGCCGAGCGGGTTCGTGACGGTGCGGGTCCGGGGAGTGCCGGCGCCGTCTTCCGCCGCGTCCGGCCTCACCGTCGACATGCGCGAGGAGATGCTCTCCGCGTCGCTCGCCGGGCTTGCGGCGCTCGCGGTGAACCGGGGCGAGGCGGACGAACTGGTGTGGAACGACACCGTGGTCCAGCGCTACGGCGAGTGGAAGGAGCGCACGGTGGCGCGGCTGGGGCTCGAGGACCGCGGCACGGTCACGCCGTGGGAGCTGCTGGAACGCGGCATGCGCGCGGGATGGGTGCGCGGCTATGTGGCGTATGCGCGTGATCCGAGCGGGCGCAAGGCGTACACGTCGAAGACGGCATCGACCGATGAATCGGTGAACGTGGCCACCTGCCTGGCGGGGATCCATCGCGCGGTGCTGGTCGAGGAGTCGCTGATCCCGCGCGCGGAAGCGCTCGGGTTGCGCATGGTGGCGGACGGGCGCGTTCCCATGCGGGCCGAGGACGCTGTGCAGCTCTCGCAAAGCGCGGTCTCGATGCTCGATCCCGGCGTGCAGCGCAACCGCGACGTGGCCATCTCGCAGCAGTGCTGGGTGGGTTACGGCGCCGGTGCGGACGCATGGCCGATGATCGATCGTCTCGATGACCTGGCGCCGGCCTTCGGATGGGACCAGGGCGACGAGGCGATGAACACGCTGGCCGTCTCCGTGCGCGGGCATTCGAACACCGCGAGCAACTGGGTGCGCAACCAGCCGTTCCTCTCGGCCGGTGCGCTGGAGGCGCGGTTTCCGCCGGTGGTGGGCATGCAGGCATCTGGGGTTGATTTTGCCGACCGTCGCCCGTGCGTGGCGCTGGTCCTGAGCGATGGCGACAACCTGCAGTGGCTCTGCGGCGCGTTCTGGGGGCCGGGCGTGCCACGCCACATGCCCAACACGCCGCCGCCGGGAACGCCGCCCGTGAAGCCTGCCGCGTACTGGGATCACCCGCGGCACGGGAGCTTTCCCATCGGTTTCGGCGCGTGCCTCTCGCAGCTTTCGCAGGCGGCACCGTGCGTATTGGAGCGGATCGGCGAGACGCAGCCCGTGGGCACCGCGCTCATCGAGCAGTTTGCGGGCTACTGGTATCCCGATCGCTTTGCCGAGGACACCGGCCGGCGCGAGGAGCTCTTCCGCGAGTTCATGCGTCGGCTCGATGCGCAGAACCATCGCACCGGTGCCGTGATGGCGGGGATGCTGATGCTGCACTCGGACACGCCGGGCGCCGCGGAGGCGCGTCGGTGGATTGCGGAGGGACTGAATCCGTTGCTCGGTGCTTTCGTGTGCGACTACGCGCCGTACAACGCGGGCCGCGGCCGCATCGACTGGGCATCGGACGGTCGCGGCGGCGAGGTGCCGTTCGTGACGGCGGGGTACTGCCTGTGGCAGGGCATGGACGGCAAGCACCCCGGCATTGGCGGGCCGGATGCGGTGGTGGACGCGATCGTGCGCGACGCTGCGGCGAGCACGGCGCCCTTCATGCGCTGGGTTTCGGTGCACATTTGGTCCACGCACGAGTTTGCGGACGGCACCAAGGTGACGGGCGTGGGCGCTGCCGCCGCGCTGGCCGACCGGCTGGAGGCGCGCGGGATCCGCGTGGTGCGGCCGGATGAATTGCTGCACCGGATTCGGCGCGAGCGTTTCGGCGATGCAGGCGCGGGCGCGCCCGTGGCTGATCGGGATTGAGGGAAGAATCCCAGCGCGCGTCGGTGCCGATGCAAGCCAAGATTGCTGCATGGAACACCCTCACACCGACCCATGGCGGCGGACACGGCTGGTGCAGGTGGCCATCTTGCTGGTGCTCGTGGTGACGGCGAGCACCGTCTGGCGATGGTGGCCGTTCGCCTGGGCACCCGCGGCGCTGGCCGCGATCCTCTACGCCATGTACGCGACGCTCATGGTGATCGACCATGGTGCGCATGCTTCGCCGGCCGGTGGCGAGGGCGCCGCGGGTCGCGCGAAGTCCGCGGAGCGATCGGTGGCGTGGAAGACCGCGCTCACGCTCTTCATCGGCCTGGCGGCGATCGCCACGGTGATCGCGTCGGCGCTCCTGGATGCGCGGACCGTGGCCATCGGCGCGCTGATGGTGTTCGCCATGGCCGTATTCATGGGCATGCCCATCCTGGCGCTGACGGTGACCGAGGAAATGGGCGCGGTGCGCGACGGCGCCGACGGCGAGCGCATGGAGCATGGGCCACCGCGGTGATGCGGGGGCGGAATGCGGCAAGCCCGCAGCGTGGTGGCTGCGGGCTTTGCTGGATTCGCAATCGAGATGATCGGAACGTCGCTCGGAAAACTCAGTCCCAATCGATCGAGACAGGGACGACGCCGGGACCGCTGAAGGAGAAGTTGTCGAAGGCGCAGGCGGGTCGGTCGTCCTCCGTGAGGACGGCTGCTGCGAGCACCGGTGTGGCAGTGCCCGTGAATCCGCTGAGGTCGTAGAAGTGCTCGCGGGTCACGGTCTTGTTCCCGACCCGCAGGGTCAGTCGGTCCTTCTTGGCGTTGTACGTGGCAGAGAGCGTGCCCCGGAACCGATAGGTGCGACTGGAGGAGATGACGAACGTCTCGGGCGGCGTCTCGCCGTCTGACCAGAAGTTCGCGCTCACCGAGTCGCCGTCCCAGGCAACCCCGAGGCTGAGGCCACTGAAGCTCGCGTCTGGGTCGCTTGGATCCACGCTGAACGCGAGGCCGAGGGCGGCGAAGCCTCCGGACGAGCCGTCGTTCGGGGCCAGCTGTTCCGCAGAGGTCGACAGCGCCCATGAGGCGCTCTCGGACGCTCCTAGGTTCCGCAGGCCGACCATCGCCACGGTGGGCATGGCCTGGGTCTTGTTGGAGGCGACCAGCCGCCCGTTGGAGGGCTTGAGCGTCACGGCGATTTCCGTTGAACGCCACCACTGCCTGCTGCGGAGCACGTCGGTGTTGAAGAACTCGACGAACGTGCCGGCCATGGCTGCGGCCGTGGCGGCGCCGAGCGAGGCGATGACGGTGATGCGGGTCATATGCATGGATGGGGCCTTCGGGTCAGGTGATCCGGTGGGGTGCCGGTGCGGGTGCGTGGTCAGACGCAGCGCTTCGTGCCCGGACGCTACGTTCGTTGCCGAGGGGATCGGCGTGCGAATGGCACAAATTCCCGCAATACGGTGACTTTCTTGCGCCGTGGCCGCCCCCGGAGGCGGCGTGCGGGCGGTTACCGACAGTTCAGGGGCACGCGCCCCACTGGCCGAGCAGCAGGCCGAGGTCGCTGCCGCCGACGATGCCGTCGTTGTTGAGGTCTGCCGGACACGGGCTGGTGGTGCATGCGCCCCAGTCGCCGAGCATGGAGCCGAGGTCGGCACCGCCGACGATGCCGTCGCCGTCGATGTCGCCGAGGCAGGGGGGCGCGGGGAACTCGAGGATGAGCGCGCGGCGCGCGTTGCCCTCGAAGGTGTCGTCGAGGCCAGCGGCCGGTCCGCCGTTGCCGCCGTAGAAGCAGGCGAAGTCGCCGGTGAGGTTGGGTTCACCGGGGAGCCACGGCGAATCCGTGACGGGTTCGCCCGATTCCCACACCCAGTTGCCGGTGGTGCGGCTCAGGCCGACCCACGGGCCGCTGGTGTAGCCGTTGAGCGTCCACATGTTGAGGAACGCGGCGAAGCGCTTGAAGATCCACTGCCGCTCGGCCTGCGTCTCCATGGAGACGAGCTGCGCGCCGAGCGACGCCGCGTACGCCTTGGCCTGCTGCCAGGTCACGCGCGTGGGCAGGAGCACCGCGGAATAGGTCTTGCCGTTGCCGCCCTCCGAGAGCGCCCACGTGGCGGTGCCCAGGTTCGGGTTGGAGTTGAATTCCACGAGCACGTTGCCGAACGCGTTGCGGTCGTCGTTCCACTTGCCGTTGGGATAGACGACGCCCCAGTTCTCGCCGCCGGCGTTGTTGGGTTCGCCGGGGTTCCAGTTGCTGTAGACGAGCGGTTCGTTGTTCCACCAGCCCCAGCCGCCGGCGGGCTCGGCGGCGCCCGTGGCCTGGATCAGTCCGAAGGCGGTGTTGCCGCCGAGGAGCGTGGGCGTGGCGCGGGTGCGGGCGAACTCGTTCTCCGCGGCCGAGGTGAGGGTGGCTGGATAGCCGCCGACCGCGATGGCTGCGGCCTTGGCCTCGTTGAAGGTCTTGCTGCCGCCGAGCGCGTACGTGGCGTACCAGTGGCCGTTGCCGCCCTGCGATACGGGCCATTGCACGGCGAGTCCGTCCGCCACGGGCGCGGGATCGCCGAGCGCGATGTCGATCTCGCCGGTGCCGGTCACGCCCTTGCCGCCGACGCGGATCAGGTAGAGCTCGCCGGCGATGCACGGCACGATGAGGCGCGAGGTGCCGCCGTTGCAGACCGAGTCGTTGTCGTTGCATGCGAGCGGGACGCCGCCGCACGAGCCGTAGATCACGACGTTGGTGTCGAAGCCCGCGTGGTTGCATGTGGAGACCGCCAGGCCGCCGTTCACCGGCGGGACCACGCGGAACCACACGTCGTTGGTGTAATTGCCGTTGCCGGGGTCGGCGCACTCGGAGATGAGCGGCGGGCCGTCGGTGTCCGTGTTCAGCGTGGTGAATGGATAGCGGCCGAAGCCGAGCGGACGGGCCGCGTTGCAATGGTCGTTCTCGGGGGTGAGCCCGCACTGTTCCACCGCGATGTTGACGCAGAGGGAATCCCAGCTGTTGGTGCAGCAGGGCGGGTCGATGCTGCACACCAGCGCGCAGCACGCCGCATTCGCGCAGCCGCTGGCGGCGTGCGGCGTGTTGCAGGGTTCGCCCGTTCCGCAGCTCGGCGGCGGACCGAGGTAGTACGGGCCCTGGATAAACGTGTTGCCGAACGCGACGGAGGTGCGGATCTTGGCGGTGGTGCCGGCGGGGAAGCTCGACGGATCCAGGTCACCCTCGATGGAGCCGATGGTGAGCTGCGTGCCGATGAAGCCGGTGTTGTCGAAGGTGAACGTGGTGCCGAAGGGCGCAACGGAGGTGGTGTCGAGCGTGCCGGGCGATGACGAGAACGGCGTGGTGGTCGTATAGGTCCCGCGCAGGTTCCAGCTGCTGCCGAAGTCGGCGCGGCCGGAGCCGATGATCGCCGCGCCGGCGTTTGCCACCAGGGTGACGGTGGTGGTGCTCAGGTCGACGGTGACCGGCACGCATCCGAACACGCCGCAGAGGAGCTGGAAGTCCAATCGGCCGCCGCCGAAGTTGAGCGTGGAGCCCGCCTTCATCTCCGCGAAGGTGAACGGGCGCGAGCCCGGCTGGAGGCCGAAGCTTCCGTTGCCGGTCACGGGGACCACCATCGAGTCCTCGCTGAACTGCGTGCCGGAGCTGTTGGTGGTGGTGATGCGCACCGTCACCAGCGCCGACTGGCCGCCAGCGACGTTGTACGGCGCGGGCACTTCCGCCTGCGCGGATGCCGCAATGGAGGAAAGGACGGCGATGGCGAGGGCGAGCGGAGTGCGGCGGGAGTTGGCTGGCAAGGTGTTGTCCTTCGGAGGGCGCAGGTTCACTGGGGCGGGTTCGTGCAGGGGTCGGTGCCCCAGGCGCTGAGCAGGAGGCCGAGGTCACTGCCCTCGACCGTCCCGTTGCCGTTGAGATCGGCGAGACATGGGCCGCTTCCGCACGGGCCCCACTGGGCGAGCAGCGCACCGAGGTCGGCGCCGCCGACCGCGCAGTCGCCGTTGATGTCGGGGGAATGGCGCGGGCAGGCCACCGTCATGTCGATGGCGAGATCGCCGAGGAGGACGTCCTGGTCGATGGCGCCGTTGCGCGCCGCGAAGACGAACGACCAGCTGCGCGGGTCGATGCCGGCGGTGGCCGACTGCGCGGCGTCGGCAAGGACCGTGATGGGATCCTGGCCCGGGGGCGCAATGGTCACGGTGGTTCCCGTATCGCGACGCCAGCGCACGGTGGCGGTGGCCATGGAGACGGGGTCACCGGCCTGCACGTAGTCGTCGTATCGCTCGGCGGAGAAGTCGAACGGCACGAACGCCACCTGCGTGGCACCCCACTTGATGGCGATGCCGTTGCCGGCTGCGCTCGGATAGGTGACGAACCCGACGCTGAGCCCCGCGTTGTCGGCGACGAATGCCTCGACGCCCCACTCGCCGCCGGAGGCGCGCGTCCCCTGCGTGTTGGTCATGTTGCCCCAGCCGAACGAGAAGCCGTCGCCGGGACCGCCGTTCTGGTTTTTGAGGCTGAAACGGAACGAGGCCTGGAACTCCAGGACCTCGTCGTCGATCTGCGGGCTGACCCACGAGCCCCACGATCCGGGCACGAAGTCGGAGACCAGCTTGGCACGTGGGTAGCCACCGATGTCGACGAAGACCGCGGCGCCGTAGCGCACGCCGGATGCGTTGGCGCCGAACGTCTCGGAGAAGAGGCGCGTGCATGGCGCATCCGCCGCCGCAGGCGCGGCGACTGCGGTGGCGACGAGACAGCAGGCCCAGACGTGGGATCGGACGGCCATGCGGCAAATGTAGCCCGGATGGGTGGGAACTCAATATTTGCGTTCGGGATATGGGACAGTTTGCGGGCCCTGAACGGGTCCGAGAGGCCGGTGAGCGCCTCCGACGGGCTCTCGGCTGGGGATCCGCTGGATACCGGCCGAACGCTGCCGATCACGTCACATGGGGCGTGTGCTTGCCCACCTGCTTTCCTTCCACTTCCGCCAGGTACTTGCGGGTGGCATTGGGCAGGAGCGTCCACATGCGGATGGCGAAGATCAGCCCCACGATGGTGAACGGGAACAGGAACATCGGCCAGTAGGACCAGTCCTTGGTGGCAAGGATGCCCACGGCGAAGGCCTGGACGGCGGCACCGAACTTGCTGAAGGCGTCGGCGATGCCGGTGGCGGTGGCCGCCGCCTTCTTGCCGCCGAAGTCCGCGGTGGCGGTGCCCGACATGATGCTGTGCACGCCGATCACCGCCATCATGGTGGTGACCGCGCAGACGCCGATGATGAGCGGGCGCGCGGCGATGAGCCAGGCGCCGAAGGAGCCGGGTGCGGCGGCGTCGGCGGCGGCGCCCACGGGTTCGAGCGTCAGGCAGAGGATCATGATGCCGGTGGTGGCGAACATGATGATCTGCATGAAGGCTGCGCTCGGCGCGCGGCGCGACTGGAACAGCTTGTCGCTGATCCACCCCGCGGCGAATCCGCCGGCGATGCCGGTGACGCAGCCCCAGAAGCCCCAGTTGACGACGATGTGGTCGACGCCGAGCGTGGTCTCCTTGCTGAACAGCAGGTACCAGTTGAGGATGCCGTCGCGGAGGACGCCGGAGGTGAACTCCACCACGCCGATCATCAGGATGATGGGGTTGGAGAGGATCCGCCAGATGAGCTGGAAATAGCCGTCCTTGCGGTCGGGCTGGTCGTCGCTGGAGGCATCGTGCGTGTCGAGCGGGTCGAAGCCGGCCTGGTCGGGCGTGTCCTTGAGGAGGGCCACGTCGATGAGCGCCCAGATGACCATGATTCCCGCCGGGATGGCGAAGATGAGCCAGAGCGCGGGCACGGTGCGGCCGTCGAGCGCGAAGAGGTTGTTGAGGATGACGCGCGCGGTGGTGGGCGTGGCGGGCTGCTCGAGGGCCACGGCGTTGGCGATGGCGCGGCCCCAGTCGAAGGCGAAGAAGACGCCCAGCGAGATGAGCGTGCCGAAGATGGCGCCGAAGGTGCCGCGCTCGCGCACGTGGAACCAGTAGCTCTTCACCTTGATGGTGCTGACGGCGCCGAAGCTCTGGAACGCCATGTTGATGCTGTACATGATGGCAAGGGCCACGCCCATGCTCACGTCGAGCGTGCCGTTCAGCTTCATGAAGACGACGCCTGCCATGCCGAAGTTCATGAGCGCCGAGCCGAGCGCGCCGAGGAGCATGCCCCGCTTGCCGCCGAGCTTGTCGACGAGCGGGCCCACGAACAGCAGGCTGAGCGCATAGGTGGTGGCGCCGGCGCTGGCGATGAAGCCGAATTCCTTCTTGGTCATCAGCGCACCGAGGGCCACGGCCGCCACCGTCAGGTTGTATCGCCCCATGTAGAGGAACGAGTACGTCATCCCCAGCGGGAACCAGTTCATGAAGCGGCGCCACATGAACTTCCGCGTGTGCTTCAGCGGGTTCGTGAGGAAGTAGACGGTGATGATGTAGGTCAGGGCCAGGCTGACCAGGAAGAGCGCCATGGCGGCAGGGTAGCCGGGCCGGCAGGGCGATTGGGCGGCGCCGGAGGTGCCCGACGCCCGCGGATCACGCGTATCGCGGCTCGTACACCTTGCTTCGCACGAATTCGCCCACGTCCGCCGGGCGCGGCACGCGTGCCAGGCCGCGGTCGAAGATGAGCTCGGCCACGCGCACGGCGACCTCGATGCTGGCCTCGCGGATGTTCGCCATGGGCGGGTAGATGAGGTTGACGGCCAGGTCCTGCTCGGTGACCTGCGCGGCCAGGCTCTCGGCCGCCTTCAGGAACATCTCGTCGGTGACACGGTTGGCCTCGGTGGCGAAGACGGCGAGGCCGATGGCCGGATAGATGTAGACGTTGTTGCCCTGGCCGGGAACGAACAGCTGATCCTTGTAATGGAGCGGCGCGAACGGGCTGCCGGACGCGAAGATGGCGCGGCCCCTCGACCACTCGACGGCCTCGTGTGCGGTGCACTCGCTCTTGGAGGTGGGGTTCGAGTACGGGAAGATCACCGGGCGGTCGTTGATGCGCGACATCGCCTCGATGACCTTGCGGTTGAAGCTGTGCGGGATGGTGCTGACGCCGATGAGGACGCTCGGCTTCACCGCCTCGACGATCTCCGCGAGGTCCTTGACGGGTGCGTGCGCGTGCGCGAAGGGGAGCTGGAACTCGCTCAGGCCGGTGGTCTCCGCCGTGACCAGGCCCCGGCTGTTGACGAGCCAGCAGCGCGCGTGGGCATCCGCATCGGACATGCCTTCGCGGACCATCTGCTGGCAGACCAGGTCGGCGATGCCGACGGCGGCGCTGCCCGCGCCGAAGAAGAGGTAGGTGTGGTCGCAGAGCCGCTTGTGGAGGATGCGGTTGGCGCCGAAGAGGCCGGCCACCGCGACGGACGCCGTGCCCTGGATGTCGTCGTTGAAGCAGCAGACCTGCTCGCGGTAGCGCGCCAGGAGCGGCATGGCGGTGCGGTTGGTGAAGTCCTCGAACTGGATGCAGCAGCGCGGGAAGACCTCCTGCACGGCCTGCACGAACTCGTCGAGGAACGCGTCGTACTCCGCGCCCTCGATGCGCTTCATGCGCAGGCCCGGGTAGAGCGGGTCCTCGAGGAACGCCTCGTTGTTGGTGCCGAGGTCGAGCATCACCGGGAGCGTGTGCTCCGGCGGCACGCCCGCGCACGCGGTGTAGAGGGCGAGCTTGCCGATGGGGATGCCCATGCCGCAGACGCCGAGGTCGCCGAGGCCCAGGATGCGCTCGCCATCGGTGACGACGATGAAGCGCACGTCCTCCTCGGGCCAGTTGCGAAGCACGTCCTTGATGCGGCCCTTGCGCTTGAGGCTCACGTAGAGGCCCTTGGGGCGGCGCATGATGTGGCCGAACTTCTGGCACGCATCGCCCACGGTGGGGGTGTAGACGAGCGGCATGTACTCGGCCGGGTCGCTCGTCAGCAGCTGGTAGTAGAGGCGCTCGTTGCGGTCCTGCAGTTCCGAGAGGAAGACGTACTTGTCGAGCGGCGTGGGCTTCTGCGCAAGCTGGATGCGCTGGCGCTCGAGCTGCGTCTCCTCGTCCTCCACGCCGTCCGGCAGCAGGCCGACCAGGCCGAGGCGCTCTCGCTCGTGCTCGCTGAACGCGGTTCCCTTGTTGAGGCGCGGGTTGTAGAGCAGGTCGAAGCTGGTGTGGTTGCCGTCCATGGCGGGGTGGAGGATACGGAATGAGTCGCTGCTCCGTGGCTGGTGGTGGTCCGGTGCCGCGGTGCGCCGGCCGCAGCTCATGCAGCTGCAGGCGTCTCGCCGAATGAAGGGCATGCACACGCCTCTCCGCGCCACCGTCCTCGCCTGCTCGTTCGTCCTGGCGTCCTGCGGTGCGCTTCCCGCATCGCAGCGCTCCGCGCCGGCCAACGGCGCGTTCACCGCGGCAGAGGTGCCGGGCACGTGGTCGCTGACCGACGACGAGAACGTGACCTTCGACGTGGTGCTCTCGGCCGACGGCACCGCGGTCAGCAACTGGTCGAAGGGGCCGCAGGGTGCGCAGGGCGAGGAAGGCCGTTGGGCGCTGAAGGACGGTTGCATCGAGAGCGACTACACCGACGGCTGGCACGATGCCATCATCCGCGACCAGCGCGGCTGGCTGATCAAGCAGTCGTACGCGCCGGGCGCATCGCGCAGCGGCCCGCCCACGAACCACGGCCAGGCGGTGCGTACGCCCGAGGCGTTGGCGCGATGGGTCGGTCTCTACGAGACCCAGTCGCAGGAATCGGCCGGCAAGCGGACGTTCCGCATCGCCATCCAGTCGAGCCACGTGGCATGGAAGACCATCGGCACGCCGAAGATGGGCAGCTGGTGGGTGGTCGGCGACCGCGTGCACATCCGCTGGGCCGACGGTTGGATCGACGAGCTCCACGCCGACGGCAACGCGTGGGCATCGCGGACGTGGCAGGCCGGAACTGCCCTCGATGCGGCCGGCACGCCGTTGGGCGCGCCGACCTTCCAGGGGCGTGGCCGCAAGGTGAAGTGAGCGACGGGTGGAGTGAGCGCGGATTTCCGGAGCGATCGAACGCACTGGCCGATCCGGCCTGCGTTCAGCGGCACACGCCCCAGCTGTTGAGCAGGATGCCGAGGTCCGTGCCGTTCACCGCGCCATCGTGGTTCAGGTCCGCGGGACAGGGATCCGGTTCGCACGGTTGCGCGTCAGGCAGCATGCCGACGCGGAAGCCGCCGAACTGGTTGACGCTCCCCAGCGCCTGGCCATAGGGGTCGGTGGAGCCGGTGGCGCTGAGCCAGAGCTGGTACGCACCCGCAGTGGCGATGCCGCCGTGCACCTGGCGCCAGATGCACTGGCTCAGCGGGTTCGGCGCGTCGGCCGGCGGGGCCACCACGGTGTCCGTCCACTCCACCACGTTGCCGCCCTGGTCGTAGGTGCCCCACGGCGAGGTGGTGAGGCATGCGCCGACGTCCGTCAGGTTGCCGGGGTTGCTCGGTGGCGTGCAGGTCTCGGTGCCTCCGCTCTGGCAGCCGGACGGGCACCACACTGCGGTGTTCGCGTAGTTCGCGAGCGGTCCGTTGCCCGCGTTCGTCACGTTGCCGCAGGCGTCGCAGGTGGCGGCGGTCGGGGGAGTGTCGGTCATGGTGGGGTAGCGCCAGTACTGTCGATCGCCCGCGATCACGGTCCGTGAGTAGTACGCGGCCTTGATCCATTCGTCCTGGCTCGGCAGCACGAAGCCGCGGACGGCCTGGCGCGTGGCGTAGCTGCCGAAGGACGTCTGCTGGCGCAGCTCATAGACGCCGAACTCGGTCTCCGTGCTGAACTGGCAGACGTAGCGGAACCTGCCCGGCGCGATCTGCGTGCGCGCACGCTGGCCGTTGGAGAGCGAATTCACGAACCGGGCGGCGCGGAAGAAATCGATGAACGCGATCGGCTTGTGCAGCCACGCCGGCGATGCGACCTTGAAACGCTGGCCCGGCGGCTCCATGGGTTCGCGGCACACCTGTCCGCGGTACGGGTTCACCTGCGGATCCATGAGCGGGTCCCACAGCTGCTGGACATTCCCGCCGACGCCGTCGACGGCGTTGAGGAACATCACGTACTGCTCGACCGTGATCTCGTACATGCCGATTTCGTAGACGTAATCGACGCGTCCGACGAACTCGACGGCGGTGGCCTGGTCAGGGGTCTCGGGGTTGAACGGGATGATCGGCGCAGCGAGATTGCCGGGATCACCGACCTCCACCGTGTCGATGACGATGGCGGACGTCGGCAGCCCCTCGGCCAGCGCGAGCGACGAGCAGAGGAGCGGCAGCGCGGCGACGATCAGGTGGCGCATGGTCATCGGCCTCGGTCGAACATCTCACGGGGAATGGGTCGGCGCTCTGTCTGTGCTCAGGGGCACGGGCCCCACGCACCGAGCATCAGTCCGAGGTCGGCGCCGGTGACGATGCCGTCGTTGTTGAGATCGCCCAGGCCCGAGCCGCCCCAGTTGCCGAGGAGCAGTCCCAGGTCTGCGCCGCTCACGACATGGTCGTCGTTGAGGTCGCCGAGGCAGGACTGCGGCGGCGGCGGGCCGTCGATCACCAGCGTGCCGCTGACCGCGCCGGAGGTGGCGCTGTAGCTGCCGAGGATCAGGTGGTACGGCCGGCCGGCGATGAGTTCCTGGGTGAGCGGGATACTCGAGTTCGTCGGGTTGAGTGCACTGGAGAAGGCGGAGGTTCCGCTGGCGCCGCAGCCCGACGTGCACGCGCACGAGTCGTCGTTGTAGGCAAACGTGGTGAAGGTCTGGCCGCTGCCCGGGCAGATCTGGCCGATGGCCATCTTGGTGTCGCCGACCGAGCCGCACAGGCTGAACGTATATGCACCGGTCACCGCGGGCACGAAGTTGAACCACTTGGCGCCGTAGATGGTGCTGGTTCCGGCGGCTCCCACCGACACCACCTGCGTGACGCTGGAGATGACGTTGTCGAACGGGTTGTTGCCGAAGACCGCAGCCTGGGAGTCCGCGCACTCCGCCGTCGGCGGCGGCGTCACCGCGAGGTTGATGGGCGACGGCAGCGCCGTGGCGGCGGTGTCCGCGCCGATGACGATGTAGTACGTCTGCTGCGCAGCGGCCGTCAGCGTCACGCGCGACGAGGGCGCGCAGGTGTTGTCATCGCAGGCGAGGATCGTGGAGCCACCGGCGCAGCCATTGAGGACTGCGATGCGCGTGGCCGCGCCGCTGGCGCAGGTGTCGATGGTGTACGTGCCCGCGGCGGGCGCGACGAACTTGAAGTAGTTGGCCTTGTACGCCACGAAGCCGCAGCCCGTGCCGGAGAGGTTCAGGTCCGCAGCCGTGGCCTGGTTGAGGCCGAGGAGGTTGGTGCCGATCGCGGCGATCGGGTTCGACGGCGAGCAGGGGTCATACGCCGGCGGCGGGCCGCCCTGCGCGCCGGCGGC
>Ga0114979_10000212_pt1 | contig 38452 bp, 39 predicted proteins | sample S_140625_EF_Meta_FD_87315 | JGI IMG/M metagenome (GOLD analysis project Ga0114979, IMG submission 87315) | Freshwater microbial communities from Lake Simoncouche, Canada to study carbon cycling - S_140625_EF_MetaG | ecosystem: Environmental > Aquatic > Freshwater > Lake | place: Lake...
CTATCTTTAGAAGATGAGTTAATGAGGCGTTTTGGTAACCCACTGTTAAGTAATATGTTAAATAAAGAGGGGCAAGAAGAGATTGCTCTTGAATCCAAGATGGTCTCTAAAGCTGTAAAAAGAGCTCAGACACAAGTTGAAGCTCAAAATTTTGAAATCCGTAAAGATGTATTAAAGTATGATGATGTAATTAACACAGAACGAAGTATTATCTACAAACGCCGCGATGAGATTTTAGCTGGAGCGTTGAGTTCCAATACTATTGAATCATTCATTGATAGTTACGTGACTAGCAGTTTGGATGATATCACAGGTACGCCCTTTAGCGAAGATTGGGATTGGAGCGTATTAACCCCTTTTCTAGAATCACTGGGTATCCATACGGCAAAGGAGGAATTAATGAGTAATTATAATGATCGCGACGTAATACTTGCATTGGCAACAGAGAGCGCAAAACTTAACTTTCAGATGAAATGGAGTACCCTGGAAGAAAACTTGCAAAAAAATATCTTACGGGAAATTATGTTATTCGCAATTGACCAGGAATGGCAAGAACACATCACCGAGATGGAGTACCTAAGAGAAGGAATTGGCCTCAGATCTAATGCTCAAAAAGATCCACTAGTGGAGTACAAGCAAGAAGCGGTAAACTCTTTCACTTTGATGGAGCAAAATGTAAGAAATACAATTGGAAGACTACTATATATTCTGGAGGTTAAAGTTGCAACTAATGCCTAGTAGGGGAGGAGCTAAAGCACTAGAATGTAAGTGTTCTAGCTCTATCCTAACTATGGCTAGAATATTGTGCAATTAAGTTGAAGCGATGAAAAAAACTCTTACAATTCTTCCTGTGGTAGTATTGGTTATGTCAAGTTTTGCTAATAGCGCTTTTGCTACAGATAATGCTACTATCTCGGGAAAAAATATCACCACTTCAATTAGTGATCAGTATAATGCTATTATTCCCTTCATCCCTGATGTAATAAAAAAAGAGGGTGAGCTTAAGAGAGCAGCATGCATACTAAGAATTGTTGCGTTGCAGGAGAAAGAATCGAGATTACTATTAAGCAGTGAAGAAATAAAAGCTCTGGAAAATATCGCGTTAATCCCACCAACGGGCAGTATTGATGGGGTAAACATCAATAAAAAATGTCAGTATGGATACTTTCAAAAAAATGGGAATATTGAGAAACTTTTTATTGTCTCTACCGGTAAAAAAGGTATGGATACAAAAGATGGTACTTTTAAAGTACATTACCAGTATAATGGTTGGTGGGAATCTACTCTTTATCCGGGCTCTATGTTGTATCGCCCCAAGTATTTTTACCGAGGGATGGCTTTGCACGGGCTTAAATCTGATGGAAGCGTCCATACCTACCCAGCTTCTCATGGATGTGTTAGAGTGACAAAGAATACTATCAACTATCTTTGGAAAGTTATGAATAAAGAAAGTTTAGTTAGAGTTAGCGGGGTATATTAAAGTGCAAAGCAAGGTAAGTCAAGAGGAAAAGAATTTAGCTATCCACGCTGCTGAGACCGCTTCTGAGTTAATGATGTCAAAGCGTCCAAAATTAGTTGAGAGTAAAGCTCATTTAGCTGATTTAGTCACCGAGCTGGACCGCGAAATTGAAATCGTCGTTAGAACAATACTTAAAACTTCTGGGTACGAAATTTTGGGGGAGGAGTTTGGGGGAGATAAAACCTTAGCAAAACGAACCTGGGTGATAGATCCTATTGATGGTACTTTAAATTACATATCAGGTTCTAAACTATTTGGATTTAATTTAGCTTTAATGGAGAATCAAGAAGTGCTACTTGGAGTAACTTACCTTCCGGCGCTAGATGAACGATATGTTAGCATCAAAGGGGAGGGCCTGAAATATAATGGTGAGCTGCTACCAAAGCTAGCAGTAGAGCGGGACCCATTCCTGCCTTTAGTAGTAAATGAAAATGACTACTTAAGCGGGAAATATCACCCCACCAGAAATCTTGGAGCTGCTAGCGTCGAGCTAGCATGGACCGCCCGAGGAATACACCAGGCTACGGCGTACGAAAAAGCTACCCCTTGGGATGTGGCCCCGGGTATACTATTTAATCTTGAAATGGGCAATGTTGTTCAATCTCGCACTACAGAAGGATCAATTTATTGGGATAGTGTAATAATTGGTAGCCCCTCCCATGTTAAAATCTTTCAAGAATTATAAATTTTTATCAACCATAAAACTAACCGTTAAAATTGCTCTTTAGTTGGGTATTAGCGATCTACTATAACCAATCTGCATTTTAGGTTGAGGAAAAGGTATTTTATTACCATTTTAACCTTAATAGTTGTTTATAAAGGAGGAAATTATGGAAGAAGTAGATTATAAGTTATATAAAGTGGGAGACATCTATACTTCAAGTAAAAGTAAAATTACAGGAATTATCGAAGAGATAGAAATTATTAACGAAGCAACAGTCCGAGTGAAACTTAACGTTGATGGAGAAAAACGCTGGACTACATGGCAAGCTAAATGATTTCAGCTAAACTCCCTATAAAATAATTAAGAATTCAACTAACCAAATCCTAATTTAAGTTATTGGGTTAATAGTGGTGTTTATCGAATGAGATAAAACTATAATAGGTTGAGGAGGTGGTTTTTATGAGAATCAATAAAAAAATTGCATATATTGTAATTGGGGTTATCTCAGCTACTGTATTTTGTTCAGCACTATACATTAGCAATAGTACTAAAATATTGTTTAACGAACGTATTATCGAAAGCGAGCCAGACAACCTGAATCCCAGCGCTGATATTGTTATAAAGTTACCCCCAACGACTGTTAAAGAAAATGGTAACTCTAACGGTAACGTTGCTGAAGTTTTACCACCACAAATTCTAGACGACACCAGCACAGAACTCTCTTTGAGGCTTGGTGAGCAAGCTATCGTCAGAGTTAGTAGTAATCTTATATTTAAAAGCGTTTCCTCTAATGTAAATTATCATGAAGCAAGTGATAAGGGCAGTTACCAAACTTACCCCTACATCGTTGCCCTCGAACAGGGTGTGGGTAGTATAACATTTACAGCGGTAGATAGTGGGCTAGATTATAAGATCGTAATTTTAATAGGTACCGTAAAAAACGAGGATAACTCTCCAGCCGTAATTTTAAATCTAGATAAAATTAATGAAATCAGAGATATGTTAATTGGGTTAGAGGAGAAAAAAGCTTTGGATTTGCTAGCGAAAAACAATGTCACCTATCGCGTCACACGAAGAGACGCAGAGAATTTCCCTCAAACTATGGATTACTCCGAGGAGAGATTAAATCTCGCAATAGATAAAGGGATAGTTACCTCTGTGAGTAATGGATAAAAAACGCTAACAGTTATTATTAATATTGGAAGGAAAAAATGGGAAATTGCAGTAGCAGAAAATGTAATCTCGTAATTAAAGATCGGGATAAAGCAATCTTTTATTCGGGATTGTGGTTTTGTGGTCAATTATGTTTAAACCATTATTTGGGTAACCAGTAGTTAGTAACGGTAAAATAAAACCAGTTTAGCGAAAGTATTATAGTTGATCATTCACGGAAATTAATAAATTTAAATGTAATCGTAAATTTTTATTGGCTAGATACAGAATAAAACAAATGATGGATTACTACATCCCCATGCAACGTGTAATAATTTGCTGAAACAATTTCTTCTCTGCAGATGTGACCGATAAATGATACTTATACTTTACATCAATTTGTATCTTGGTGAATTTACATTGGTAAGACCTATTACTAGGTTTAAATTGAGTGATATCTTTATCACTTTTAAATGCATTAGTAGGACCGTCAACAGCAAGTAGGTTGAGAGGATCGTTGGCAAATGCTAAACGTTCTTCTTCACTCCAAGACCAAGCACCATGGTACCAGGCGTTCGCTAACGAGACTACGTGGTCAATCTGTACCGCTAAACTACTTTTATAGCCTTGCTTAAACTTAATACTTTTGCCCGTGTAGGGATCAAGCAAGGTTCCCCCACCAATTATGCATTGATTATTTTTATATTTTAAAATCTTTGTTTGTAAATCTCTCGCTAAAATATCATTTCTAGTATCACAATTATTCTGGTCAACATCCGACCAGGGCTCACCAAATGCTTCTCGCGAATATTTATTTTCTTGCCATTTGTTCTCTACTTTAAGTTGTAGAAGTTCTAGCGTTACCGAGGTAGCGTGAGCGCTCGACGGTATTAAGAAAACCAACAACAAAGGGAAGATTAAGTATTTTCTCATAGTTGTATTATAGCAGTAAAGGGGAGAATATGCAAGTCGGGGTAGCCCTAACCTAATGGAGGTTAGGGAGGATTAGCACCCTGCTAAGGCCAATTTGATTAATTTAGGGCAAATTTAAGCCTCTAAGCACCTTGCACTGGAGTAATCACAGAATCCCGGCTAGAAAAGAGTGATAAGGTATGGTCCTTGAGAGCAGGAATGAAGGAAGCGAGTTGGGCGAGCCTTGATTAAAGGAGTTCATCGAGAAGTAGGTTTTTTGTGATTTACCACCAAGTGCTAGCCATAAGTGGTTAGTATTAGAGTAAATGAACCTAGGAGTTCGTTCGTATGAATGGTAATCTCTTACTGTTTATATATAGTTACCCCAATAGTAATAGGAAAAGGAGCAATATGGCCATCTCAGCTTGTTTCATCTGTGAAGGGGTTATCCAACCAAGTAAAATGTACGGGCAGTTAACGTTAAAGAAAAGTAAAGGACCTCTAGTTTACCAGTATTGTGGTCATCATAGTGGCGTAGAATTGAAAAAAAGTATTATCGCCTTTGAAGCAAAAGAAAATTTAATAGCGGAGTAGCAATGGTGGTTATTAAAAAGTTATCAACTAATTCCGATCTCGTAGTGTTTCCAACTTAATGAGCAATTGAGACGGTGCTTCTTCCCACTTCATATCTTTCATCCGCTTAGTAAGCATCTCAGTAAGCAAAAGTTCATTATTATAAAAGAGAGTGCAGGGCGTACAGAAGGATAAATGGTTTTCCAAAACTACGATAATTTCTCGTTGATCACTACGGTACTGAAAGTGGAAGTAGTATTCTTGGAAATAATGACAGGGATTAGTAGGAGTAGCCACTGGAAATTAACTCTTTCTTTAACTTGCTTCGACCTCTATTAACCCTACTCATTACAGTACCTGTTGGAATATCTAATAGTTGCGAAACTTCGCGATAAGAAAATTCCTCAAGATCTACCAAAAAAAGTACCTCTCGTTGCTCCAGCGATAGGGTATCCAAAGCTTCTAACATTTCGTTTGATAATCCCCGATTGATAACCTCATCTTCAGCGCTAGGGGAGTACTTAGATACCGCTAGTCTATTTTCACTTAGAGTGTTATCTAAAGAGAGTGGTTGATTTTTTAATGATTTGTGATAGAAATTATAGAAGGTATTTACTAGAATTCGACTCAACCAAGCTTTTAAATTCGTACCAGCTTGATACTGACGATAGTAGCGTAGCGCTTTTAGGTAAGTTTCTTGCACCAAATCTTGCGCATCACTGTAGGTTAGCTGAAATCTTCTGGCTAAATTGAGAAGGTGAGTTGAATGGGTTAGCGCTTCAAGGATAAACTGCTCAGCTTGAGGATCCGGGGTAACAGTTATCTCTCTTACATAATCTCTAGCGATAGGTTTAGGGTTTGCCCTTAAAGAAATTTCTTTATTATTCATAAACACCTCCAGAGATTTGGTTCTACTATCTATAACCCTAGTACCAAGAGATATATTCCCTAGATAGAAGGATAAGTAAAATATTTTTGCTAATCAAATTTAACCAAGAATTAACCTTTAGGAATAGAGTGTAGGGATAAAGGGAGCAGGTTAGGTATAATAGATATATGAAAACTACAACAAAGCGTCTGAGCTACATTTTCGTAATACCACTTACTATCATCCTTTCAGGAGCCTTGGCTGCGCCTAGCCAGGCGCAAACACCATTACGTAAATTGACATTAACTACGACCGGTACTAGTAAGGTCACCCCAGACGCAGTTAAAGTTACCGTTAGCGTCTCACACCAAGGAAGTTCTTCTACGTTGGCAACCTCTAGCGTGGCAGCTAATCATAAGAAACTACTTGAAGTAATTAAAAAAGCGGGCATAAAGGATGTAGATTTTAAAACACAGAGCTTAACGGTTAATCCAGAGTATAATTACAATAGTAGTAACGGCGTCAGCGAAATTATAGGTTATCGAGCAACACAACTTATTAGCATAAAAATTGACAAAAAGATTAATGCTGGTGCTGTAATTGATAGTATCGTAGCTCTAAGCGACGATTTCTCAATCTTAAATACTACTCCAGTATTACTTAACCAAGATGCTACCTACAACTTAGCTATCAAGAAAGCCATCGCCTTAAACAAAACTCGTGCGCTAATTTACGTTAAAAGTTTGGGTGCTAAACTTGGCCGTGCACAGGTAGTTCTAGAAGGCACACCTGTCATAAGCTACCCACCGATGTACAACGGAATGGCAAAGGATTCTTCTGCTCCCAGCGAGGCAACAGTAATTGATCTAGGTGAAGAAAGTGTCAGCGTAACCGTAACCATCACATGGGAAATTAAGTAAGCAGTTTTCGTCCTTGGTGATAAAAGTAAAATTGTTGACGGGTTAAACCTTTTCGCAATAGTAGTAAAATGATCAGTAGAGCAAAGAAAATAAAGTATTTTGTAAAACTGCTTTTCATTATCTTTGTGGCTCTCCAGGCGCTCTACAAAGAGTACCGCTTGAATAAGAGTAGTAAAATTGATGAGGAAAAAAAGAGTTAAAATAATACAGCCTTTCTTTTTTTAGCAAGCAGTTTATTAGCATTTTAGCGCAGAATAGTTCCATGAAAAGGAGTAGTTAGTTGAATAAGTTTATAAAAACAGCGATTCCACTATTCCTGCTAGCAGGCCTGCTCACTGCATTGGATAATGCTACTTATAGAGCACCAGTTACTCAAGCTGTCGAAGAAAACTTTACGGTAGAGATGATGAGTTTAGTGGATGAAGTTGTGGGTAGAGAAGAGGAGAAGAGTATTGCCATTAGTAACTTACTAAAACTTAATGGAGCTGTAGCTGGGGAGTTTAAAGTAGATAAAGTAAGATTTGATACGGGTAATAACTTTATTCTACTGGTGGGCCAAAGTAAAAATATAGAGTGTTCTGGCAGATTCACATTAAGCACCCCGACTATAAATAGCTATATTAATTGTAGAGCTCTATAAATTGTACTAGAGTAAGGTTAAGATTTCAATATTTTGGGCGTAGGTTAGGTTACCGCCTTCTGATAAATTAATAAAATCAGAGAGATCTAATTGCAGGAAGTTCAAATATTTTTCAAAAGTAAGTTTAAACACTCTTGAACTATCCGAGAAGGGGTAGTTTTGTATCTCTGCACTTTGGAGAAAGAGCGGGAAGTAAAGCGCTCTCAACCCTTTAGGAAAGTTTAAGTCTTTATGTATACCATCGAGTATGGCTTTTTGAAGAGAGCTTTTAGGTTGAAAAGATTTCATGCGGTCTAATTGGGCAAGATAATGGTAGTTTAATTTTGCTAAAATTTTAGGATAGAGGGGGAATATAATTCCTTCGCTAACCTCATGAGTTATTAATTCTTCCAGTAAATCTGCCTGAAGTAGTGAGGGTAGCTCATTAGCATGTTCCAATGCGGAGAGTACATCAAACTTATTGGAGTAGTTAATTTCGCCATTAAGAGCTACTATCTCCCCTAGTAAGGCTCCAAAGGCGGTCTGGGCGCAGAGAATTTTAAGTTGGGAAAAGGAAAGCGACTCTATAAAAGCAGTATCTTTTACTAGCTCTAAGCCGATTGAGGGATTATGGTATAAGAGTTCATTCAAAATATTAGGGTCTTGCTTAATGGTAGCAGGAATAGAGGAGTATTCGATAAAGTAATCAGGGAAGAAATTACTATAGGAATTAACTGGATTGTTACTAAGTTTTATGTTAAGAAGGCTCCCTAAATGAAATATCGCCACCTGATTGCATTGGTGATTCATTTTGGAGAAGGGCTGGAGTGAACGAAACTTTTTATATTTAGTTTTTAAAACTGCGGTATAATCTTCTAATTCTTCACTGTAATTTAGTAAAAAATATTTAATGTTACTATGTTTGATGGAGATCTCATTATTTATTAAGGCATGAAAAGCTGTCCGAAGCATAACTACCATTAACTCCCTAGGAAGAAGTTCTTCAAGAAAATGGAGTTCGATTTGGGTTAGGTTAGGTAACTTAAAAAGATAGGAGAGAAAAGATTGATACTCCAGAAACGAAGGACCACTGATAAAATGGTACTCTTCAGTAAAAACATATAATCCAAGGTAGTTAACAAAGCGTTCTAAAAAGGGTGTGAGGATACCTAACTTATGGGCGATTTTGATATTTTTAGTATTACGAAGATAGATGAAGATAAGTCCCCAATCTTCCTTGTAAAAGTGGTAAGCAAGTAATCGATTGGTATCTCTTTTAGAGAGGAATTTATTAAAAGCTAAAATATGTAAAACCTCTGAGTTTTCAGTTTTGATTAGTTCACGGACTTTACTTGAAGGTACAGGTTGATTAGCGTATAATGATATGTTGATAGTATTATTGTTAATGTAGGGTAAGACGTCTTCGGTGTAGCGAAGATATTGATTATTCATTTTTGTAAGATCAGTAATTGAAAGTTCATGGTACCCCAGGTTAGTTTCATAAGTAGGAAGATGAGTACTAAGCATAAGAGTACTATCTCCATTAGAGCGGAAATGTCACCATTAGATAAAAATATGTGAAAAATATTTAATGAGCAGAATAGTTAAGAGAAGAGGGGAGTGAACAATGACATCAAGCAAACATGAAAAAGATAATCAATACTGCAAATGCAATGAGTGTATTAATGCTAAAGATAGCGAAAGGTTAGTAGAGTTTGACGATGAGCGATAAAAACTCTAGGATTTTTCTCCAGTAAGTAAATTCAAGATTTAGTAAGTAAACTACTCCATAGCTTGGAGTTTATCGATTCTATCTTGAATCGGGGGATGTGTGTCAAATGGATGCCAGCGACTATTTCTTTTATCGATAGGAGACTCTACCCAAAGATGAGCGACCGCATTGGACTTGGCTTGAACCACTGTTGAATCATCTCTAAGTGTTTCTAAAGCTCGACGAAGTCCAGTAGGGTTACGAGTAATAGCAACTGCACTGCTATCTGCTAGCGCCTCGCGTTTACGACTTATTGAGGAACGCAATAGAATAGCACCGATAGGAGCTAAAAATATTACAATAACTAGGGCTACCATCGCAAAAGGGTTGCCTTTACTATTTTTAGTACCACCAGTGTAAAGAAAAACTCGGGATATTAAATCAGCAATTAAGGCTATTGCGCCGGCAGTAACAGCCGCAACAGTGGCTACCAAAGTATCGCGATTTTTAATATGACTCATCTCATGCGCGGCAACTCCTTGAAGTTGCTCTCGGTCCATTTTTGCCAAGATACCGGTTGTAAAGGCAATGATCGCATGATCGGGATCACGCCCTGTAGCAAAGGCATTAGGAGCGCTATCTTCTACAATTGCAACTTTGGGCATAGGTATTCCAGCAGCGATAGCCATCTCGGAGACAATGTTGTAAAGCGGACCGCCCTCATCTTCGGTAATAACTCGTGCTTTAGTGATCATTAAAACAAGTTTATCGGAACTCCAGTAACTAGAAATGGTAGTTATGATAGAGAAGAGGAGTGCAAAGGGTAAAATGGTGTAACTAGAGACCCCTAGATAGAGTCCTACTAGATAGATTATTCCGATTAAAAGGAGGAATAAGGAGAAGAGCAAAAAGATACTCTTTCTTTGATTAGATGCAATCTCTGATCTAAATTCCATAACTTCCTCCCTAACATAGTTTTGATACAGTTTACATACTAAAAATTAGAATTTAACGTCAGGACGAGTACGAGAAGCATCGTCGGTAACATAGAAAACTCTCTCCTTCACACCAGCAACGCCAGCGAAAAAAGAAGAAGGAATTGTTTTAATTTTAGTATTTAGCAATAGTACCGCATCGTTATAGTATTGACGAGAAAAAGCTATCTTATTTTCTGTAGTCGATAGTTCTTCTTGCAACTGCAGAAAGTTAGCAGAGGCTTTTAAATCAGGGTAATTTTCGCTGACAGCGAGTAGCCCTCTAAGCGCTCCGGTAAGCATATTGTCGCTGCTCATCTTTTCATCAAAGGTGGTAGCTTTCATGGTAGAGGTTCTAGCCTCTGTAACCTGTTCTAAAGTTGTTTTTTCATGAGCGGCATAACCTTTAACTGTTTCAATTAAGTTAGGGATTAAATCTGCACGACGCTTCAACTGGACATCAATCTGAGCAAATGCCTCATCAACTCGAATATTGGCCTTTCTTAATTGGTTGAATAGAACGACTCCAATACTTAGTAACAGAAATGCTACTCCTAATACTGTAATAATTATCATATATTTATTTCTCCTTTTCTTAACCTTACTATTACTAACAATTAAATATCTGCCATTATTCCTAAGGGGTATAAAATTATGAAGCATCAAACTTTGCAGGGAAAGTTGTAAAGTTACGGCTAAAATTGGAGACAAGAATCTTGCTTAACTGTATCTCATTTGGTAGTGGCTTTATAATTTTGCTCTAGAATGATAAGAGTAGCATTAAGAGCAGAAAATGATTTTTGTTGTATAGTGACAATATGTTGAAAAGCAAAACTAACTTAATAATAATTTTTCTAACCACGATCGCGCTACTGGGCGCCATGCTATTTATTGTTACTAGCCAGAGCAATGCTGCAACGCTGGAGGCAACTTGTAAATCATCATATGACCCCAATGCTGAGGACCTACAAAAATTAAGAGATTGTGTCAAGCACTATTTAGATGAATCCGTGAAGAAAAAGGGCTTCATTTCGACCCAAATAGATTTAGAGAAATCTGTGGAGAATATGCCAATTATTAACCAGGTCTGCCATCCCTTCTCTCACTACATCGGGGAAGGTGCAATTAAAGAGTTAGATGGTAACATCATGGAGGCTATAAAATATGCCACCGATTATTGCAACTGGGGCTACTTCCACGGTATGAATGTGGAGTTAACAAAGTTATATAAAGGGGATAAACTATATCAGATTTTGACAGATGGCTGCGAGTATGTAAAGAAATTTAATTACAATCCCTATGAATGCGCTCATGGCTTAGGTGACGCTTTTGACGTAGCGGAAAATTATGATTATAATAAAGCTGTGGCCTGGTGTGAGAAAATTGAGGACGAAGGGATGCATGAGAATTGCGCTCAAGGAGTCTTTAATAACTGGGCTGATTACCATATCGTAAATATAGTAAAAGATTCACCGGAGTTAATGGATGAGGAGACTAAAATAATTATGGATGGCCATCCCTATCATCCTTGCGAAAAAATAGCCAACGCCATAAGTAAACGCGGTTGCTTTGGCTACATGGTTAGAGTAAACAATGCATACAAGACCGGCATGGAGGGTTGGGAGAATTATTGTAACAAGTATGAAGATCCAGATGTAACTAGTTGCTTCCAGGGTGTAGGAAGAGAATGGGCTTATAATAAGCTATATACAACCCAACAGGTCTTCACTAAGTGCCTTATTGCTAAAACCGATACTGCTATTCAGCTCTGTGTGATTGAAACAATTAACTCGAGAACTCAGTTTAATCGAGATAAAAAAGGCACCATTCTTAAAAGTACCTGTGCCCTATTTAAAGATAATAGCTCAATCCAAACAGCGTGCCGCCGAGCTGCTACAAACTTAAAGCCATACTTTGATGGAGATTTTATTCTCTAACAGCGTTAGATTGAAATAGGGCTAGCTTTAGGCTATGCCCTATTTTTTATTCTCTTACTATGGGATAACTACGTATAATTTTGGGTTATTTGTTGAGGTTAGTTCAGGATTGTAATAATACTTTAATATTGGTTATGCTTTAATATTGATAATTATTATACTTGTAAAAGGATTTAAAGTGCAATTAACCTCATATGTAGAAGAAAAAGAAGAAAAAATAATGGAAAATAATTTAGGATTACGGATAGTAAAGACATATATTTTACAAAAGGAGAAAAATATGTTAAGTAAGAAAAGTAATATTATTGCCGCAGCGTTCGCCACCGTTGCTATGGTAGGAGGATTGCTGTTTTTTGTCACCACCCAGAGTCAAGCTGCAACTTTGGAAGATACTTGTAAGTCTTCATATGATCCCAATGCGGTTGATTTACAGAAGTTAAGAGATTGCGTAAAAGTTTATATTGATGAATCGGTAAAAAAGAAAGGGTTCATGCCTACCATGGATGATCTGGAGGCTTCAGTAAAGAGTATGCCCATCATCAATCAAGTTTGTCATCCATTCTCCCACTTTATAGGCGCTGGCGCGATCAAGGAGCTTAAAGGTGATGTAAGTATTGCTATTAAACATGCAACAGATTATTGCAACTGGGGCTACTTCCATGGGATGAACGTGGAGTTAGCTAATATTTATGATGGACAAGAGTTATTTGACATTTTGCTCGATGGTTGCAACTACGTGAAGAAGTATAACTACAACCCTTATGAGTGTGCTCATGGAATGGGCGACGCTATCGATGTGGACACCAACTACAATTATGATGAGGCTTTACCTTATTGCGAATCAATAGAAGATGAAGGAATGCATGAGAACTGCGCCCAAGGACTTTTTAATCACTGGGCAGATTACCATATTGTCAACATTGCTAAAGATACTCCAGAGTTATTAACCGAGGAGGGGAAACGTATTATGAATGGTAGTCCTTATGCGCCTTGTGAAACCATTAAAAATGCCGTTAGTCGCAGAGGATGCTTTGACTATATGGTCAGAGTTAATAATGCTTACAAGACCGGTATGGCGGGTTGGGAAAATTATTGCTTAAAATATGAAGATCCTGATCAAATGAGTTGTTTTCAAGGAGTAGGTCGTGAGTGGGCATATAATAAAAACTACACTACCGAACAAGTCTTTACTAAGTGTTTAGTAGCGACAACTGATTTAGCTGAACAGATCTGTATTATTGAAACTATTAACTCGCGAACTCAATATATGCGTGATAAGAAAGGTAGTATATTAAAGGAGACTTGTGCGCTCTTTAAGGATAACCCATCGGTCCAAACAGCTTGTCGACGTGCTGCTACTAACTTAAAACCATACTTTGATGGAGATTTTTTTCTCTAAGAAGGAGTAATTAAAAAAGGGACCCAATACTAATGGGTCCCTTTTTTATTGCACAGATATTTATCTAGGTATTTTAATATATATATAGCTAAATTATTTATCAGAAGGGGTTTTATTAATGGCTGGAAAAGGAGCGAAACCACAGACTTCACAAGTTAGAACTCCATTAATAAGAGAGAATTTGCAATCATGAATTTTCATAAAGCTCCAATCGATATTTACTATTGTAACAGTGGTAGAGATTTGAGCATGTATTTCGCTCAAAGATTAGGATTTATTTTGGAGAGAAAAACGGTCGTACAGGAAGAGCAATAGTAATGATGGTTTTTAGTAGTGTTTTGTATTATAACTTGATCAGTATTTAATCCACAGATATTACAAACTCTGTTACCAACTACTTTTGCCAAAAGATAGCCTGACTCCTTTAGTATTATTTCCTGTTCTGCTTTAGGTACCATTTGTATTCCTTTCTATAGTTTAACAATTAAGGCGTAGGATATTAACCTTTACCAAAAGGTAAGATTATTTCCTGAACTGATCCCTGAAAAGATGTAAAAAAATGATTTAAGCGTTTGAGCCATGATTGAGAAGATGGGTTGTAGAAAGTTCGGGAAGATCTGTAATAGGACGCCCGCAAAATAGATAACGAGTAGGGCAAGAACTATGTGTTTCCAATTTCCTCGGGTCTTACCTGAAAAGGAACGCATCATAGGGTCAACTGTCGGGATAGAGAGTTATTTGACTTTAATCTAGATTCTTTTAATGATTTAGGGGATTTGGCACAAAGGCTTCACGTAAGAAAGTGTAAAAGCTAAGTATCGTTACCCTGACGGGAGTTCTTCTTCGTATGTAAAAAATATAAATCGAGTCATAGTTAATTTTATGAGTAACCTAACCACTAAAAAAGAAGATACAAATCCACAATCTCAAGATGTCTTTCAAAGATTGCTGAAGGAGAGAGTTATTTTTCTCGGTACTGATGTAAATGATCAGAGCGCAAATTACATCGCCGCGCAGATGCTTCTACTCTCCGCCGAAGATCCAGAAAAGGATATATACCTTTATATTAATTCACCAGGAGGTTCTATCACTGCGGGTATGGCAATTTATGATACTATGCAGTATGTTAAAAATGATGTGGTGACTGTGGCGATGGGACTGGCAGCTTCAATGGGACAATTTTTATTATGCGCCGGGACTAAGGGTAAGCGCTTCGCGCTACCCAATGCCCGCATAATGATGCATCAGCCATCAGGTGGTGTTGGGGGAACCGCTTCTGATATTCAAATCCAAGCAGAGCAGATGCAATTTGTAAAGAAACGCATGGCTGAATTAATTGGCACCCACACAGGGCAGAAATACGAACAGGTGGTAGAAGATTCTGATCGTGACCGTTGGTTTACCGCTGAGGAAGCTTTGGAATATGGTTTTATCGATCATGTAGTACTCTCTGCTAATGAGATTGGTAACGAAACAATAATTTTTGAAAACAAGAACTCAAAGCCTAAGAAAGAGGTAAAGTAATGAATAACCGTTATGTCCTACCCAGCATTAGCGAAAAAACAAGTTACGGCATGAAAACACTTGACCCCTATACTAAACTATTCGAAGAGCGCATTATCTTTCTCGGCACCCCAATTGATGATACAGTAGCCAATGATGTGATGGCTCAATTACTAACTCTAGAATCGATGGATGGCGACCGAGATATTACTATGTACATTAACTCTCCCGGAGGTTCCTTCACCGCGATGACCGCGATATACGATACTATGCAATTTGTTAGACCAGATATTGTGACAGTCTGCCTAGGTCAAGCTGCCTCAGCGGCGGCGGTATTACTTTCAGCAGGTACTCCAGGCAAGAGAATGGCATTATCGCATTCACGCATCTTACTACACCAGCCCTCATCTGAGGGTCAGGGGCAAGGTTCAGATATTGAAATTATTGCTAAAGAAATTACTAGGATTAAAAAGTTGCAAGAAGAGTTACTAGCATCAAATTCTGGTAAAACTATGGATGAGATTGCTAAAGATCTTTCACGAGATTTAATTCTTTCAGCAACTGACGCGGTCAAGTATGGAGTTATTGACCATATTTTAGCAAGTCGCAAAAAGAGCGGTTTTAACATCGCTAAAGCTATTTAATACCAACTCTAGCATAATATCCCTCCATTAGCGTGGAGGGATATTGCTTTTCTGCGCAATAAAACAATCTCTTTAACATACTTGCAAATCATAATTCTGCCTTAACTGTAAATATTACCGCAAGGTATTATACGTATAAAAAATAATGAATTAAATTATGTGTTCAACTATGTTGAATTAATATTTGTTTAGATAATGTAATTTATCTACTCATGTATAAGTTATGCAAATAACTGATCTTTGATGCTGATGAAGTAAAAAAGACCGATGTTGTTGGCGGTACACGACAACGCATGCTATGCAAATAGTGCAATATGATATGCTATAACCTACTTAGCTATCTATTAAGTGAGCGGGTATATCTCCGATGAAACTACAAATGAATAACTTGTAACCCGGAGCCCCTTACCTGAATAAGGGAAAACTGTTTCATGCTAACCCAGAACAGCTGTTATATATAACGAAGCGTAGTTTCTCACGCTAAATGTAATTACATATATAACTCAATCACAACAAACTCACTGTTGTATTCGCAGTTAATGCGCGACACCCTCTACTTCGGTAGAGGGTGTTTGTCATTCTAAGGAGAGTTTTTAGCAATCTGGTAAAAATGTAGGGGAGTAAATATAATGTAGTTAAGGTATAATGTATAAAATTTAGAAAGAATTTTATTTTTTTGTCATATTGTAAATGAAATAATATTAAGTATGGAATTATTGAGAATAGAAATTAAATAGAGCACTAAGGTAGAATGGAAATTAAGTACAATAAAGTGAGAGTGAGGATGCTACCAATAATAATTATAGAGAGTTTGATTTCCTTTTGGTAGGGGTAGAGAAAACGAGCTATAGGGTTAGTGGGTAAAGGTTTTAAGTAATCATTTTTAGAATCAAGTTTTTTGAAATGTTTTTCTTTAGTCAAGGAGCGATTAATAAACTCATCATCAAAGATTTCTTCATACCATTTCTTGCTCATGCTATTACTCTATGGATAAAAAGATATTTAACCATGATCCCTAGCAAATACAAAAAATTAAGATTCTTCTTGCAAGAGTAATTTAGGGATAGTAACTACTCGAGTGCTACCAAAAATATTTAATTCCCCTAGGATCTCATCGGCTTGCACCTCTAAAACTTGAAATAAAAGAGATTGAAAAGGTCCGCCTTGAACTGTAAGAACATCCCCTGGCTTAAATAACGAAACTTTTTTAGGTAAGGGGGTAGCATAATTTTCGATACTCTCATCGCTTAGAGGATCTTTAGATAAAATCCCGTAGACGTAGGAAAGATTAGCGGTAAGTTTGCAAGCCAATTCATAACTCTCGCATTGAAGATAAAGGTACTCGGGGGTTTTGTCGGCAAGCACTTCGTTGAGGTTAAGGTTGGTGTCCTTGGTGGAGTGATGGGTAATACGTTTATTTATGGCAGAGATAACCTGCTTACGGGCTTGCGGTTTAACCTTAATTAAGTAGTACATGATTTCTCCTTGCTGGCCTTGGAGGGCTCGAACCTCCGACATCAGAGTTAACAGCTCTGCGCTCTGCCGACTGAGCTAAAGGCCAATACTTTAAAAAAACTTCAGTTAAGCTTTAATTTTTATTAATCCATAGATAGAAACTAAGACCCAGAACAAATTGAGCGCTACGGAGAACCAGGCTCCATAACTAATAGCACTCCACCCGAGCATAAATGCGGCCACAAGATTTAATTGTTGGTAGATTTTCGTCTCTGAATTCAATTTACCCTTAGTAAGCATGAAATAGGTACCAACTAAAAGAACCGCACCCGTCCAACCGATGAACCCTGCTGTTGCATTAATAATTTCTTCCATGCTTTATAATATGGCCAATATTTTAAAGTTGACATTAAAACTTAAAGAGTATAGGGTAGCAATAATAAATATTTATTGCTACCCTAAAAGTGGAGCTGAGGGGAATTGAACCCCTGTCCTACTAAAGTCCCTAAGTCAAAGATACCATTATGCTATAATTCCCTGAACGTCAGGATGGTAAATAGCGACCAACGCGGTAGCTTCCTACCTAGGCAAAGAGGGTTTTCTCTTACTCAATGGTCTCTCCCATCGTCTCAACTATTCTGTTGCCAGGTCAATTGTGGACCCCGTATTGTCTAAGAGACTCTACAGTTTGTCTTAGGCAGCTAATGCGAACATTGGCTGATTAAGAACTGTGCTATTAGTTTTTGCACTTATTTTGGTTGAACCTTTAACGGGAGCTCATCCCGAATGGCCGTAACTTAGAACGCTTAGCAGTCGAAACCGATCAGCCCCAATCGATACTATGCGCTTCTTGGTAATTTTTGCAATAGAGTTGGTGTACTTAGGAGATAATAGGCGAGGGTGCGAAAAATGTAATAGTCGAGAAATAGGAAGTAAGAAAGGCGGGGTTAGGGAAGCCAAGAGCGTAGAAGGAATGTGAGGAAGGTAACAAGTAAGGCGAGTGATATCCCTGCCCCTTTAATGTATAACCTTCAGGGCGAGGCATAATACCCATCATGACGAGTTCAAATGAGAAGGTAACCATAGGCTGGCGTGAATGGGTAGTAATTGAGCAGTTTGAACAGCGTGAAATTCTAGCTAAGATAGATACAGGAGCAGAGTATAGCGCCCTACACGCTTTAGATTTGCAGATTGTTAAGGATAAGGCTACTAACACCTATCAAGCAAAGTTTAGAATTCACGAGAAAGAACCTCTAGTTAAGCTGGAGATCAATAAATTTATTAAGGTTAAGTCCTCCAACGGGGAGAGCCAGCTACGCCCAGCGGTTACACTTAAAGTGCTCTTTGCAGGTGGAAGTTACTTAATTGATGCTACCCTTACCGATAGAACTCCCATGAATTATGACATGCTAATAGGACGTAAAGCCTTGGCGGGTAAATTTGTAGTTGACTGTGAAAAGAATAAGATGCACCCTAAACCAACGAGCAAGGAGAAGATGTAATGCAACTAGTAATCCTATCAGGTAGGCCAGATTTATACTCGACACAGAGATTAGTGGAGGAAGCGGGTAAGGCCGGCTTTACCACCGAAATTATCGACTACCGTTCATGTTCGCTGGGTATCGGGAATGATTCACGAGTGCTTTACAATAAAAGAGATATTAACCCCAATGTTATCATTCCGCGAATCGGATCTCGCTCAACTCAATTTGGGGCGGCGGTAATTCGGCAATTCCAAGTGATGGGGGTACCAACCACTACACAACCTGGAGCAGTTTTAAGAGCAAGAGACAAGTTCGCTACTATTCAAGCACTAGCTGCAGCGGGCATAAAAGTTCCTCCTACCTCCGCCGCTAGAACACCTTCTAGCACCGAAGATGTTTTAAGTTTAGTAGAAGGGGCACCCATTGTACTAAAACTTCTAGAAGGCACCCATGGTAAAGGGGTAATTCTAGCAGAGACCAAGAAAGCTGCCGAGTCTTTGATTTCCGCTTTTCATCAGTTGGACGCCGACATTTTAATTCAGCAATTTATTAAAGAGGCAAAAGGAGAAGACATTCGAGCATTTGTTGTGGATGGCCGTGTTGTTGCCTCGATGCTCCGCCGCGCAGCGCCTGGAGAGTTTAGAGCTAATCTGCACCAAGGGGGAAGTTCTGAGCAAGTAATTCTCACTGCGGAGGAAGAAAGAGTTGCAATCGCAGCAGCCCGTTGTGTAGGATTAGATGTAGCGGGGGTAGATTTATTACGTACCGAGAGCGGTCCGCTTGTGATTGAGGTTAACGTAAGCCCGGGGTTACAAGGAATTGAGAAGGCTAGTGGTATCAATGTAGCAGAAGAGATTGTCACCTTCGCCAAAAGACTACTGGTTTAATACTAAAAAATAAAGCCTAGCCCCGACAGTATAAGGGATAAGAAAGCTTGAAGGAGCAAAATGAAAAATAAGATTATCAATGAAAAAGGTATTAAATTCACCCGCCACAACACAAAGGTGGGATTAGATGCTTATAGCATGTTTGGCTGGAAACGAGTAGATGTAGTTCAAAAGTCCTGGCGCGACGGTAGTGTTACCTTTGCGCAGTATGGAGTAGAGTTCCCCGAGCACTGGTCTGAAAATGCCATTAATATTGTTACCAGCAAGTATTTTAGAGGGGCTTTAAACACACCTGAGCGAGAAAATTCACTTAAAGATGTAATTAAGCGAGTAGTTGATGCTTACACTAAAGAGGGAATTAAACATAAGTATTTTTACTCTAACGAAGATGCAGAGATCTTTTCACAAGAAATGATCTATTTTCTTGCTTCCCAAGCATTTGCCTTTAATAGTCCCGTCTGGTTCAATGTAGGAACAAAAAGTCCTTGGCAAGTATCAGCTTGTTACATTTTAGCGGTTGAGGATAAAATGGAAGATATTCTTGATTGGTACAAAGAAGAAGGCTTAATATTTAAGGGTGGTTCTGGTGCAGGTATAAATCTATCCAATCTACGCTCCGCAAAAGAGTTACTCTCCTCAGGAGGTCGAGCTTCAGGTCCGGTCTCTTTCATGCGAGGAGCGGATGCTTCAGCAGGAACCATAAAATCAGGCGGAGCAACTCGTAGAGCTGCGAAGATGGTAATATTAGATGTTGATCATCCAGATATTGTAGAGTTTGTGGAGACTAAAGTTCGCGAAGAGGAGAAGATTAAAACCCTTCGTGACGCCGGCTTTGACATGGATCTTGGTGGAAAAGATATGATATCTGTCCAATATCAAAATGCGAATAACTCAGTACGAGTTAATGATGAATTCATGAAGGCAGTGGCGAGCAGGAAGAGTTATGATCTCATAGGTCGCGGTCACCGAGAGGTGATTGAATCGATTAATGCAGAAGAGTTGCTTGATAAAATTGCCGAAGCTGCTTGGGCTTGCGCTGACCCTGGGATACAATATGATAATGAAATTCAGAGATGGCATACACTGCCCAACGAGGGTAGAATCTCAGCCACAAATCCCTGCAGCGAGTTCGTCCATCTTGATAACTCTAGCTGTAACCTTGCCTCTATTCGTTTAACTGCATTTTATCAAAACGAAGAGAAAAGTTTTGATATAGATGGATACTTGTATCTCACCCGTCTTTTAATGGTAGCGGCAGAAATCTCAGTCGCTTTTGGTCACTTTCCTACCGCTAAAATTGGTGAAGTCACCAAAAAGTCACGCCCTATTGGTTTAGGTTATACTGATTTAGGGGCTTTACTGATGTTACTGGGTGTAGCATATGATTCTGATGAAGGTCGCGCCATCGCAGCCTCAATGACTGGTTTACTTACTGCTCAAGCCTACCGGACATCAACAGAGTTAGCTCAAGCTGTGGGAAGTTTCGAATACTATGAAGCAAATAAACTCCCAATGCAAGGGGTGATGGAGTTGCATGCTGAGGCTGGTCAGACTTTAGTAAAATTAGTCGAAAAGAGTAATTTTAGGCAGTTAAAAAATCTCGTTACGCTCAGCCAAAGACAGGCTAGTATCTTTAAAGAGAACCTAACGCTGGGTCAAAAAAATGGCTATAGAAATTCGCAAGTAACGGTCTTAGCTCCTACCGGAACAATATCTTTCTTTATGGATTCGACTACCACTGGTGTTGAACCTGAGTTCTCGCTAGTTAAAACTAAGAAAGTTGCTGACGGCACTTCTATTAAAATCGCCAACAAAGAGGTCACCGCTGCGTTAATTAACTTAGGATATCAGAAAGATGAGATCCTCGCCATAGAAAAGAGCTTAGTTGAGAGCGGGAATATCTATAATGCTAAAGAGCTAAGAGAAAAGGATTATGCAGTCTTTAGTTGCGCTATCGGTGAGAATGCCATCAAACCTATGGGGCATGTTAAGATGATGGCTGCAATTCAACCCTTCATCTCCGGGGCGATTAGTAAGACTGTAAATCTTCCTGAAACGGCCACGGTAGCTGATGTAAAAGAGATTTATCTAGAAGGTTGGAAACTTGGTCTCAAAGCGATTGCGATTTACCGTGACAACTGTAAAGTTGGTCAACCACTCTCATCGACCGCAAAACCAACCACTACTACTCAAGATGTAGTTGCGACCAGTAATCATCAAGAGGTGGATTTGTTTGGTAAACCACATCCATTCCGCGTTCGTCTACCACACCAAAGAAAAGCACTCACCACCTCTTTTAATGTTGGTGGTGCAGAAGGTTACCTAACGGCGGGAAGCTTTACTGATGGACAGTTAGGCGAGGTATTTCTCAAAATGTCCAAGCAGGGATCAACTCTAGCCGGAGTGATGGATGCTTTTGCCATCTCAGTATCCATAGGTTTACAGTATGGTGTCCCACTAGAGACTTTTGTTGAGAAATTCACCAATAGTAGATTTGAACCATCTGGGTTAACTAACGACAAAGAAATTCGCATGGCTTCCAGTGTAATGGATTATGTCTTTAGAAGACTTGCGCTTGACTTTCTTTCAGAGGAGGAGCGAGCATCGCTGGGAATTTTAACTAATGAGGAAAGAATTACTTACCTCAACCAAGAAGTAGTGCTTCCCACTAAAGAAGTTAGCCAGGAAAAAAGTCTAAATAAGGCTTCCGAGGTTAAGAGTAGTATCAAAAATGATGCTCCGCTCTGTTTTTCATGTGGCGTTCAGATGCAAAGATCTGGCTCCTGCCATGTCTGCCCTAACTGCGGGGGAACTTCTGGTTGCTCTTAAGCAGTCAACCCCGTAGTTAAGTTTCCAAGGTTAAAAATGGTAAAAGTCTACTTTATAGAGGAAATTTTGTATCAAAGTGGAGCGATACTAGTGAGATGAGTATGTTTGAAAGACCTTGGGGTCATTATGAGGTTCTCGCTTTAGAAAGTAACTACCAAATCAAAAAATTAGTGGTACTTCCTGGTCAAGAGCTAAGCTATCAGAGTCATGAGCACCGAGCGGAACATTGGTTAGTAGTTGAAGGGGTTGCGACAGTTACTTTAGATGAAGTTAAGAGGGAGGTAACCCCTGGGATGAGTGTTTTCGTTAACGTTGGACAGAAGCATCGAATCAGCAACTTTACGGCGGGTAGAGTAAGCATCATTGAGATTCAATTTGGTGATTACCTCGGGGAAGATGATATAGTTAGATACAGTGATAACTATGGTCGTTGAGCTCGGCGACAACAGTAAATTATGAGCAAAGGAGAAAAAATGGTAATTGATTGTAATACATGCGGGGAAACAGCGAAAATTTGTGCGGTATGTTCAGTAACATTCTCCAATAATAAAATCGCTTGTGTTAGCGGAGATCAAGGTCATGCATATCATGTCCATGATAACTGTGTGAAAGAATTCAAGGAAATGAAAAGAGATGGTTTATTTAAAAAATGAGATGTTATCATTGTGGCGGGGCCTCAACGAAAGAGGTTGAGGCTATCGTCGACTTTTATAAAGGAGGATCACAACGTATTGTGATCTGCTCAGATGCATGTTTACGCAAAATTCATACTTTGTTTGGAAATGTTAGACCTATACCCTTTGCTAATGGTTTTAGCGAGAATCTCTTCAAAGCTTAACCGTTCACTAGTAGAAAAGTTTATAATCCACATTATTTCGTAATAATTTACAGAGTGGTATTTATAAGAATAGTATAAATAGTAAGAAAAAATAGCGCAAGAGAGGCCAATATGAATTTTATTTATCATACCGATCAGCATGAATTAGCAAGCGATTTTAAGGAGTTAATCGAACCAAGATTAGAGAGTCTACTGAAGTTTAATGCAAAGATGCAAACAATTGAGATTAAAGTTAAATTTTTAGAGAGTAATCGAATAAAAAAGCTAAATCATGAAGTAATCTTAAGCAACATAACCCTCGGTATCTTTGTTAAAGGAGCGGGTAAAGGAATAAACGATCTAGCTGCTTTTGATAAGGCTTTTAATGTCCTAGAAAGTCAACTGAGAAAAATACATTCTAAAAAAGTAGAAAAAAAGCTAAATGTTAAGTTAGAGAGTTGAGGCCTGTATGTACCCTATAGTTTTTAGAATTAATCGTGAAGATGGTTTTATAGAAAGATTAGTTATAGTGGAAGAACCTGGAATATTTGATGAGTATATTGCTGGTGAAACTCTTTACCATGAAGAAGCGAGCGATAACGAACTTAATGATAAAAAACATGTCTACGATACTCCTGAGAGTGGTAAACTTTACCTCAAGCCAGCACAATCAGCGGGGAGTGTTTTGGTGGTCCATTTAATGGTCTCAGAGATAGAGATAGGTAAAGAGATTGAACGAATTAAAAAACAATTTAAAGCTACCCTCACTCCTAAGCGAGATCGTAAAAAAAGAAGGAGATAGTTACTCAGCCACCTGGGAAACTCGGGCAAAATCATTACAACTTTCACACCAAACCCAGTCTTTTACTTGCGCATCGCTGTCTCGGACCCAGCCATGTGCACAAAGTAGCAGAACTCTCCGCAGAGGGTTAGAAGCGATCTTAGCTCTCTGTTTTCTTTTTGCAAGGTTAAGCTCTTCTAGAGTCAACTCTCTAACCATCTCATCTCCATTCTCTATTAAGAATATTTTGACAATTTCTATTGTATATTCATTTAAGTGATGAAAAACTAGCGGTAGAGGTTTATGTTTTATGAAAAAAGTATGTAAGTGTCCAATGAAATTGGACCCTAAGCACAGCTCAATTATGAATGTTATAACTCCAATATTAAATATAATTAACCCATGGAATTAGAATTTGCGAGAAATCTAACACGGTTAGAGAGATTGTCGCCCAAATTGCAAAAACTACTCTTTAACATCAATGATGATGTTGTAAATTACTATCTAGCCAGCAGGGATGACTTATTAGTAGATATCCAAAAAATACTAGTTAATAATGGGAAATTTTTGGAACAGTGGGCTAAAGGAAGAAATAGAGAAGTATTGCTCATAAATAAAGTATTACAGGAGCATCAATACGAAGAGGTTGCTCTAGCGCTAGTAGAGCAAAAAAATCTGGATTGCTTTAGCGTCGCAGAACTATTAAATTATGAGAATTGGCTAATTGCCTGGCGTCTTTTACAATTAGATAAACTATGCCCAGAACATAAGCTTGTAGCTTTAGAGCAAGTTATTAGTTCTATCTCTTTAACGAGTAATGATAAACTAATAGAGGAGGTTGTAACCTACCTTAATGATGAGCGAGATCTATGGATCCTAGCATTTGAAATAGCAAATCTAGATCAACTATATCTGCTAACTAAAATACCATCTTACATGATCTCACTGCTAACCCCGGAGCTTGAAGTAGTAGTGACTAGGCTCCTAATGGAATGGGAAGAACTGCTTGCTAAAAATTATTACTGGAACATTAATATTAGTGTTGATGAAGAATTAGTAGAGGGTAAAAGAAACTTTAAAATTAATGATAGTATTACGCATACTAAAATAAAGACAGCGTACGAAAAATTATTAAAATTAATTATGGGTAACATATCTCATACACCAAATATTACTAAAATCGTGGCAAAATCCGAACTATCATTTCCTTATTTAAAGGAGATAGCATTATGGGAAAATATTATTAAGTTGCGAAGCAAACTGTTAGTAGAACCTAAGAAGGAGGATGAGTTATTTTACCTAAAAGAGGTTGAACAATATCCCTACTTTAAGGGCAATGATATATTTGTGAGTAGATTAGCCTTTGCTAATAAGAGTGAGCTTTCAGAAGGTTTTTATATTCAAGCCACCACGATGACCACGAATGAGATACTTAATGAGATGATTGACAACTTTCTAGATGATAAAGAATATGGTTTACTAGAAATCTTACTAGAAAGGTATCCAGAGGCAAGAGTGCAAAGTGTTTTATTTTTAGACTTCCTACTTTCAGTAAAATCACCTAAAGTATTAGAAGAAGGAATATTTAAGGGGCTCGAAGAGTATCTTATCCAAAAAAGCGAAGATCTCTCCCTACTTGTAAGAAATGAGATACTCTTAGAAAAAATCTTATTTTACATTGACAAGGAATCAGAGCTTATTAGTGGTACAATGTTAAATTTACTACCTGAATGGGTCTGCTCCATGCAAGGGTTAAAGGATTTCGCAAATGAAGTCAACCAGTAGAGGTATTATAAGTAATTATTAGTGATGTAAAGTAAAAAACAAAGAGTAAAGGATAGTAATAAATATGAAAATGACAAAAGAAGATTTAGTATGGGTGGAAGATAGTCCGTTTTGGCCGATCTTGAAATTCCAACATGAAGTAGAAGAGGCTAAAGATTTATTTCAGTTTGGTGGTGTATTCGCAAATGTACTTGATCGAGAGTTCCGCTCTACTATGGAGTTAAAAGAAGAACTAGCAACAAATATTGAGAGTACCGAAGAGTTCGACTTCATAATTGCGCTAATAGACCATATTTATCGAAAAAGTAGTTAAAAGCTATAATTGCATATTAAATTATTACTAAGTTAATATAGGCCTATGGTTGGGTAGTGTTAAATTTTATGTTTATATTTCTAATCCAATTAATAGCGGTAAGTTTCTTAGTTAAAATAGCGTTGTAAAACTATAAATCTGAAGGAGGCTAACATATTTTGTTGAACAAGTAGTAAGTAGCCTCTATAAATAGAGAAATACTATACCTAGCTAGTACAATCAGATTGATTGTATAAATTTTTACAACTACTCTCGCCCTCTTAGTGTTATATGAGATCCAATTTATGCCATTTTTACTCTTCGCTAGGACATTACTGAAGTATAGAATAGGAGAAATATGAAAAAAATTACAGCGATAGCTCTCGGGTTATCAATAGTACTCTCGCAAGGTTACAGCGCGAATGCTGCTAATCCAACGAAAGAAGAGATGGGTAAGAGTATCAACGAGACAGCTAGTAAGATATTTAACGAAGTAAAGGCTCAGGCGAGTAAAGCGAAAGAAAGCATTCCCTCTGAGAATTCCTTTAACTTAGCTTTTGGTACCATACAACTTCCTACCGGTGTTTCAGTAAACCCAACGGATCATTCGTTAAGCGATAGATACAATTACGGGATTAAAGTTTTCGTTTGTTCAGCCGGAGTTGGTACTACTCCTTGTACCCAAGTCCCAGGCAGTAATAATAATGCCTCCTCTACCAATAATGGAGGTTCTACTGCCAACACTACCCCAAATGCTAATGGTAGTGCGGAAGTTAATCCAGCACCTGTAGTGGAAAATGTAACCCCTATTGAAGAAGTTGCGAAACCAGTTTTACCATTGATTTTCAAATCCCTAACTCTAGAGCAGAATGCTAGCTCAATTATTACTAAGTGGAGCTACTTAAAGAAAACACCTAGCAAGTTAACCTTGAGATACTATGACAAGGCTAACAGTAAGAAAGTTAAGACAATTGCACTTAAAGGTAGTTTAAAAACATATGAGATTAAGGGCTTAACAATTGGCCATACCTATATTGTGAAGCTTTCATCTCCTTCAGGTAGAGATGTGAAAACCACCACGATTGGTTTGCTCAAATTACCATTGGCTCCGACCAAGGTTTCTCTATATAATAGTAGCACAGGCTTGCATGTCTCTTGGATGGAAGACTTGACGACCATGATGGATGAGAAGTATGCTACTGTTGATAGCGCTGTAATTATCATTACAAAGTTAGATAAGAGCGTTACGACTAAAGAAGTAACCTCTCCTAATTATAGTTATGTATTCCCCTCAATACTTAAAGAAGATGTGAGTAAAGTAGAGGTCTACTTTAAGTCGAACGCGGGAAAGTCACCATCAAAATTCTTTAGAAGTGATGTTACAAATAACAATGTAGTAGTTGAACAGACTGCTGATGGAGCGGTTAAATTAAGTTGGAAGCTAGAAGAAGCTCCACTTAGTCAGAGTTTAACAATCCGCTCTACGGGAAATCTTAGAGATAAAGAGGTTATTACCTTACTCCCAACCGATACAAGTATAGTGCTAACTGGCTTAACTTCAGGCGGAACTTATTCTTTTACAACTATTGCCAATCATAGTGAAGGTCAAGTGATTACCCAAAATTCAATACCGCTAACCTTGCTAACACCACCGACAAATATTACTGGGCTTACTATTACTGGAGGAAATAAGAAATTATTACTAAACTGGAATAGAAACACTGTTGCAACACCTAGTAGCTACTCCTATCTTATTGAATATAAGTTAAGCACTGATGCAACCTACTCGGTTTTAACAACTAGTTACAATGATTACTCAGTGACTCCGTACGTTCTTACGGATTTACTTAATAATCAAAGCTATAATGTACGCATTAGCGCTTTAAATAAATTCGGAAGCTCTGTATCGAGTATTGGTTATGGCGTTCCGCTAATGATCCCAGAGGCACCAACCGGTTTAGTGGTTGTGGGTGGATCGACCTATGCTGATTTACAATGGAGTAATGATGCTAGCGGAGTAATTAACTCTCATACAGTAGAGTATAGAATTGCTGGTAATCTTACCTGGAATACTATTGCAACAAATTCTCAGCTTACCACCTATAGAGTTACAGGTTTAAGCAATGGTTACAACTATGAATTTAGAGTAAAGGCTAGCAGTGTTTACGGTACTAGTGTTCCTTCTACTATAGTTACTAGCAATGTTAATACTAACGTCTATGCAATTACTTTACTAACTCCGTCAATAAGCGGAAGTTCAGCCACGGTAACATGGCAAGCCCCAGCTTATGTCTTAGCGGCTTCTTCACTCCAAGGCTTCCTCGTGGAGTACCAGGTCAGTGGAAGCACTCTCTGGAGTAGTCTAAATACCGTCGGGCTAACTCAAAGTGCTGTAGTCAGCGGGCTAACTGCCGGTGTAAATTACAACTTCCGTGTCAGCGCTGTACTATCAGATACCTCAATAATTAAATCTACGCTAAGTAATTCAGTCACAATTAGTACTTTAAGTACCCCAGGTGCAGTAAGTAGTTTAGTGGCAACAGCGACCTCTACAACGGCTAACCTAAGTTGGGTAGCACCTATCACAACAGGTAACGGTATACTTAGCTACGGAGTCTACTACAAGCTAGCTAACGCTTTGGATTATACTCTCTGGAGTAATACTGCAACAACTACAGCAGCGATAACTGGTTTAACAGTGGGCGGTAGTTATACTTTCAAGGTAGTGGCTAGTAATGGAAGTTACTCATCTACTCCAACAATTACCACGGTAACTATTTATGCTACCGCATCTGCAGTAGTATCGCTAACGGCTAATGTAAACCTTTTAACTCCTGGTAGCGTAACGCTGACTTGGATGGACCCAACTAATAATGGTGGTAGTTTTGTTAGTGGTAATATTGTGGAATACAAATTAGCTTCTGCAAGTAGTTATACTGTATTTAATGCAAATACTGCATTAAATTCACAAACCATCACAGGGTTAACTGGGGGTGTACTTTATGATTTTAGGGTAACGCCAATTAATGGCGCCGGAAATGGTACAGCTGCGACGGTGCAAAGCACTCCTTACGGGGTACCAGCCGCTGTTACATCTCTTTCACCGGTAAGTAATTATACTACCCTTACATTAACTTGGGTTGCCCCAAGCAACTTTGGTGGATCAGCTATCACCAACTATAATGTTTACTATAAGATAGTGGGAACTCCAACCTACACCTTAGCCCCAGGAGTTATAACACTTACCACTTATACTATAACAGGCTTAGCGGTAGCTACTAATTATGATGTAAAGGTCACCGCTTCCAACGCTGTAGGGGAAGGCGCTCTAGCTACCACCACTGCCTTAACGCTAACCCCAGCGGTACCATCAGTTATACAAAATCTAATTCTTGCACCAGCAAATACTCAAATTGCAATCAGTTGGAGCGCTCCAGGTAGTAGTAATGGTGCATCAATCACAAGTTATAATGTTGAGATTTTAGATCTTACCACTCCAGGTGCGACAGTAACTCAGGTCTACAATGGTAGTAATCTGAGCGCTTTAGCTACTGGGCTTACTAACGGAAACAGCTACCAAGTTTCTGTATATGCAACCAACAGCGTAGGCAACTCTTCCGTAGTTGCTTCAACTGCAACACCAAACTAAAGTAGTTGAAGTTTAAGGCCCGCTATAATATTGGTAGTGGGCCTTAAACTTTTTAACCTAGTCTTTACTAAAATTTAAGTAATCTTGTAAGCAAAATTGCAAAGTTTAAGCATAGTCTCTCTATGAATAGAAATAGATTGGTGTTACAAGCAATTACTTTTCTCATAGCTATTGTTACCACGCTAATCTCTTTAGTAATTATTGATGCTCGTTTTGATGAAAAAAAGGCTAAGCCTGGAGAAAGAATAGATTACCCAATCAGCAGTGAAAGTAATGACCAGAGAGTCGAAAGCGAAACAGAAAGTATAAAGCAGGAGAACAATGAGCTGCGTGATATTGAGCTTCAGGTTGATGATGATTTGGTAGGTGAGGAAGATTAAAAATAATAATGAAAAAATAATTGAGCTAAGTAGAGAGATTGCCCATAGAGAGCGCTCAATTAGGAGTAGCGACATTATTAATATATTTGCAATCCTTAGCGTAGTCTTTATTGGCGTATGGTACAGGCATGGTAACTTGGCGTTAATGTTTTCCGGAAAAAGTGGATTGTTTCAAGCATTAGGGGCATTTTCCGGATTAATACTGCAATTAGCATTACTCTTAACCGTCTTCTTCTCCTCGCGTTGGAGTTATATAGAGAAAGTGCTCGGATTGGATCATATGCTGGTCTACCATAGAGTAGCCGGTGAAACGGCAGGAATCGCTTTAATTTTCCACGTAGCCTTTGAAACTCTAAATGTTAAGTTAACAGCATCTTGGTGGGATACCCTAACCTCCTTAACTAGTACTGCGCCCTATATGGCCATGGCTACCGTGGGCTCACTTTTTCTCTGCGTAATTATTATTTCTAGTTTAAAATGGGTAAGAAGAAAACTTACTTACGAAACCTGGTATTTTCTCCATTTACTAGTGTATGCTGCTTTGATACTTTCATTTTACCACGAGATTAAGCTTGGGATAGATTTCTCCTTTGATGCTGTAGCGAGAAACACTTGGATTGTTCTCAATCTTACAATATTTGGATTTGCAATTATCTCTAGATACCAAAATATATTAAAAAATGTATTATTCCCCATTAGAGTGAAAGAAATCAATTTGATTAGCAAAGGAATAATGGAGGTTAAAATAGGTTGCCGTGGCCTAAAAAAGGGTGCAGGTCAATTTATGATTCTCCGCTTCATGACGAAAGATCTTTGGTGGCAATCTCACCCCTTCTCTATCAGTGCCATAGAAGCAGAGTCAATTTCATTTACTATTAAGAATTTGGGCAAGGGAACTGAAGCTTTAGGAAGTTTACAACCTGGGGTTAGAGTGATCGCCGAGGGTCCTTACGGTCGCATCAATCGTGAACTACTAGGAAACAAAAAAATATTATTAATTGCTGGTGGGGTTGGAGTATCACCAATCAGATCTTTGCTAGACAGCCTTACTGCTAGTAATGAGCCGATTTTATTATATAGAGCTTCCAAACGAGAAAGCGCTCCTCATTTAGAAGAGTTGATACAAAAAGCAACAGAACGCCAGGGAAGAGTAGTGCCCTTAATCGGTAACAGAGAGTCATTTTCTATTGACCCATTCTCAAGTAGGGGCTTACAAAATCTAGTACCTGACTTAGAGGAACGAGAGGTAGTACTTTGTGGTCCAGAATTTATGATTGATAAAGCTATTATCTCCTTACTTCGCTCTGGTGTGGAATTGGAAAATATACACCATGAAAGGTTATGGTGGTAAGGTGAAAGAACGATTAATTAGAAGAGTTGCCCCATCTCTACTGATTGCTATTGGTGGTGGCTTACTCCTACACAATATTGACCGCGGCATTAACGAGCCAATCACATCTGAATTAGCAAATACTCCTGTACAAGAAAATGGTTCAGCTACAAGCGAACCAGGCAGTATGAGTAATGGAGCGACTAACGGTACAGATCCAGGTAGTAAGGGTAGTGGAGTTACGGATACACCTAGTAGCGTTCCTTCAAGCGATTTGGGAGATAAGTCAGGAAGTAGCAGTAACTCAAAGTCTACACCTCCCTCCAGTAACCCAGTCAACGGGAGTACCACTAAACCCAATAATACCGCTAGTGTTCCCACTAAAGAACCAGTCCCAGTGGCCTCACCCAAGCGTACCATAATTGGAGATGCTCAGTCAACAAAGTATGGTATAGTCCAAGTGCAAATTGTAGTGGATCCCAGTAATAAAATAGTTGATGTAAAGGCTATTAAACTACCACAAGGAGGTAGTAATCTTCGCTACAGTAATTACGCTGAGCCTATACTTAGAGATGCCACACTAAATGCTCAATCTGCCCAGATTAGTTTTGCCAGCGGGGCCAGTTATACTTCACAAGGTTACATAAAATCTTTACAGAGTGCGATTGATAAGCTGTGATGAATAAAATACAATTTTTTGAGTGGAACACTGTTATTAGCATAGAGGTGAATGGTAATATAGCGCCTTTTACGGATAGATTAAAAGAAAAGATAGTAAAATTAGATTCGATTTTCTCGCAAGATAAAATAGGAAGTGAGATTTTTGATTTCAAAGAAGGTCAAGTAGCTAAGAGTAAGGAATTAAAAGAAGCGTTAGAGTTAGCTGACTACCTAAAAGAAATTACTAATGGTGCCTTTGATCATTTCCGGAAAATTGACGGGGTTGTAGACTTATATGCGCTCAGCAAGGGATACTGCGTGGAACAACTAGTTAAAATCCTTTATGACGAGTTTGCCCACGGTGGAATTAATGCCGGAGGAGATATCCAGGTATTTTCCGAAGATGATATCTGGAAGATTGGTTTAGAAGAGCCCGCCAATCGGCAAGAAATATTTCATACAATTGAGATTGCCAATGGGGCTGTCTGTAGTAGCGGAAATTATCTAAAGGAACATATTGAAGAGGCTAAGTATGATATTAGTACCGTGGTAGGTCCAAGTGCTCCTTTGGCGGACGGGCTAGCAACTGCAATAATTAGAGATCCGGAAGGTAAATGGTTACCTCCATCCTACCAAGCAATTTTACATAATGCGGCCAGCAAGGTTTTCTATACGCTTAATAGTAAATTATCATAAATAGAGAGGCGATAATAAAAGTATGGTTAAAAAAGCAATCATACCAGCATCAGGGCTGGGGAGTAGGGTTGGGGATATTACTAGAGTCATCCCTAAAGAAATCCTACCGTTAGGAAGAGAGACCGCAATAGAACGCCTCGTACAAGAGCTAAAAGATGCAGGTATTAAAGAGATTCTAATCGTAACAACAGCCAACAAAATTAATTTTTTTGAAGAGATTGATAGTTTTCGAAAATGGGATTGCGCTTACCTTGTTCAGGATAAGCCAGACGGATTAGCAGGGGCAATCATAGCGGGTGAACATTGGTCTGAAGAGGAACCTTTTATCTTAGCTTTACCGGATGATTTCCTGCTAGGGGTTAACCCAACAAAGAAAATGATGGAGATCTACCAAGAGGGGTACTTACTAGGAACAGTAAATGTAGCACCAGAGGAAGTTAAAAGTTATGGGATAGTTGAAAGAGGAGTAATGAATGAGGTAGTTCATTTATTAGAAAAACCATCACCTTTAACAACTAAGAGTAGGGAAGCTATATTTGGTAGGTACGTATTGCCACCGGAGATATTTAAAAAGTTAGAAGCTAGTAGTGGTATTGCTAATGGTGGCTTAACGGAGGCGTTGGAGAACGTAATTGTAGAGAAAGGATTGCTTGAAGCGGTTAATTTTAAAGAGCTTCGAATTGATATTGGTAGTTATAAGGGTTGGTTAACCGGGAATAATTTAATAGAAGAATGGGCAATTTTGAAGGATTAGTAAGATAGCCTACAAGTCGTACCGCATCATAAAACGATTTACCTTAGGCGAGGAAAGCCAGTTTTAAGATCTATTAGGATAGGTAAAGAATTGTAAGTTATAGTACCATCATTCAGATCAATGTGAATTTGTAAAATTGTAGAAGTGCGGTTAGAAAGTGAAGTCGAGTAAAATAAAAAATTACCTAGGGAGTAAGCCGTAAGCTTATTGTTTTTTAGTTCGATTGGTTGCAGTACATGCGGATGTGAGCCAACGACTATATCTACCCCTAGAGAGTGGAAATACTTAGCTCCATCTATCTCGCGTTGACGAGGAATGGCTTTATTTTCCTCTCCCCAATGTTGCAGTAATATTAATTTGAAACAATTGGACGTTGCGAGAATCCGCTTAATATCATTTGCTATCTGCTTATTATTGTAGCCATCATTGATGCCAGATTTCTTTAAGCTGTTAAGAGCGATAGAACCACCATTTACTCGAGCGTATGCAACAAAACAGAGATTCTTTCCTGCTACCGGTAGTATTACGCCTTTATGAGCTGTATTAAAATTTTCACCACCACCGACATAGTTGAGGTTATACTTTTTTAATGCATCCAGGGTATCACTAAACCCTTTTGAAAGGTAGTCATAGGTATGGTTATTTGCGATAGAGAGTAACGAAACGTTATTTTCATTAAAAATTTTTAGGTTGCCACTCTCGCTCTTGAAATTATATTGCTTGATACTCTTCTCTTTGCTCCTAGTAATAGCAGTTTCTAAATTCCCAATCACTAGATCCGAGGATTTAAACACCCCTTTTACATCGTCAAAAGGATTTTTCCCAACCTTAATGGCATTTGCTACTTTACCCTCAAAGTGGATGTCTCCAACAAAGGAGAGCAAAATTTCTTTTTTTGTACCATTAGTAACAGTTGGCTCATTATTGATTTGGGTAGAATATTGATCTTCCCCGTATGCTAAACTAGTTAGAGCTAATGAGAATAGAGTAGTTAACGTTAAGCATACACGTATTTTTCTACTCATAAATGAAATATGCTACAATTAGCTTAAGTTGCATATATAAAGTGATTAGTGGAGATCAAAATAGTAATAACTACTAGTTAAGTATTTTTACTCTTTAACTATGGTAGCGTTAAATGAGAGACGGACAAACTCAATTCTTGCCTCCATGTCACCATTTTTTAAACGTTCAGCAAGCTCAGGATATTGTTCTTTAATCTCAGCCCAGGTTAACATTTTACTTATCATAAAACTTACTATCAGCGCTACGCGAAGTATGTATAGATAGAATTTTAGTGACAAAAAGTTGTAAATTCGCACAATATAAATATGAGCATTAAAGGTAAAGTAATGATGGCAAGTGTTTGTTTACTACTACTGAGCAGTAATACAGCTTTTGCTGCAGGATCCTATGTAGCGCCGCCTATTGCTGGTCCTGTTTATCCAGATGTAACGGAGAGTTTAAACAAGGTAATAAAAGCAGATTTAGCAAATATTACCACTCCTCCAAAATACAACGATTTAGCGCAGATGCCTATAGTAAATCTAAACGCAGCTGTTATGCTGATAGAAGCAGATGAGATAGCAACGGCTTTTATTGACAATGCTTCTAATGATATAGTACTAAATACTACTAAGGGCGGTCGTCTACTAGTAAGTACTATGAAAAGTTCAGAGTACATACTTCCCGCACTTATTAATTTTGAGGTAAAAACAAAGTATGTAGATTTCGAGAGAGAGAAAGTTACTAGTAGTAATATAAATAGCAGTAAACAAAGAGGAGGGGTGCGCTACTTATTTTTTGCTTTACTTATTTTAGGAGTGCTTATCTCCTTTAAAAAAGGTGGTTTCCGCAAGAAAAAAGAGAGAGTAGTTGTGAAAGATGGTCAGCGACTTGTTCAGTTTGAAACTCGCGACGGGACAAACGGCTTAATACCTGAGGTATCATTTAAGGATGTGGCTGGTTGTGAAGAGGCAATTGAAGATTTACAAGAGTTGGCCCAGTTTCTGAAGGATCCAGAGAGGTATAATAAACTGGGAGCCAAGATTCCTAGAGGAGCAATACTATCAGGACCTCCTGGAACAGGGAAAACTCTACTGGCTAGAGCGGTAGCCGGTGAGGCTGGAGTGCCCTTTTTCTCGGCGGCAGGTTCAGATTTTGTAGAGATGTATGTCGGTGTAGGTGCTTCTAGAGTGCGAGAGTTGTTTGCTAAGGCTAAGAAAAGTGAGCGAGCTATAATATTTATCGATGAGATTGACGCCATTGCTAAGGTTAGATCGCAGAATGGCAACCAAGGAAATGATGAACGTGAGGGAACCCTAAATGCTTTACTTCATGAACTAGATGGCTTTAATCGTAGCAATGTAATATTACTAGCAGCAACCAATCGGGTGGAATTACTTGATCCTGCTATACTTAGACCTGGCCGGTTAGATCGTAAAATTAGTGTCCCCAATCCAGATAGGAATGGAAGATTTGAGATATTAAAAATTCACGCTCGAGGAAAACCTTTAGCAGAGGATGCTGATTTAGAATTAATCGCCAAACGTACCCCTGGAATGAGTGGGGCGGAGCTTTCCTCCATAATTAATGAAGCTGCAATCGAAGCAGCAAGAAGAGATTTAAGTGAGATCAATGCAAGTTGCCTATCAGATGCAGTAGCGCTTATTGCGATGGGTAGGGCTAGAAAATCGGCTATAGTAACCGAGAAAGACCGGTTAATTACTGCGTGGCATGAGGCAGGACATACTATTACCGCATTACTACATCCAGATTCACCAGACCCAGTTAGCGTATCTATAACACCTCGCGGTCATGCAGGTGGTATAACTTGGATGAGTGGAAGTGACGATCTTTACTTACAAAGAAAGCAAGCTGCCGCACAGTTAGTTGTCGCTTTGGGTGGTAGAGCGGCAGAAGAAATCATACTTGAAGGTGAGTTTACTCAGGGTCCTTCCAGTGATCTACAAAGAGCGACCGATCTGGCAACAATGATGGTTAACAACTATGGTATGACAAGGAGAGGGCTAACAGTAAGAGAGTCAGACAAGGATACTCATGAAGTAGTAGAGGAATTATTGAGTAATGCTTTAGTAGATGCTAGAGAATTATTATTAAATAATATTCCCTTAATGGAGAGTATTGTAACTAGGTTACTTGAGGTCGAGACATTAGAGTACACTGAGATTTTAGAGATTAAGAATAAGTTAAAGGAGAGAGGCATAAAGATTCACCGCTTAGACTTACAGTTCTCCGCAACTATGATGGGGTTAAAAAAAGTTACCAGTAAGATTAGTCAGGTTGTCAGCGAGAAAGCTGAGAAAATTAATGAGTTGGTAACTCCTGAAACTGTGGAGAAAAACCTGCAGAAAAACAAGAAAGAATTAATTAAAAGTATCAGGAGTAGAATACGAATCAAGAAAGAGAAAAAAGTTAGTAAAAGCGAGTAAAAGTAATATAAATTATTTGTTCACTACAGTAAATTTATAGGCTTAGAAAAAGAGAATTTTAGTTGGAAATAATTGGAAATCTATAGAGGAGGAGATGCTTTGAGTAAAATTCTAAGAATTGTAGCCATAGTAGTAGGGCTAATTGTAATCTATAGTATCTTAGAGAGCAAGAATATTAATTTTAGCCAAGTGATGAGCAGTGAAAAGATTACTGCTACCTCTCCGCCGATTGGGGTTGGTTCCAAGAAGGAGCCATTAGGATACCCAGAAGGTCAGCCAATCTCTCAATCTTATTCCTTTCTTAACTACCAAAAAGATTCCGTTACACCGGTCGCTTGGGATCCGTGCCGCCCTATACATTACGTTATCAACGAGAAGAATATGCCTCGAGATGGTGGCACCTACATCAATGAAGCCTTTAAAATCTACAGTAAGGTTACCGGATACCACTTTATCTATGATGGCGCTAGTAAAGAATTTTATAGTAAAGATCGCAATTCCTATCAACCAAAGTTATACGGAGATCGCTGGGCTCCAATACTGATAACTTGGTCGACTGTAACCAATAGACCTGATGTTCCAGATAACGTATTAGGGGAAGGCGGGGCCACGTATGCGAGTAGAGAGGGTACGGAAAAAATATATGTGAGTGGGGTGGTAGATTTCCAGATAGATCATCTAAGAAAGTATCTAGAGACAAGAGAAGAGGAGGGGAAGTTTATAGCAGTAATACTACATGAAATAGGTCATGCGCTTGGTTTAGATCACAGTGAAGGCGCTTGGGATATAATGTACCCCGAAGACCGCTTATCGGTAGATGAACTAAGCCTAGGAGATAAAGCTGGCTTATATATTTTAGCATCACAAAGATGCTACCCTAACATTTGATTGTAGTCAGGGTTACAGAACGCATAGTTTTTGTTATGGTGGAATGGCCGAGAGGCGAGGCAAGGGACTGCAAATCCCTCTACACGGGTTCAAATCCCGTTTCCACCTCCATTTTATATAAACAGTATTTAGTATAGCTATTTTACGATAACTGGTAATTAATATAGAGGATACAGTTTATGAATCTATTTAAGTGTTAGCCTGGGTACTTAAATACTCGCTCAATTGGGTCTAAACAAGGACAGTACCAAAAATGATTAGTAAAAAAATATATTTCTTTCTTATATTCGTATTGTTAGTAGGATTAACCTCTCTACTAGTAGTAAATGTAAATGTTGGTAGTATCTATACTAATAAACATAGCTTAAATAAATATATTTTAAGCAAAAAATGCGGAGAATTTGCGGGAGTTAATCGAGGGCTTTTGGCTAGTTGCGTTAAAAAAACTTTAGAGAGTAATGTTACAAAGATTGGTTATGTAGCAACAGCAAGGGATTTAGAAAAATCAGTAGAGTTAATTCCGGAGATAAATACCATCTGCCATCCTTACTCTCACTTCATTGGCAAAGGAGCTTTTAAAGAAACAAATTCCATAAGGAAAGCCCTTTTTACAGCCACGAGTTTTTGTGAATGGGGTTATCTGCATGGTTTAAACATTGAAGCAGGAAACGAATATAAAGGAGTTGCGCTTTTTGAAGTATTGTATGATGGTTGCCTGTACCTAAAAGAACTTAAAGGTAATTACTTTGAATGCGCTCACGGTATGGGCGATTCTTTTCTAAATAGTACTGGGAGTCTCGAAGAGGCCATTAAATTATGCGGAATGATTAAAGATGACGAGGGGATACATCTAAACTGCTCTCAGGGGGCTACAAATTATTGGGCGGATGCTATTGTTAAGAAAGTTAGGGAAGAGGC
>Ga0114979_10000214_pt1 | contig 38305 bp, 36 predicted proteins | sample S_140625_EF_Meta_FD_87315 | JGI IMG/M metagenome (GOLD analysis project Ga0114979, IMG submission 87315) | Freshwater microbial communities from Lake Simoncouche, Canada to study carbon cycling - S_140625_EF_MetaG | ecosystem: Environmental > Aquatic > Freshwater > Lake | place: Lake...
CTGCACGTTGCCCACGCCAGACTCGTTGAACCGAGACGTTTCTTGAGTTTTGATGCGAACCAACTCCAGCTAGCCAAGTCAGTTGGTTTGCGATGCAGCTGAATATCAAATTTTCTTCGTCTTCAATTCAAGGGGGTCAGGCCGAGAAACGTTGAATCGGTGCTCGTTATTCATAAGTAATTAAGTTGGACCGCCGCGATGCCCAAGCAATTTTTGATATCTGGCGGGGAGCGAACTCTGGCGAATTAGGAATCAAGTTTATAGGTTGATGATGATTGGTTTACGAACTAATTTAATTCTTTGTCTGGGATTTCGCGTTTGAGTTTAAATTAGTATTTCCGGCCTGACTCCTTTGGGCTGACTCGCACTGAGCGGGCTCGATTACCGGCCGGTGGTGGCGGCGGGCCCGGGCGCGCCGCGCGAGGAGCGGACGGTGAACGGGACGGACATCGCGGTGGCGGTCGGGGCGGTGCTGGCGGCGGCGGGGTGACGAACGGGTGAGGGGGGATTGTATCGACTACGTGGGCGGGGCCGAGCTGGAGCTCGGCGTTCCCAGGTGGCGGGCGCTGGACCAGGGCCAAAGGGCTGCGGCAGGGGCAAGACCGGCTTTGACCGGATTTTCGTGAATGTAGGCTATCACGTTTTCAAGGTGTGTTTCGTCGCGGATGTAGCGGTCCCAGTATTCCCGCATCCAGAGGCTTTTCCCGGGAACACCGAGCTCCAGCTCGGCATTGCGCGCCAGCGCCCAGCGACCGGTGTAAGACTTCCATGACTGAAGGATGCCGGCCAGGGGCGTGAGCGGGTGAAGCAGCACATGCACGTGATTGGGCATGATGCACCAAGCGAGAAGGCGGTAACGCTGTGCGTCATGGTGGAGCAGGGCGGTCTCGACCGTGGCGGCAAGCGCGGGGTGGCGCAGGGCACAGCAACCGATGCCGGCGTCGAGCCAAGCTTCGATCTGTTTGCGGCGTTCCAGATCTTGCGTGGTTTGCGGGAGGGTGGAGAGCGAGTGCCGGAGGGCTTGGAGTTTTTCCTGCGGGAGCGAATCCGCGAGGCGGAAGGTGACGGCCTGCAACAGGCCATACTCGTCGCGGTGCGGGAGGTAGCCACGCGAGCGCCAGCCGGGGGCGGGGGACGGCGCGGCGGTGGACATCGAGGCGGATTAGGTGGCCGAGCTGGAGCTCGGCGTTCCCAGGGGGGGCGGGCTCAGCGGGTGAGCTTGCGGTATTTGATGCGGTGGGGGCGGTCGGCGTCCTTGCCCTTGCGTTTGCGAAAATCCTCGAGGTAGGCGGAGTAGTTGCCGTTGTAGTAAATCACTTGGCTGTCGCCTTCAAAGGCGAGGATGTGGGTGGCGACGCGGTCGAGGAACCAGCGGTCGTGGGAGACGACCACGGCGCAGCCGGCGAAGGTCTCCAGGCCTTCCTCGAGGGCGCGGATCGAGTTCACGTCGAGGTCGTTGGTCGGCTCGTCGAGGAGGAGGAGGTTGGCGCCGGCCTTGAGCAGGCGGGCGAGGTGGACGCGGTTGCGTTCGCCGCCGGAGAGGACGCCGACCTTTTTCTGCTGGTCGGCGCCGGTGAAGCCGAACTGGGCGCAGTAGGCGCGAGCGTTTACCTCGCGGCCGGGCATGCGGATGATCTCTTCGCCGCCGCTGATGGCGTCGTAGATGGTCTGGGCGTCGGGCAGGGCATCGCGGGACTGGTCCACGTGGGCGAGCACGACGGTCTCGCCTAGGCGAAGGGCGCCGGCGTCGGGCTTTTCCGCGCCGGTAATGAGGCGGAAGAGGGTGGTTTTGCCCGCGCCGTTGGGCCCGATCACACCGACGATGCCACCGGGGGGCAGGGCAAAGGAGAGATTCTCGAACAGGACTTTTTCCCCGTAGGCCTTGGTGACGCCTTGGAGCTCGACCACGAGTTGGCCGAGGCGGGGGCCTTTCGGGAGGATAAGTTCAAACTCGCGCTCCTGCTCGGCGGTGGTGGAGGAGCTGACCATCTTCTCGTAGGCGGAGATGCGGGCCTGGGACTTGGCGTGGCGGGCCTTGGCGCCTTGGCGGATCCACTCCAGCTCGCGGGCCATGGCCTTCTGGCGTTTATCCTCGGCGCGCTGCTCGGCGGCGAGGCGGGCGGATTTTTGGTCCAGCCAGCCGGAGTAGTTGCCCTTCCAGGGGATGCCGTGGCCGTGGGCGAGCTCGAGGATCCACTGGGCGACGTTGTCGAGGAAGTAGCGGTCGTGGGTGACGGCGATGACGGTGCCCTCGTAGCGGGCGAGGTGTTGCTCGAGCCAGTGGACGGACTCGGCGTCGAGATGGTTGGTGGGCTCGTCGAGCAGGAGGATGGCGGGTTTCTGGAGGAGGAGCCGGGCGAGGGCGACCCGGCGGCGCTCGCCACCGGAAAGGGTGTCCACCACGGCCTCGGGGGGCGGGCAACGGAGGGCGTCCATGGCCATCTCGACCTGCGGGCCAACGTCCCAGGCGCCGAGGCGCTCGATCTCGGCCTGAAGCTTGGCCTGTTTATCGCCGATGGCGTCGCGATCGGCGTCGGTCTCGGCGGCGGCGAGTTCGTCCCACGAAGCGTCGTAGGCGGAGGTGAGGTCGGTCAGGTGTTTCACGCCTTCCTCGACGCAGGCGCGAACGGTGGCGCCGGGGGTGAGGCGGGGTTCCTGCTCGAGCAGGCCGACGGCGTAACCGGGCTCGAAGTGGAGGGCGCCGTCGATCTCCTTATCGCGGCCGGCGAGGATGCGCAGGAGGGAGGACTTGCCGGAGCCGTTTAGGCCGAGCACGCCGATCTTGGCGCCGTAGTAAAACGACAGGGAGATGTCGCGGAGGATTTCCTTGCGCTCGATTTTCTTCGAGACGCGCATCATCGAGAAAATGATTTTGGGTTCTTCGGGTTTGGCCATGGGAGGGAGCGGGAAGCGGAAGGGTTTTGAAACGGTTGGCCGGTGCAAAGGCGAGGTTTCAACAACGGGCGCAAGGTATCGCACCAAGGTCGGTCGCGCGCTCTTGGTGGCGCATCCTTTTTTGGGGTGCGGCGGACGGCGTCATCGTAGTCGCCACCTCGGAATCTGGAAAAGCGAACGCCCCCGGGTGGGGGCGTTCGGGTGCGGCACGGGGCCGATTTTAATCCTGGAGGGGAGGACTCAGGGCGCAGCGGCGGCGGGGACGGTCATCGGCTCGGTGGTCACACTTACTGGCTCGGTGGTCACGCTGACCGGGGCGGGCGAAGAGTTGGTGGAAGACCCAGCGGGGGCGGAGGCGGGAGCGGATGCCGCGGGAGCCGGCGGGGTGGGGACGGGCTCGAACAGATCGGCGGAGGTGGCCGGTAGGCCGGTGTGGATCCACTCACCGATCTGGAAGGCGTGAGTCTTCGCGGCGGCGGCGAGGATGGCGTCGGGCTTTGAGTCGGTCACCTCGGCGTAGACCGGGCGGGGCGGGGCGGGTGGCTCGGGCGGAGGCGTGGAACCTTCGGCGGGCGGGGTGGCGGGTTTGGCGGGCTTGGGCGCCTCGGGGGCGCGGCCGAGAGCGAGCTTCACGGAGCGGCCGTCGAAGGTGGTCAGGGTCATGTCGCGGGTGAGCACGCGGGCGGCGATCACGGCGGGGTCGAGGGTGGGGGCGACCTGCGTATAGCGTAGGCCGGTCAAGTTGGTGAGCTGGGTGGTGACGGTGGCGGTTTTCACCTGTTGGCCGGCGGGGGTGGCGGGGCTGGTCCAACCGGTCTTGGCATCGGGGCGGGAGATCACCACGGGGGCGGCGCCTGGGAAGGCGAAGGTGAGGGAGGCGATCTCTTCGGATTTTAACGAAACCAGGGCGGTGTCGCGCCAGTTGGCCGGATCGGCGTCGATGCTGGCGTTGAGGCGGGCGAGGTAGGCTTTGGCTTCGCTGCCGTAGCGGATAAAACGGCCGCCGCCGTCGGCGGTTTTGCCGAGGTCGAGTTCGAGCAGCGACTTGCCGGCGGCGTCGAGAAAGGTAACCTCGGTGGCATCGAGTTCGAGGGTGGCGATGCGGGAGGGGTTTTCGGTGACGAGGCGTTCGACCTTGGGAGAAACGAGGTCGGAGGCGAAGCGGGTGAGGCGGGAGGCGTCGGCGGGCAGGGCGGGCGCGGTATCGCTCGCGGCGATGGTCCAACGCCCATCGGTCGTGCGGGTGAGCTCGGCGGTTTTGCCGAGGGCCTTGAAGCGCACACGGGTGGCGGAGGTGAGGCTGGCGGGATCGGCGACGCGTTGGCCGAGGCGGGCGTCGGCAGACTGGGCGGGGGGGGCGGGACGTTGCAGCCACCAGACGGCACCGGCGGTGGGAACTAGGATGGCGAGGGTGGTAAGAAGGGGGCGGAGGCGCATGGGAAGGATAGGGGGAAGTAGCGAGTAGCGGGTAGTGAGTAGCGGGTAGAAGGGGGACGGACGCCTGGAAGGTAGCGGGGCGTGACGGCGGGGGATTTGAAGTCCGATGGTTCGGATGATCGCTACCCGCTACTCACTACCCGCTACCTTCCTGCCGCCGTGCGGCTCACGCCGCGTGTTTGCGGTGACGAGCGAACCAGAGGCCGAAGAAGCCGAGCAGCACGGGCGTGGTGAGCAGGTTGATCACGAGCAGTTTGGTCTCGAGGGCGTCGATGCCCTCGCGCAAGGCGCGGCGGATATCGCGGCGTTCGCGGCGCATGGATAGTTCCTGGGCCTGAAACTCCTCGATCGTCTTCAGGACCTCGGGGGTGGCGACTAGGCGGCCGCCATCGGGCGATTTGCCCTGAAGTTCGGAGAGTTTGGATTGGACCTCGGTGATGCGGGTCTCGAGGGCGGCGAGTTTCGAATTAAACTGCTTCTGGGCGTCGGCCTCCATCCGGGCGACGACCTCAAACGGGCGTTGGGCGGAGCGTTTGCCGCGAAGGGCGATGAGGTCGGGCGAGCCGGCGAGGAAATCCACGACATTGGAGCCGAAGAACAGATTATCGTTCAGCGGCTGGACCATTTCTTGGCCGAAGATAGCCTGACGGCGGACGGAGAAATCGTCGAGTAGCCAATCGGTGTCCGCGATCACCACGAGGGTGCCGGTGCCGGATTTGCGCAACTCAGCGGGCGGCGTGGCCGGGGCGGATTTATCGGCGGAATCGGCGGCGGGTGCGCCCTTGGGGAAGGCGGTGGTGAAGGGGCCGCGCACCAGCACGGCGAGGTTCTTCTTTACGGTGCCGGCGACGAGGGTGCGGCCGATGTCGTCGGGCTGGGCGAACTGCAGGGAAAAGCCGGGCACGGTGCCGGCGCTGGGAGTGGTCTCAAGAAGCGGGGTAACTTCGCGGCCCTCGCGGGTCTCGACTGCCACGGCCCCGGCTTCGATGAACAGCAGGGATTTTAGCTGGGCGGTGGCGGGGGTGGCGGCGTTGAGGTTCTTGGCGGTAAGCGAGAGCCACACGGGCATGCGGGAGACTTGGCCGTTGCCGGCGTTGACCGGGGTGGCGAGGGCCTCGTCGCCGACGACTTGGGCGGTGTCGTAAGTGATGCCGTAGGCAGGGAACAGAGTGGGCAGGTTTGACGACACGTCGGGGCTGCCGCCGCCGAACATCGCCTGCTGCCCGCCCTGACGCTTAAAATAGGTGGACGAGGGATCCACGGCGACGAGCACGGGCTTGCCGGAAAGCAGGAACTGGTCGACCGCGTATTCCTGGGCGGGCTTGATCCCAGCGGGGTGGAGGACGGCGAGGGCGTCGAGGCCGGCTGGCAGCGTCGTGAAATCTGAATCGATGGTCACGACCTCATAGGAGCGTTTCCACTCCTCGATCAGCAACTGCGGCGGGGTGGGGCGGCGTTGCTGCATCATATTAAAGGGCTCGCCGGCGAGGGGCAGGCGGGTGAACACGCCGAGTTTGGGTTTATTCAACTGCTGAACGGAGTGGAGCAAGGAGGAGACATCGTATTCGATCAGTTCCTCGCGGTCGGGGCTGAAGGCGGGGAGGGATTTTTGCTGGTCGGCTTGGGTCACAACGAGGCCGAGGTAGAAGGGTTCGCCGCTGCCGGGCACCTGCTGGGGCTGGAGGCCGGCGGCCTGGGCCTTTTCCTCCTCGGGGGTATCGGCGGAGGGCGAAATCGTCTCGAGGGTGAGTTTACCGCCGGCGGCACGGACGTAGGCGCGGAGCATCTCCTCCACGCGGTCGGCGTAGTTTTTATACGATACGGGGAGGCCGTCCACGCCGCGGGTCGCGTAGAGGCGGAGGGTGATGGGTTCCTCGATCTTGCCGAGGAGGGTCTTGGTGCCAGGCGACAACGTGTAGATGCGCCCGGCGGTAAGGTCGCCGCGCACGGGCAGGCGTGAGGCGAGGAAGTTGACCAGCAGCAGGACGACGGCGAGCAGCACGACGGCGAGGGTTTTGACGAGGCCGGATTTCATGGGCGTAAGGGGGCTTGGAACGAGAGAGGGCGAGGGACGGAGGGCTTAGCGTTCGAGGGCGACGACGTTGAGCGTCAGGGCCAAGGCGATGACGGAGCCGAAATAGGCGAAATCGCGCGGGTCGAGGATGCCCTTCGAGAGGGCGTCGAAGTGGGGGATGAAGCCGAGGTTCGCGATGAAATCGACCGCGGCTACGGGCAGGAAGCCGGACAAGAGGCCGTTGAACACGCTCCACCCGAGGAACACGAGGGCGAGGTTCACGACTACGCCGAGCACGAAGGCGATTACTTGGTTCTTGGTCAGCGAAGACAGCAGGGCGCAGACGGCGAGGTAGGCGCCGGCCATGAGAGCGCTTCCGAGGTAGCCGGCGGCGATCACGCCCCAATCGGGGTCGCCGAGCCAGCCCACGGTCAGGGCGAGCGGGAAGGTCAGGGCGAGGGCGAGGGCGAGGAAGGCCCACGCGGCGAAAAACTTGCCCAACACGGCGTCCAGAGTGGTGAGGGGGAGAGTGAAGAGCAGCTCGATGGTGCCGCCCCGGCGTTCCTCGGCCCAGAGGCGCATACCCACGGCGGGGATGAGGAACAGGTAGAGCCAGGGGTGAAACACGAAGAAGCTCTGGAGGGAGGCTTGGTTGGCCTTGAAAAAGCCGCCGACAAAGAAGGCGAGGCCGACCGAGGCGACGAGGAAGACGATGAGGAAAACGTAGGCTACGGGGGAGCGGAAGTAGCCGAGGAATTCACGTTTAAAAACGGGCGTGATCTGGGACATGGGGGCAGGGAGCGTGGAGCTAGAAGTTAGGAAAAATGGAAACGAGGAGGCTAGTTGGGTCTAGGCGTCGACGTTGGTGAGCTCGCGGAAGATGGCGTCGAGGCGCGCGCCGGGGCGGCGGGCGTGGAAGGCTTCCGGCGTCTCATCGACCACCACGCGGCCGTTAGAGATGAGAATGATGCGGTTACAGATCGCATCGACCTCCTCGAGGATGTGGGTGGAAAGGATGACGGCGCGGTCGGCGGCCATGGTTTTGATCAGGGCGCGGACTTCGTTTTTCTGGTTGGGATCTAGGCCGTCGGTGGGCTCGTCGAGGACGAGGCAGGGGGGTTCGTGCAGAAGGGCCTGGGCGAAGCCGACGCGTTGTTTATAGCCTTTGGAGAGGGTTTCGATGGCTTGGCGGCGCACCGGTTCCAGGTGGGTGCGGGCGAGGGCACGTTCAACGCGGTCGCGGCGTTCGGCGCAGGAACGGTAGCCGCGGACCTCGGCGATGAAGTTAAGGAACTCTAGCACGGTCATCTCGCCGTAGGCGGGGGCGCTTTCGGGCAGGTAGCCGATGCGGGACTTTACGGCCACGGGGTCCTGGGCGACGTCGATCCCCGCCACCGTGGCGGTGCCGGCGTCGGGCCGGATATAGCCGGTGATCATCTTCATCGTGGTGGACTTGCCGGCGCCGTTCGGGCCGAGGAAGCCGAGGATATCGCCGGGGCGGACGGTGAAACTCACGCCATCGACGGCGCGTTTATGGCCGTAGGTTTTAACCAGACTTTTGACTTCGATCATGTGCGAGGGAGGTAGGGCAGGGGGGAATGGAAACGTGCTGAGCGGGCTGTGGGAACCGTATGGCGGGCAAAGGTTCCCCAGTTTTTTGTAATTGAAAATTGCTGGAGGAAATGAGCCGGGGCGATTTTTCAAGCGCGAAGGTATCGGCAAGCTAAAGTTATAGTCGAAAAAAAGAACGTGCCCCTGAGCCAGTGCATGGCACGTTTAATGGTGAGTTTTAGTTTCTTCCACCTTCTCCCCTCCTCGTATGTGCGCCGCTTCTTCCAAAACTCGTAAAGTCTCCGCCACCGCCCGCGCCGCCTCCGCTGAGGTCGCCCCTAGCCACCCTGTGCCTGGGCTCGAGATCGAAACGGCCGCTTTTAAGCAGGCCATCCTTCGTCACCTCACCTACACGCTCGCCCGCGATCAGGGTTCCGCAACCCCTCGTGACTGGTGGATCGCCACCGCCTCGGCCGTGCGGGAGCAAATCCTCGCCCGCCTGCTCGCCACTCAGGCCGTGCATAACAAGGAAAACGTCCGCCGCCTGTATTACCTTTCCCTTGAATACCTTATGGGGCGCTTGATGGAGAACAATCTCCAGAACACCGGCCTCACCGAGGCGGCGCGCACCGCTCTGGCCGAGCTGGGGGTGAATTTGGAGGAGTTGACCGAGACCGAGTTCGACATGGGCCTCGGCAACGGTGGCTTGGGACGTCTCGCGGCCTGTTTCCTCGATTCGCTCGCCACCCTCGATTACCCGGCCATCGGCTACGGCATCCATTACGAGTTCGGCTTGTTCAAGCAGGAGTTCGTCAACGGCAACCAAGTCGAGCATCCCGACAATTGGATGATTTTCGGCACGCCGTGGGAGATTTGCCGCGCCGAATACACTCAGGAAATCCACCTCTACGGGCGGGTGGAGAACGTCTTCGACGACCGGGGCGGTTACCGCCCGCGCTGGGTTGAGGCGAAAAAGATACTCGGCGTGCCCTACGACATCCCCATCGCGGGCTACGGCACCAAAACCGTTAATCTCCTCCGCCTCTGGGCCTCGCGTTCGACCGAGGAGTTTGACCTCAGCGCCTTCAACTCCGGCGGCTACGTGGAGGCCGTGCGCGAGAAGGCTATCGGCGAGACCGTCTCCAAGGTGCTCTACCCGAACGACAAGACCGAGAACGGCAAAGAGCTGCGTCTCATTCAGCAGTATTTTTTCGTCTCCTGCTCCCTGCGCGACATCATCCGTCGCCACTTCCGCATCCCTGGAAACACTTGGGCGAACTTCGCCGACAAGGTCGCCGTGCAGCTCAACGACACCCACCCCTCGGTTTCGGTGGCCGAGCTCCAGCGTATTCTCGTCGATGAGCAACAGTTCACGTGGGAAAACGCCTGGGCCATCGTCACCAAGACCTTCGGCTACACCAACCACACCCTCCTTCCCGAGGCCTTGGAAAAGTGGAGCCTGCCACTCTTCACCAAAGTCCTGCCGCGCCACACCCAGATCATCTTTGAAATCAACCGCCGCCTCATGGAGACGGTCGAGGCCCGGTGGCCGGGGGACAACGACAAGAAACGCATCTGCTCCCTCGTGGACGAGGGCGGCGCGAAGGCCTTCCGCATGGCCAATCTCTCCGTGGTAGGTTCCCACGCGGTCAATGGCGTGGCCGCGCTCCACACCCAGCTCCTGAAGAAGGATTTGTTTCCCGAGTTTGACGCGCTCTATCCGGGCAAATTCCAGAACAAGACCAACGGCATCACCCCCCGGCGCTGGTTGCTGGATTGTAATCCCCATCTCGCCACACTTCTGCGCGACACCCTCGGCAACGGGGACTGGGCCCGCGATCTTGACCAGCTCCATGCGCTCGAGAAGTTCGCCGGCGACGCCGTTTTCCAGAAGCGCTTCATGGCGGTGAAACACGCCAACAAGGTGGCCCTCGCCTCCGTGATCGAACGCGAGTGCGGCATCACCGTCTCGCCCGACGCGCTGTTCGACGTGCAGATCAAGCGTCTGCACGAATACAAACGCCAGCACCTGAACCTGCTGCATATCCTCACGCTCTACCGTCGCCTGCTTCAGAATCCGGCGCTCGACATCGTGCCGCGCGTGTTTGTCTTCGCCGCCAAGGCCGCTCCCGGCTACGACTTGGCGAAGAACATCATCCGCGCCATCAACGTGATCGGCAAACGCATCAATGAGGATGAGCGTATCGGGGGGAAGTTGAAGGTCGCCTTCCTGCCCAATTACCGCGTCTCGCTGGCCGAGAAGATCATCCCTGCCGCCGACCTCTCCGAGCAGATTTCCACCGCCGGCAAGGAGGCTTCGGGCACTGGTAATATGAAACTCGCCCTGAACGGCGCGCTCACCATCGGCACGCTCGATGGCGCCAATGTCGAGATCGGCGAGGAAGTCGGCGACGACAATATTTTCATCTTTGGCCTGACCGTGCCCGAGGTGGAGGCCCTGGACGCCAAGGGCTACAGCCCGTGGGATTATTATCATCGCGATGAAGAACTGCGCGCGGTCATCGACTGGCTGGGCAGCGATTTCTTCACGCCCGGTGAGCAGAACGCCTTTGGCGCGCTGCATCACAGCCTCACCGGTGCGGGTGATCCCTACAAGTGCCTCGCTGATTATCGTAGCTACATTCAGGCCCACGAAAAGGTGGACCTAGCCTACCGCGATCGCACCGCTTGGGCAAAGAAGGCCATCTTAAATACCGCCCGCGTGGGCAAGTTCTCCAGTGACCGCACCATCCACGAATACGCTCGCGACATCTGGAGTCTGCCGGCCGTGCAGGTGGGATAACCGCCCCCCGCCGTTGACTAGAGAGGTGTTGCAGTCCGCCTTAGCGGCGGACCGGCAGCCCGGCGGCGGCGAGGTGGTTTTTCACTTGGCCAACGGTCAGCGTGCCGAAGTGGAAAAGGCTGGCGGCGAGCACGGCGCTGGCATGGCCCTCGCGCAGCACGTCGGCGAAGTGCTCGAGTTTACCCGCTCCGCCGCTGGCGATAACTGGGACGCTAACCGCGTCGGACACGGCGCGGGTGAGCGGGCAATCAAAGCCGGCGAGGGTGCCGTCTGCGTCCATCGAGGTAAGCAGGATCTCGCCTGCGCCTAGGGCGACGGCCTGCTCGGCCCACTTCACGGCGTCGAGCTCGGTCCGGTTACGTCCGCCGTGGGTGTAGACGCGCCAGGAGCGGCCGTCGGGTTCGCGCTTGGCGTCAATGGCGAGCACGATGCACTGGGCACCGAAGCGTTCAGAGGAGTCGCGTATTAGGGTGGGGTCCTTGATCGCGGCGGTGTTGAGCGAGACTTTATCGGCGCCGCTTTTTAGCATGGCCTCGATATCGGCTACGGTGCGAAGCCCGCCGCCGACGGTGAGGGGCATGAAACACTGCTCGGCGGTGCGAGCGACGACGTCGTGCATGATCCCACGGCCGTCCGAGGACGCGGTGATGTCGAGAAACACGAGCTCATCCGCGCCCTGGGCATCGTAGGCCTTGGCGGACTCGACGGGGTCGCCGGCGTCGCGCAGCTCGAGGAACTTGATGCCCTTGACCACGCGGCCGGCGTGGACATCGAGACAGGGAATGACTCTGCGGGAGAGCATCTGGGAAATAGCGGGTAGTGAGTAGGCCGGAGGCTCGGAAACGCTCACTGCGCTCTACTCGCTACTATTGGCCTTAGCCATCCAGCTGGGTGAGGTCTGGCTCGAAATTCACGACAAAGCGGTAGACTTGGCCGGGGCGCATAATCAGCGGGTGATCGCGCAGGAGGGTCTGGAGGTAGTGGATTTTGCCGAAGTTGGTGCGGTAGGCCGGGTCTTCGGTGACGACCTCGATCTCCTGCCAGACGCCTTGGAAATCATCTTTTTGCACGGTGCAGCGGTGGCCGTGTTCGCCGACGGTAGGCATACCGGCGACGCGGTAGCGAGAGTGGGGGGCGGCGATGGCGATCTGGTAGCGGAACTTATCGAGGGTGACCTGCTGTTTGACGGAGTAGGCGTATTCGACGGAGATCTGCGGGCCGGTGAAGGTCCACTGCACCTTTACGGAGCCGAGGCCTTTTTGGATTTCTTCCTTGGTGTTGATCAGTTCGGGTTGCTCGTAGCGGAAGAAGAAGCTGTTGCGCAGCCCGAGGCCGGTGACACAGCCGCGGCCGTAGAAGGCGGGCAGGGTAACTTGTTCGCCGAAGGTGAGCTCGGGGGTGAGGATCGGCGCGTAGACGTTATTGGGCCAGTCGAAGACTCCCGGAGAGTGAGGGAAGGGCAGGGAATCTGAGGTTAGGTGGGCGCCGGTGCCGACGAGGGGGATCTGGGCGTGCAGGCCGGTCTCGGCGTTGCGGTAGAGGAACAGGCCCTGCTCCTTGCGGGAGGATTTATCGAAGATGACGAAGCGGGCGACGGTGCGGGGGGCTTCGGGTTTGCCGGCGGAAAGCGGCAGGGCGACGGTTTTGGATAGGCGGGACCACTGGCAGAGGTAACGCGCGGCGTCGAAGTTGGCCATGCGCGTGGTGTGGTGCGCGTAGGCCGTGCGCTCGGGGTCGCGCAGGTCTAGGAAGCCGTGTTCCTGGTCGAGGTAGGTCTGGTAGAAAAATACGAACAAGCGGCGGAGCAGGTCGAAATACTTCGGCTTGTCGGCGTCGGCGATCCAGCCGTCGCGGAGGCCTTGGAGGATGAGCGAAATGCAGTGCATCTGGCCGTAGACGCCGGCGGCGCGGCCAAAGGCCCAGCCGAGGCCGTCGGGGCGGACCAAGTCGGGCATCATCTTGATGTATTTCTCGCCGTAGGTGCGCAGGGTGGGGAGCTTGCGGTCGCGCACGCCCGAGTTGGCGTGGAGTTGAAGGGCGGAGCGAATGAACGAGAAGCTCATCACTCCGTAGAGGTTGAAATTACCGCCGATACCGGTGGTGGCGTCGTCGAAGAAGCCGGTGGAGCTGGTGGCGTTGATCCGCTCGACCATGCGCTCGATCAGGCGGGAGGTCTCGTCCTTCTTGGAGAGGCCGAGGGAGAAGCGGGCGACGGCCTTGGCGACGTTAAACGCCTGCCAGTGGTTGTCGTAGTCCGAGCGTTGGAGCAGGGCCTTGTCGATGCGTTCACGGGTCTCGTCGACGAGGCGTTCCCAGACGGGATTGCGCTCCTTGGAGGGGCCGAAGCAGAGGAGGCCGAGGGCGGCGTAGGCGAGGCCGTTTTCCGCGGGCGGCTCGGTGAACATCTGCGCGGTGATGCAGCGGGCGGCGAGGTCGATCAGGTCGTAGCCCTTTAACGTGGTCTCGCCGGTGGCGCGGTAATATTCGCCGAGGGCGAAGGCGACGTGGCCAGGCTCGTCGGAGCGAGGTTCCTCGCCGGAGGCGGGAAGAATGGAGCCGTCGGGCTGGATGGCGTCCAAGTTGTGGCCCAACATTGAACGGGCCATATCGAGACACTGCTCGGAAAAGCTATGCATGCGGTGTGTTTGCGGAGAGGAACGGAGCGGGGGCGCCGGTGAACCGGAGTGGTCGCGGCGCGTGTAAAGGGCGACAATGGGAGGCGCGGCGCGGCGCGGGCAAGTGTCGATTTCATTGCGGCCAAAACGAATTACGTTCATACTGATTGGCGTGTGTAGGACTTGCGCGTGGCGTCTGGCGGAGCTGGTATCGGCGTCATGAGTTGCCATAAGGTCGCCCGCAGTTTCTGGCCGTCCGTATGGACGGGGGCGTTTTCCGGCGCGGTGCTGGCGGCTGGCTTGTGCTTCGCGGCGTGCGCTGGGCCGGCTCGGGCGCCCCTCGCGGCCGCCGTAGTCATGGTGGAGAATCACAGCGGGTATCTCTGGCAGGTGGAGTTTTTTAACCGGGAAACCACGGCGAATGTCGCGGCTGCCAGTGTGCAGCTAGGCCCTCGTGAGAGGCGGCGCCTCGCGCTTGCGCCCGGCGGCTACCGGGTGCGCAGCTGGGTGGCGGGAGCGGGGGAGGCTGAGCGGGTCTCGATGCCGCCTAGGGCGGATGCCGAGGTGGATCTAGGCGGAGGGAGGACTTACGTCTGGCCCTTGGGGACCTTGTTGTCTGAGGAGGCCCCCGATTTATGAGCGGGCTGGTGCTCTGGAAGGCGGAGGACGGCGAGGAGGGAGCGCAGCGGATCGCGGGGCGGCCGGCGCAGGCATTTTGGCGGCGGCTGCGTTCAAGTTTTCGTGGCGTGCTGCTGGAGCCACACCGTCGTGCAGGCGATGGCCGGGTGAGCTGGAGCTGGACCGGACCGTCGGACTCGGCCTCGCCGGGTAGCGCGGAGTTGGCTGACCTGCGCAAGCGTTTGGCTGCCGGTTTGGTCAATCTCGCGGCCGAGCTGGAGCGCGATGAAGAGAGGGGTGGCGGTGAGGCGCTGGCTCTCCATGAAGGGATGCAGAGTTTGATCGGGGGGTTAACCGCGGCGCCCGATGCGGAGCTGGCGACCTTTGCGGTTCGCACCGAAATGGACTGGATGATTCGAAGCTGGGGCATCGTTCGACCAGCCGCCGCGCGTCGGGCGGATGAAAGTGAAAACGAGCTCCCCGCGGAGTCCGTAGCGGCCCCAAGCGCCATGGTGCCCGCGCCCCTGCCGGCCTTGCCTGTGGTCGCGCCGGCGGACAAAAAATCCGCACGGCGCCGACGGGTGGTAAGCTGGCTCCTCGGCGGTGCGGTTGTTCTTGGGCTCTTGGCGCTGGCGTATTGGGGACTGCGGGAAAAGCCATTGAAAGGCCTCGTGGCCGAGCCTGGACAGGAGTCGGTGCTGGTGTCTCCGCCAACGGCGTCGACTGCACCCGCCGGCGGAGTGTCCTCCGCGGCTTTGCACGTCGGGCAGGAGCCCTTTCCAACTGCGGCGGCGGGACCGGTGGTGCCTCGGATTTTTTCACCTCAAGCGACCGCCTCGCGCCTGGGGGGCGCCCCGAGGTCTTTGGAGATACCCGGTAAGGTCGTGCCGGTTCCGATGGCCTACACCGGCCCGATCTCTTCACCGCCCGAGGCCGAGCCCCGGCCACCGGAGGTCGAGGCTGATCCGAATCAAGGTGGCCACCCTGATCCCGTGCAGGCTTCTGCGGGGCGGGTGGACCAACCGCCCGAGGGCAGTGATGCCTCGCGGCACGAGGGCTTCGCGGAGGCCTCCTCTGACTTGGCGGGTTCCGCTGGGGTGGCGCAAGACGCGCTCGCGCGCATTTCTGGCGAAAGGTCGGTCATGCCGTCTGAAGTCACCGGACGGGTAGGGGCGCAGGTGCGGCGGGATTGGCCGGGTTCCGACTCGTTCGGGGATCTTGCTACTGCATCGTCTTCGACCGGCACCAGCTCGCCCGACGCGCCCGTGGCCGTAGCGCCGGGGGTGTCCGGCATCGCAGCGCAGCCCAAGCCGGTGCCGGCGGTGCCGGTTAAAACAAATGTGGGCGAGCGGGATGGGGCGGCTCTGCTCAAACCGACCGCCAAGGCTCCGGCCAAGGCCTTCCGGACTCGACGCGCCTGGACTTGCCGACTGGGTGAGTGGCGTCTGGCCCGCACGCGTGATGTAGCCCTTGCGACCGTCCCCTCCGAGGTGGCGGCGGCAGGCGATGCCAAGGAAGCACTCGCGACGGCTCGACGTCAGGCGTGGGAGCAGGTGCGTGCAGCGCTACCCCTTTCGTTACGCCAACCGATCACCCGCGCTGGTTGGGTTTTGGTTTTCACGAAGGCGACGACCGCCGGCGGCGCGCCGGTCTGGCGAATGGAGCCAGATGGCGAACGCCGGGTGCAGGCGCTAGCGGGGACGAACCGCGCCGAACTCGGCTGGGCCGAGCCTTTGGCCACTGGACTGGTGGCGCGCTTGCTGGGGCCCGACGGCGTGGAATGGGCGTGTGTCCGGGTGGCCGAGGGCGGGCGCACGATTGCGGTCCACGCCGGGGCCGAGATCGCGGAAAACGCGCCTTGGTTTGAGGTGCGCGGCGGCGCGGTGGACGCATCGGGGCGGGCGGCAGTTGAGGGTTTTTGGCGTAGTCTGCGCTCGGGCTGGCTAGATACTCGTTGGCAGCAGGACCACGGCGGGGAGGCGCGGCGGGTGTATTGTTTTGCGGTGGATCCTCGGGCTGCGCTTCCGGTTGAGGGCGTGGTTGCGCTGGAGCATTTGCCCAGCGGTTGGGCCCTCGCCCGCGAAGTGCAACTCGACCCCAGTCCGTGAGCACGGCGAGCTGGAAAAATCCGTTCGCACCGCCGCCGCGCACCTGCCTTCAAAGGTCTGCTCCATGACCGTCGGCGTGCATCCCCTCGCGGGTTTCGACAAGCTCCTGCACTATCAGGTGCCGGTCTCGTTGCGCGCGCAGTTGCAGGTGGGCTCGCTGGTGCGCATCCCCATCGTCAGCCGCTTTCACCTCGGCATCGTGGCCGAGTTTTCCGAGCCGAAGGATTTTCCGGTCGCGCGCTGCAAGCCGCTTGCCGGGCTGGTCTACCCCTTTCCGGCCATGCCGCCCGATCTCCTGAGGCTGGCGAAGTGGATGAGCACCTACTACGCCGCGCCGCTTGATGGCATTATCGAGACCATGCTACCGGGCGCGGTGCGCAAGGCCGCCGCGCTAAAACAGGAGAAACTCCTCGCGGTCGCGCGCGAACTCTCACCCGAGGAACAGGCCGCGCTGACCAAACGCGCCCCGGCGCAGGCGCGGGTTTACGCGTTTCTGCGTTCCCAGCCGCGCGCGGTCGCCAAGGCCCTGGTGCTTGACCGGCTCGCGGTCTCTGCCGCCGCGATCACCGGACTGGTCGAACGCGGGCTGGTGCGCGAGGAGGCGCGTCGGGTTGAGCGCATCGCCTACGACGACGACCATGCGGCGGGCGAACATGTCGCCGCCCGGCCCCATGCGCTTAACGACGAGCAACAGGCGGCGGTCGATGCCCTCGCGGTGGACGTAAAGGCGGGCGGCTTCGCGGTGCGGCTGCTTTTCGGCGTCACCGGTTCGGGCAAGACCGAGGTCTACTTGCGCGCTATTCAGGAGACCCTCGCGGCCGGTGGGGGCGTGGCTTTTCTGGTGCCCGAAGTCGCGCTCACTCCGCAGACCGTGGCGCGCCTGCGCTCGCGCTTGGAGGCCATCGCGCCCGATCACCGGGCCGTCGTCTGGCACAGTTCGCTGAGCGAGGGCGAGCGGCTCGACGGCTGGCTGGCACTGGCTACCGGGGAGGCGCGCGTGGTGGTGGGCGCGCGCTCGGCGGTTTTCGCCCCGGTGCAAAATCTGCGGCTCATCGTCGTCGATGAGGAGCATGAGCCGGCCTACAAGCAGGACGAGACTCCGCGCTACCATGGGCGGGATACTGCGATCTACCGCGCCAAGCTCTGCGGTGCGGTTTGCCTGCTGGGTTCTGCCACCCCTTCCCTCGAATCCTGGGCCAACGCCGAGGCGGGCAAATACGGGCTGCTCCGGCTCACCAAGCGCATCGACGATCGCAAACTGCCCTTCATCGACGTCGTGGATATGCGCGTGGAGGCGATGAAGCAGCGCGGCGCGGTCACGCTCTCGCACCGTCTGATCGATGCTTTGCACGACCGCCTCAGCAAGCGCGAGCAGTCTATTCTTTTTATTAACCGCCGCGGTTATTCGTCGGCGATGCAGTGCCGTAAGTGCGGCCACGCCGAGGAGTGCCCGCATTGCAGCGTCACCATGACCTACCACCGCACCGACGAGACGTTGCGCTGTCACCTCTGCGGGCACCAGCGTGGCGCACCCGCCCGCTGTCCGGCTTGCGCTTCGCCCGAGATCAAATGGCGCGGCACTGGCACCCAGCGCGTGGAGGAAGCGGTGCGGCGTTTCCTGCCCAAGGCCCGGATCGAGCGGATCGACACCGATACGATGAGTAAAAAAAACCGCTTCCGGGAAATCCTCTCCACCTTTCGCGCCGGTCGCATCGATATTCTGGTCGGCACCCAGATGATCGCCAAGGGGCTCGATTTCCCGAACGTCACCCTCGTGGGGTTGGTGGACGCCGACCTCTCCATGCACGTGCCCGATTTCCGCGCCAACGAGCGCACCTTCCAGCTCCTCGTGCAGGTGGCGGGGCGGGCCGGGCGCGGCGATCGAGCCGGCGAGGTGATGGTGCAGACCTTTACGCCCGAGGCGGGTGCGATCCAGTTTTCGCGTCACGCCGATTTTGTCGGTTTCGCCCAGGCCGAGCTCAAGGTGCGGCGGGATTTCGGCTACCCGCCCTCGCGGCATTTGTTGCACCATCTTTTTCGTGGTCCAAATCCCGAAAAGCTCCGTTTCTACGCCGAGCAGTGGAAAAAACGCGTCGAGGAGTCGCTCAAGGAGAAGGTTGCGCTGATGGGGCCGGCCGCCGCCCCGATAGAGAAGATTCAAGACGAGTATCGCTGGCAGCTCTGGTATTTTTGCAACGCCCCCGTGACCGGCATCGTGGCCGAGTTAACCCGCCTGCGCGCCGGCTTCGAGTGGCCCGACGACCTTATCCAAGTGCTCGACGTCGATCCGGTTAACCTCTGCTGAACCGGACATCGCCTCCAGCCCCGCGTTGCCAAGCGCGCGCTGAGGCCTCACATCCAACCCGTGGCGGTGAAGAAACCCAGTTCCCTGGAACGCATGCTCGAGCGGCTAGAAACCCTCGACGCACCCACCCTCGCGACCCTCGCTCAGCGTCTCGGCCGCGAGCGCGGGTTGTTTGAGCGGGTTTTTAATGTCCTCCAGGAAGGTGTGCTGGTGGTTGATGCTGATGGCGAAATCGCCTACGCCAACGCCGCCGCGCACCGCCTCCTTGGCTTGAAAGAGGCCGACTCCGCCGCGCCCACGCTCTGGCGCCTGGTGCCCGGTCTGCACGCCCTCCTCGGCCCCGCCCTCGCCAACGCCAGCAGCCTCACCCGCGAGATCGAGCTGAGCTACCCTGAGCCGCGCGCCGTCCGCCTTTACCTCGTGCCTTTCGACTCGCCCGGAGCCGCCGCCGCGCCCGCTTTCACTGGCGATGCCCGGCGCTTCGCGGTAGTCCTCACCGATTTGACCCGGGACAAACTCGATACCGACCAGCGCATCGAGAGCGAGCGGGTGGCGTCCATCGTCTTGCTCGCCGCCGGCGTGGCCCACGAGCTGGGGAATCCGCTCAACTCCCTCACCATCCAGCTCCAGCTGGTCGAGCGGCGGCTGCGCAAACTGCGGGGCCTGGATAAAAAGGACGCCGCTGGCCTGGCTGATTCGCTGCGTGTCTGCCAAGGCGAGGTCGCTCGTCTCGATGGCATCATTGCGAACTTTCTACAGGCCATCCGCCCGCGGCCACCCGACCTCGCCGACACCCGACTGACGGACGTGCTCGCCGAGGTGTTGAGTTTTCAGGAGCGCGAGCTGGCCGACCGCGGCATTCAGGTCGAGGTGACCACCGCTGCGGGTCTCCCCCTGGTCCGCGCCGACCGCGATCAGGTGAAGCAGGTGTTTTTTAACGTCATTAAAAACGCCGCCGAGGCGATGCCGCCGGGGGGGCACCTGCGCATCACCGCGCGCGTCGACGAGCAATACCTCCTCCTCGCTTTTGCCGATACCGGCAGCGGCATCAAGCCCGAGCACCTCGCCCGCCTCTTCGAGCCCTACCACACCACCAAACCCGGCGGCCACGGCCTTGGCATGATGGTGGTGCAGCGCATCCTGCGCGAGCATGGCGGGCAGATCGTGGTCGAGAGCGATTCCCATCGGGGCACGACCGTTACCCTGCAGTTCCCGCTTAAACAACGCCGTGTGCGCCTGCTGCGCTCTTGAGGCCGCCAAGGTTTCGCACCGCCCCCTCTAATTCATGGTCAAAGTGTGCCGAAATGGCACTGTGCGGCTTGACCCAGCGGGGAAGGTGCGGCGTGGTGGGTGGTCATGTTGCCCAGCGTTTTGATCGTCGATGACGAGAAGCATTCCCGTGAAGGCCTGCGTCAGGCCTTGGAAGAAGACTACGACGTCTCGATCGCGGCCAATGCGGACGAGGCTTTTAATCTTTTAGAGGCCCAGCCCTTTGACGTCGTGCTCACCGACCTGCGGATGCCGGGCAAATCCGGCCTGAAGGTCATCGATAAGGCCCTCGCCCTCCCGCACCGCCCGGCCGTTATTATGATGACGGCCTACGGTAGCGTGGACACGGCGGTCGAGGCGATGAAGCGGGGCGCGGTCGATTTCCTGACCAAGCCGGTCAACATCGAACAACTCGAGGTGCTGCTGCAGCGCGCGCTGAAGACCAAGACGCTCGAGATCGAGGTAAAGCAACTCCACGAACGGTTGGACGAGAAGTTCAGTTTTGACGGCCTCGTCGGCCACTCGGCGCCCTTGTGTGACTTGGTTGACAAGGTCCGCCTCGTGGCACCGTCGCGCGCCACCATCCTGATTGAGGGCGAGAGCGGCACGGGCAAGGAGCTCATCGCCCAAGCCCTGCACCAGGCCGGCCCCCGCGCCCGCGGACCCTTTGTGGCGGTGCACTGCGCTGCGCTTTCGGAAAACTTGCTCGAGAGCGAGCTCTTCGGCCATGAACGCGGGGCCTTCACCGGTGCCAGTGAGCGGCGGGTAGGGCGCTTCGAATCCGCCGATGGCGGCACGCTCTTTCTGGACGAGATCGGTGAGATCACCGCAAGCACGCAGGTGAAGCTGCTGCGATTTTTGGAGACGCGCTCGATCGAGCGGGTCGGTGGCAGTAAACCTATCTCGCTCGACGTTCGCCTGGTCGCCGCCACCAACCGCCACCTCGAACGCATGGTCGGGGAGGGCAAGTTCCGTGAGGATCTCTTTTTCCGTCTCAATGTGGTGCGCCTGACCATGCCGCCGCTGCGTGACCGCCCGGACGACATACCCTTGCTGCTGGCGCATTACTTGATCTTTTTTGCCAAGGAAAACGGCGTGGCCCCGCCCCGCCTCGAGCCCGGTGCCTTGCGCACGCTCTGCGCCTACTGCTGGCCGGGTAATATCCGCGAGCTGCGGAATTTTTGTGAGAATGCAGTCGTCATGCACCGCGGAGCCAACCTCAGCGAATACGATTTGGATCCGCGTTACCGCGCCGAGTGGCAGGGCTATGCGGGGCAGGGGAGCGCTGCGCCGGCACTGGCCTTGACGGCCAAGGCCCCCTTGCTCGCTCTACCCGGTCCCTCAGGCCCCTCCCTCTCGGTCGAGGAGAATGAAAAACGCCTGCTCCGCGAGGCCCTGATCAAGGCCCGCGGTAACCGCACGCAGGCAGCCCACCTGATGGGCATCAGCCGGCGCACGCTCCACCGCAAGCTGGCCGTTTGGCCGGAGCTTGATACGCTGGATTAAGCTGTGCGCGGTGGTGGCGGCGGGCTGAGGGATGGCTGAGGCAAGCGCATCGCTTGGGTTTGCGTTTGCCTGCATCGGCCCAGCCGGACACGACTATCGCACCCTATGAAGCGCGCCGTTGCCCTCCTCTGTTGCTTGCTTAGCCCTCTCGCCCTCTTGTCTGCCGAGCCGATCCGCCTGGTTGGCTCAGATCTGGTCGCCGATACGCTCGGGCCGGAGCTAAAGGCCTTCGCTGCGGTGAACGAATTACCTCTCGCGATCGAGCTGCGGGGCAGTCGCCTCGGTATGGAGACTTTGCAGGCTGGCGGCGCCGATCTGGCGCTGGTGGTGTTGGGGTCCGAGGACACCCCGCCCGGTCCGGAGTTTGTTAACTCGATTGTGGGTTATCTCACCACGGTGGTGGCGGTGCCGGCCACGGTGCCGCTCAGCCAAATTCATTTCGGTCAGCTGGCGGGCGTTTTCGGCGCCTCGGAGGTGACCAACATCAAACGCTGGAGCGAGCTGGGCGTCACCGGTTCGTGGGGCGTGCGTGGTATCACCGCGGTTGCGGTGAGCCGGCGTGGCGGCCTGGCGGTGGATCTTTTCCGCTACGAGGTGCTTAAGACCCCCGATCTCAAGTCAACCGTAGTCCAGTTTAAGGACGTCGCCAGCGCCACCGCGCGCATCGGGGGCGAGGAAGGTGGTATCGCGTTGCTACCCTCGCCGCCCGAGGAAGGCGGCCCGCTCAAGGTCCTGCTGGTGGCCAAAGGCGAGCGCGACGTGGCCTACGGCCCGACGTCGGAGAACCTCCACACGGGTGATTACCCGCTGCGCTTACCGGTGCGCTTGGTTTTTCGCAAGACCGACGCCAAGCGCCTAAATTTTCTCATCCGTCACCTTCTGGCCGATGAGACAGCCCCGACTCTCCTCAAGGCGGGCGTGGTGCCCTTGCCAGTCCAGACGAGGAACCAGCTGGTATTCGAGTTGGAGAACGTCCGCTAAAAAAATCTGCATCGGTTTTAAGAAACCTGTTGACCCTGCCGCCGCGCCCCCTTTTCTCCGACCTTCTCACGCAGGCGTAGCTCAGTTGGTAGAGCACCACCTTGCCAAGGTGGACGTCGAGAGTTCGAGTCTCTTCGCCTGCTCCATTTTAGATAGAAAGCCTCGGACCCGTAAGGGCTCTGAGGCTTTTGGCTTTTGGGCTGCGAATAGAGGCGGCGCGGGTCTTGACGCGGCTGGATTCATGTTTCGCTTGGTGCCGCGATGAATCTCTCCCCGGCCACGGTCCGTCGTTTGTCCTATGCCGAGGGCTATCTCATGCTCGGGCTTGCGAAGCAGGCGGCGGAGGAACTGGCCGACGTGCCGCCGGAAGCGAACGAAGCCCTGCCGGTTTTGAAACTGCGGCTCGGGCTCGAGCTCGCCCGCGCGGCGTGGGTCGCTGCGGCGGGGCTCGCTCGGGACTTGTGCGAGCGCGAGCCACGAGACGCCAGCCACTGGATCCAGCGCGCTTACGCGACTCGGCGGGGTGATAGTCTGGCGGCGGCGCGGGAGATCCTCTGGCGGGGGCTGACGCTGCACCCACGCGAGGCGACCATACATTTTAACCTCGCCTGCTATGAGGCCCAGCTCGGCCATCTCGACATCGCTCGGGCCTATCTTGCCGGCTCGGTCCGGCTTGATCCTAGCTTTGCAGAACTGGCCAGGACCGATCCCGACCTGGCTCCCTTGCGCTAAACGGCGTCAGCCGGAGTCGGCGCGAGCAAGGCGCGGAGGGTGCGCTGGTGGGCGCTTAGGCCGAGGTCTTCGCTGGTCTCCAGCAGCAGCCCCAGCAGCAGCGCGAATCCTTCCGACGTGGCCCCGGCTTGATGGCGGGCGAGGGCGAGGTAGGCGGTGAACTCGGAGTGATTGGGAAACTGGATCCGTGCGGAATCCAGGGCATGTGCCGCCTCCACCGCTTTGCCTAGCCGGAGCAGGCATATGGCGTGACCGGCGAGGGTGTTGGCCTGCTCTGCGGGCGAAGGGAGGCCGAGGGCGAGCGCGCGTTCGTAGGCGGCGAGGGCCTCGGGCAGCGCGTCCTGCGCGGCGAGGGTGTAGCCGAGCTCGGCTGCAATCTCGGGCACGTTGGGGTAGCGGCGGTCGAGCTCGCGCAGCGCGGGCGCGAGGTGTTCGATCCGGCCGCCGTGGCGGGCGCCAATCAGGGCATCGAGCGCGGGTTTCCATTCGGGGAGCATGCGCTGAGTAGAGCCAAAGCCGCGGCGGAAACCACCGCTTTTATGTGGCAAGTTATCCGCCCCGCCTTCGGCGGGCTGCGTGGTTGCGTGCCGGCCGGCTTGCGGTTAGTTTGGTGGGACTCCTTTCGCCATGTTACCCAACACTTATAGCGGCGAAATCGCCTACATCTACGCCTTCGACATCGCCTACGAGTTGCGATGCAAGGTCGCCACCCTGCTCGGCCAGACCGTTACCGAGACTACCCTAGACCCGAGTAAACGCACCCCGCGCCAATCGTTTCTCTATCGTTCCCAAATGGTTAATCTGCCGGACGTCCACGTGGATGTGGATCGCGAGAGCAAACGCGTGCCGGCTAAACGCACCGTGCGCCTCCTGCCGACGGGTGCAGTGAGCATCACCTTCCGCGTGCCCTTCGCGCACAAGACATTGGAGGATCTGGTGCCTTATCACTTGCCTAGCTTTGGCGTCATCGACCTGCAGGAGCAGGCCCGCGTCCTTGCCCGGCAAATCACGGTAGAACTGGGCGACGCCTGCGTGCGGCCGCACCTCGATCTACCCGCCGAGGAGGCCTATACGGTCTTCTGCATCCATAACCCGCCGGATAACGCCCAAGAGTGGCTCCAAACGAATCGACGCGGGGTGGCTGCCCTGCTTACGCAGGAGGAGAACCCCGCGGATCTCGCCGATGAAGAGATCGACGAAAGCATTCACCAGCGCGTGAGTTATTACCGGCAGGATATCGCCGTGATCGATTGGGATGCCGCCCTGCTTATCGACACCCCGCGCAACCTCATGGAGGCGCTTCACGTGATCGAGCTGGCCAACCTGCAACTGGCCGAACTCGAAGCCTTTGATCGTCTGCTCGATCGCGTCCTCGACCGCGCCTATCGTGACGTGCAATCCCGCCGCACGCGGGTGAAGAAAGATATCCTGAAGGAACTAAAGGAAATCCGCATGGATATGGCGCGGTTCGGTGACGAGTTATCCAACGCCACCAAGTTCCTCGGTGACTGGCATTATGCCCGGGTTTATCAACTGCTCTCGCGCCGTTTCCACCTCACTGAGTGGCAGCAGACCATCACCAATAAACAGCGCACCCTCGACGATCTCTATCAGCTTCTGCAAAATGATCAAAACCACCGTCTGATGACCACCTTGGAGGCGGCGGTGGTGCTGATGTTTCTCATCGAAATCCTCCCCACGCTGTGGAAGGCCTACAATTCCCTGATCGGCGCGGTTTTTAGTCAGTAGCCGCGACGACTGGACACGAAAAAACCGGCGACCTGAAGGCGCGCCGGTTTATAAAAAAATAAAGAGACCCGGTTAGACGTCGGGCTTGGTCTTGCGGAGGCCCATGATGCGGTCGCCTTCTTTCCACTGACCGCGCTTTTTCAGGGTGGCCACGCGCTCGAAGCGCTTGAGGACGTTACGTTTGATGACGATGCCTTTGGCACCTTGGAGGCTGGCGTGTTGCGACATGGCGGGAAGTGGTCGGAGGGTGTAGGAGACGAGTTAAAAGTTGACTGAGCTACGGGTCTGCCGGGCCCATGACAAGTATTTTTCTCCCGTTTGCTCGACTTTGACTACCAGCCACTGCGGCGTCGCGTAGGGATGCGCGCCGTGCACGTAGGCGGAAAGCGCGGTGGCGGTTTCCGCGAGCAGTTTAAACGTCACGCGCCACTCTTCGGAGACGGCTTGTCGGCCTTCCCAGACGTAGTGCGAGTGGAGTGGCCCCTCCACCTGGGCGCAGACCGCGAGATTTTGCGCGATGGCGGCGGCGGCGAGCTGATCGGCCGCTAGGCGGGTGGGCAGGGTGGTGGTGGCGATAAGCATGGCGCGGTGCGCGGGACATGGGCTAGGGCGGACGCCGCCGCGAGTGGGAAAATCGCCCTTGACCGAGGCGGCGCGGGGTTTTGTTCTTTCCGGTTTTCAACTCACCGCCCGACTCCTCGAACGACCATGCGCGAAGATTACCTTAAAGAAGCCAAGACCGTTATCAGCGATCCCAACGTCCTTATCAACGTGGTTTCCCGCCGCGTGAAGCAGCTCAAGCGCGGCAGTCGCCCCCTCGTCGAATCGCTCGAAAAGCTCTCCCCTGAGGACATCGCCCTGCGCGAGGTCAGCGAGGGTAAAATCACCTTCGAGCTGGCCTAAGTCCGGCCCGCCGCCGGCCGGCCTCCCTTTTCGCGCCGTCACCTGTTCGCGGGTGGCGGCTTTTTGTTTAGCTTATCCTCATGTCCGCCGCCAAGGCCAAGAAAGACGCCAAGCGCTATACTGAAATCCGCAACGCCAAGGCGCTGCGCGATTTTGCCGTGGAAGAACGCTTTGAGGCCGGCATCAAGCTGCAGGGCACTGAGGTGAAGGCTATTCGCGCTGGTCGCGCCCAGATCAACGATGCCTTCGGGCGCTTTGAGAAGGGCGAGCTCTGGTTGTTGAACGCGCACATCGATGAGTATGCGTTTGGCAGTTTTAACAACCACGCCACCCGTCGCACCCGGCAGTTGCTCCTGCACAAGCACGAGCTGCGCAAGATCGCCCAAGCCCTGCAAATCGGCGGCTACGCCCTCGTCCCGCTCCGGCTTTATTTCAAGGAGGCCCTCGTGAAGGTGGAGATCGCGCTCTGCACCGGCAAAAAACTTCACGACAAACGCGACGACCTGAAGAAGCGCGTGGTGACGATGGAGATGAAGCAGGCGATCAAGCAGGCCAACCAGCGTCGTTGAGCCCCCCGCGCATCCCAGGCTGGACGCACGCGCAAATCCTGCGACGACTTTTATCACCGACATGAGCACCGGCCCCCTTACCCCCCGCGTCACCATTCGCGTCCCTGGCAGCACCTCGAATTGCGGTGCTGGCTTCGACACCCTCGGTCTGGCGCTCTCTGTTTACAATCGCGTCAGCCTGCAGCGCGAGGAAGCGCCCGGGGCTGCCACTGGCTGGCTGCACCGGCCGGAGCGCGAGGCCGATGGCCGTGCGGACAAGATGGTCGCGGCCGCCGCCGAGGCCTTCGGGCGGTTGGCGCGGGTGGGCGGTTTTGCCTTTTCCTACCGCATCGACGGCGAGGTCCCGCCTGCCCGCGGGCTCGGCTCCTCCATCACGGTGATCGGCGGGGTGCTGGCCGGTTTAAATGTGCTCTGCGGTGCGCCGTTGTCCCGCGAACAGCTCGTGGCCGTGGCGTCGCATCTTGAGGGCCATCCGGACAACGCCGCCGCCGGGTTGCTCGGCGGCTTTTGCGTCGCGCGCTGCGAACCGGTGAAAAACGACTACCTCGGCACCATCCGCGTCGTTGTGCCGCCCTCCCTGCGTTTTGTGGTGGCCTCGCCTTCGGTCGAGTTGCTCACCAAGGAATCCCGGGGCGTATTGCCCGCGACGCTCCCGTATTTTGACGCGGTGCGGAGCATCAACGCCGCCGCCTACTTGGTGGCCGCCTTTGCCACCGGCGACTATGCTCGGTTGCGCGACGCGGCGGGCGACTTTATGCATGAACCTTACCGGCTGCCCAAGATCCGTGGCGGGCGTGAGGCCATCGCGGCGGGACTGGCGGCCGGGGCCTTGACGGGCTGGTTGAGTGGCAGCGGTTCAAGCGTCTTGTGCGTGGCCGACGCCGCCTCCGCCCCGCAGGTCAGCGCAGCCATGCAGGCGGCCTTCGCGGCGGTTGGCGTGCCTTCCGAGGTCCGTGACCTCGCCGCGGACAACGTCGGCTACGTCGTCGAGAGTTGAGCGCGCCTTGGGGTTTCCGGCTATGCTGCATGTTGTTCTTTACTGTCCGGAGATTCCCCAAAACACGGGCAACATTGGCCGCATGTGCGCCATCACGCGGTCACGGTTGCACCTCATTCATCCGCTGGGCTTCAAGATCACCGATGCCGCTCTGCGCCGGGCTGGCATGGATTATTGGTTCTCACTGGATGTGCACCAGCACGCCGATTGGGCGGCGTTCAAGGCTAGCCCCCATGCCCCGTCCCGCCTCTGGTTGATCGAGACCGGGCCCGTCCGGACGATTTGGGACGCGCGCTTCGCCGATGGTGATGGCCTGATTTTTGGCAACGAGGGTCGCGGGTCGCCGGCGTGGCTCTACGAAGAGTTGGGCGAGGACCGCAGCCTCACGATTCCGCAGGCCAATACCGAGCTGCGTTCGCTGAACCTCAGCACGGCGGCGGGCGTAGCCTGTTACGAGGCCTTGCGCCAGATTGGCATGCCGACTTGAGTGTGCTCGCCGGTGTCGGCGGCGAGCACGTCATCGATATCCAGCAGAGGATCGACCGCGGCCCTTAATCTTGCTGCGCCCGCGAGGGCAGACATTAGCCTTTGCAGGTCATTGAAATTAAGTATTTTAAAGATTTCTATGCGGTGGGTTTCGTGATCAAAAACAATAGTGGCGTAGTGGCTCGCGCGGCCGATTATCGCTGGTCCGGTTGGGGCGGGCTGGAGGCCAAGGCGAGGGAAAGCCGGTCGCTTGGATGCAAAATCTTGAATCGGGCGCGTGCTTATCGACGCTTTCGGCTCCCGCTTTAGGGCTTTTGATAAAATTGTCAGTTAAGACTTAGCCCAGACGTGCCGTAGAAGAAAAGGCTACGGTCCTCTTGTGGGGCGCGAAACCTCCTTTCTGCCACTCCATGCCACTCCAGGCCAATTCCTTCTCTCAGATTAACGACTTATATAGCCGCCTTTCCGGCGAATCGATCTTTGCCCAGTCCGGCAGCGATGATGGTCTCGTGCCCGCTTACAGTCTGCTAAATGAAATGATCGATTTGGCTGGCGACGCGCCGGAATTGGTCGGGCCGATGCAGGAACTTTTGCACCGGCTCGATCGTTTGTTGAGTGAGTCCAAGCCCTTTGATGCCGCCGCGGTGGAGCACCTTCGTAATTTCGTGAACTGGCTGCCGCTCGCCTTGATGACCGCGCGCCTTGAGCCGCTCAAGGCAGCCGGAGGCCTCCCTCCGATGGCCCCTGTTTCCGATCCGGTGGCCGCCGCCCTGCCGGCCGTAAAAACGGCAACCGCGGATAGGGAGCCGGAGGAGGAGCTGCTGGCCCTGCAAATGGAGGAAAACCGGGAACTCCTTGGCGAGTTTCACGCGGAGGCGTTGGACCACCTGCAGCAGATCGAGGCCGCGCTGCTGGTGCTGGATGCTAATCCGGCCGACCGTGATGCGCTCAACGGATTGTTCCGCTCTTTTCATACGATCAAAGGGGTCTCGGGTTTTCTGAATCTCGGGCCCATGCACCGCCTCACGCATGAGGTGGAGTCCCTTCTTGATCTCGCGCGCACCGACCGTCTGCGGCTGGGCCCAGCCATCATCACGGAAATCCTGCGCAGTCGCGACGTCATCCATGAGATGGTGTGCCAGATTACGAATGCACTGGAGAGCGGCAAACTGCCAGACCGCATCATTCCAGTGAACGCGTTGATTAAGTCCGTGCGCGAGCTGGTTCAGGCCACGGTCGAGGCGCTTGCCGAAGAAGAGGCCGGTGCCGTAGCCGCGGCCCTGCACGCGCAAGAAACTACGTCGCCTTTCGGGGAAGGGGGCGGAGACCGGACCTCGAAAGGCGTATCAAGCTCGTCCATTCGTGTGAAAATCGAGAAACTCGACTTACTGATCGATTTAGTGGACGAGCTGGTGATCGTGCAGAGCCAGTTAGGAGCATCGGGCGGGGCCTTTGCCGTCGAAGCGGAGCCGATCACTCGTAATCTTGCCCGGCTGAGCCTTATCACGAAGGAGCTCCAGCTCATGGCTACATCGCTGCGCATGGTGCCGATCAAGCCGACTTTTCAGCGTGTGGAGCGCCTCGTGCGCGACCTTTCCCGGGCCATAGGCAAGAGCGTAGTCTTCGAGACGTGCGGCGAAGAAATTGAGATGGATCGCACGGTGGTGGAGGAGATCGTGGATCCCCTCGTCCATATGGTGCGGAATTCCCTCGGCCACGGCATCGAGACCGCCGAGCGGCGGCTTGCAGCTGGCAAGCCCGCGCAAGGGCGGCTGCGGCTCGCCGCCTTCCAGGAGGGCAGTAGTCTCGTCATCGAGCTGACCGATGATGGCCAGGGTATCGATACGGCGCGCGTCCTCGCCAAGGCTCAGGCCATTGGGCTCGTCCCAGTCGATGCGAACCCGGCTCCGGACGAGGTTTTGAATTTGATTTTCCTCCCCGGCTTTTCCACTGCCGAGAAGGTCACCTCTGTCTCCGGCCGCGGCGTCGGCATGGACGTAGTGAAGCGCAACATCGACCGCCTGCGCGGACAGATTCAGATCAACACCCAGTTGGGACTAGGCACGACTTTCCGCATCCGCCTGCCGCACCGCTCCTCGGTCAGCGATGACTTGGTGTCCGGGCCGGAGCCGGTTGGTTTATCCTGCTCATTCTAAAGCTGAAAATGGCGCTCCCTCGGGGGGGGCCACCGGCGCGGGTCCGAGGGGGCGAATTGGCCACGGCTAACGCGGCTATTTTAAAGTCGGAGAAGAAGAGGGCTGCGAACGTGGTGCGCCGCCTATTAAACTCAGGAATAGACCAGCAAGCGCTGGGTGATCGGAGTCATGAGATTGTGGCTGCGTATCTTCGAAATCGTGCCGGAGCTAAGCGACTGGCCTTCGCCCACCAGTAACATGCCGTGAGGGCTGTAGAGGCCACCGGCTAGCACCATGCCCGGACTGAGGTCATCGAGCATGATCTCGCGCACGCTGCGAGGGAGCGGGCTGAGGTGGGTGGTGGCGCGGAAGAGGCGCACGGCCTCGGGGTCGAGGGCCTTGCCCGCCTGGGCGGCGACTTCCTCCAGGGCCTGTGCCGGGGGGCGACCGCACTCGACAAACCACACCGCTACCGCCAGGCAGCGGGCGGTCCAGGGAATGGCTTGGCCCACCAGCCCGTCTGGGTAGCCGGTGCCGTCGAAACGCTCGTGGTGGGCCCGGATGGTTTCTCCTACTTGGCTGCGATTGTCGAGGTGCGCGGCTAGCGTCTGGCTGTAGATCGGGTGGCTGTGGATGCCGGCGAGTTCCCGCTCGGTCAGGCTCGCAGGCTCCCGGCGAAAACTGCGCAGGACCTCGCGGGATACGCCGATGAGGCCGAGATCACAGATCCAAGCGCTCGTCTTCAACACGTGACGCTCCTCTTCGGAAAAGTGTTCCGAGCCGCACATCTGCCGGGCCACGGTCGCGATCGCCTGCGTCTGGCCGGCGAGGTAGGGGTCGTAGGTGGCGAGGATGCGGCTGCAGAGCTCCAGGGAGTGGTCATAGCTCCGGCTTAGCTCTTGGTTGGCTACGTCGAGCGAATGGCTTTGGGCCTCGAGCTGGATAATCTGCTTTGCATAAGCCGAGTTGGCGTCGGTCAGACGGTGGTTCAGTTCGGAGCTTTCGGCCAGAAGACGCTGGTTTTGGGTCAGTAGCTCATGGCGGTTTACGGCGTTGCGCACGGTGGCGAGCAACTCTTCGCGCAGCCAGGGCTTGGCGATGAAGCGGTAGATCTCACCTTTGTTGATCGCATCAACCAGCGTGGGCAGGGATAGCACGGCGGTGACGAGCACGCGCGAGGCCTCGGGCTGGATCCGCTGGCACTCGACGAGAAAATCCAGTCCGGACATATCCGGCATCAGGTGGTCCGAGATCACCACGCCAAACCTCCGTTTTTGCAGTGCGGCGAGGCCGCCGGTGGCGTCGCCCGTGGCGACCACGTGATAGCCCTGCCGCTCAAGGAGTTCCTTTAGTGCGGAGAGGATGCGCGGCTCGTCGTCCACGACGAGGATCGTTTTCGAGATTTGGTTCTCAGTTTCAGGCATGGTCGGCGGGGTGGGGGAGGGAGCGCCGGACGATCTGCTCAGCGCTAGTTTCGCTCGGCAGCTGGCGCTCGGGGCCTCCTTGATTCCAGCGCTCGGGCGGCATTCCGTAGCCTCCATCGGTGGCCTCGTCTGAGGTGACGCCGAAACGATTGCCTAATTGTGCCGCAACTCGCTCTGGAATAGCGGATCCCGGATTTAGACGACTGGGGCGATATGGGATATCGCGGCTGAATTCATAGTCGTTTGAGCTCATTGACCTCCTTTTTAATTATCGACTCCGAACGCCCAAAATGAACGTCGGGGGTTGGTTTTTTTCAAAAGAAGAGCTCCACGACGTCCGGGCATATTTTGCCTAGCCAGATTTGGAACCTGACTTTGATTCGAGGTATTCAAGCTTTTATAATTTTAAATCGTTTCAAGGTATAGTTTTAGGAGTTTATGTCACATGCTGGCACCGACAGTGCTTAGGGATGGTCTTGCCATGATACAACCCGTAGCCAACTCCCTCAACTACCAGCTTGCGCGCAAGCTGCTGGATGCTTCGGTGCTGCGTCAGGAAGCGATCGCGACAAACATCGCGAACGCCGAGACGCCCGGATTTCGCCGGCTGGATGTTTCCTCTGACTTTGCCTCCACCCTGCGCGCCCGTTTCTCCGGCGGAAACCGGCCCAATGTTTCGGAAATAGATTCGTTGACCCCGAAGCTCGTCGAGGACCCCTCGGTTCGCGCGGTGCGTCCGGATGGCAATAGCGTGGAGATCGAGAGCGAGCTGCTGGAGATGAATCGAAATCACGTCGATCACGAGTTCCTCACCGACCTCGTGAGCCGGGATATTAAACAACTCAAAATGGCCATCACCGGCCGTGTGGTCTGAGCCCTCTTTTAATCATGGACCTCCTTTCCGGTATTTCCGCCACGTCCGGCGCGCTGAACGCCCAGCGCACCCGTCTCGATGTGATCGCCCAGAACATCGCCAATGCCCGCACCACCCGAGGGCCAGACGGTCGGGCTTATCAGCGCCGGGTGGTTAGTTTTGAGAACGAGCTCCTGCGGTCGACCGGTCCGGATGGCCGTGGCAACGTCGGCCTCTCAACGGTGCGCGTCGCCGCCATCAACACGGACACTTCCCCGGGGCAGCGTATCACCGATCCCGGTCATCCGGACGCCGATGCGCAGGGCATGGTCACCCTGCCGAATGTGAATTTGGCCTTTGAGATGGTGGACCTGATCACCGCCTCCCGCGCCTATGAGGCCAATCTTTCGGTGGCTAAAAACTCCCGCCAGATGGCGATGAAAACCTTGGAGATCGGCCGCTAAGCCTCGCCGCCCCGGCCCTAAACCACTTTCGCCATGCTCCCCGTTTCCGCCGCCTCTTCCCTCGCCGCCCGCTCCCTGCAGTTCCAGCCCGAGGTGGAGCGTGTTCGTTCGCCCGGCCTAGAAAAAGCGGGCGGCACACCGGCAGCAGGGGGTGATTTTGGTTCCGTTTTCGAACGTATGGTGAACGACGTCGAGACCCGTCAGGCCGACGCCTCCGAGGTCACGCGCTCCGTTTTGCTCGGCGACAATCCCAACCTGCACCAGAGCGTGCTGGCGATGCAGGAAGCCTCGCTCTCTTTCAGCCTGATGGTCGAGGTCCGCAATAAAGTCGTGGAGTCCTACCAAGAGCTGATGCGCATGCCGGTGTAAGCGCTGTCCCCGCCTCGTTTTCCCTCTCTCTCGTCCACTTTTTTTAAGAAATGAAAGCTTTTGCCCAGTCACTGCTCGCCCTTTGGCGCGAGCTCGGCCTGAACCAGCGCGTCTCGCTCGTCGTGGCCGCCCTCGTGGTCGCCGGCGTGGTCGCCGGTCTCGTGGTCTGGTCGCGCCAGCCTGATTACCAATTGCTTTACGGTCGTCTCGCCGAGAAGGACGCTGCCGCGATTGTGTCTTCGCTGCAGGCCCAGGGCATCCCGCACAAGGTGATGGGCGGCGGCGGCACCATCTATGTGCCCGCCGAGCAAGTGCACCGCCTGCGTATGGAGCTCGCCGGCAAGGGGCTGCCCGGCGGCGAGGGTGTGGGGTTCGAGATTTTTGATAAAGGCCAGTTCGGCCTGAGCGACTTTGTGCAGCGCACCAATTACAATCGCGCCATTCAGGGCGAACTGAGCCGCACCATCGCCCAGCTCGATGGCGTCTCGTCCGCCCGAGTGATGATCGTGCAGCCGGAGAACCGCCTGCTTCTGACCGATCAAGGCATCAAGCCCACCGCGTCCGTCTTTATTGAGGTCAACGGACGTCTCGAGACGGAAGCGGTTAATTCGATCCGGCATCTCGTGGCGAATTCTGTGCAGGGGCTGTCGCCGGATGAGGTCGCGGTGGTCGATCAACGCGGGCGGGTCCTTTCCGCGAATTTAAAGGAGGATCCCCTGCTCGGAAGCGCCTCCAGCCTGATCCGCTACCGCCAGCAGGTGGAGGAATATTTTGTGACGAAGATCGAGGGCATGCTTAGCCCCGTGCTCGGCCCCGGCCAGGCCGTGGTGCGTGTTTCGGCCGAGATCGACAACGAGTCGGCCACGCTGGTGGAAGAGCGTTTCGACCCGGAGAGCGCCGTTATCCGCACCCAGACCAATACCGAGGACACCAACAGCTCCACCGAGGCCAAGCGTGGTGGCACCGTGGGCGTGACGGGCAATACCCCGGCCGAGCCGGGCGCCGCCGCCGCCGAGGAACGTCCCAACGTTACCAATGCCCAGAATCGTAAGAACCAATCCGTGAGCTACGAGATCAACCGCATCACGAGCAACGTGAAGCGCAACCCCGGTGGCATTAAGTCGCTCACGGCTGCCGTCTTTATCGCCGCCCGTCCGCCCGCGGCTGAGGGCCAGCCTTCCACGGCCCGCACCACCGCCGAGCTCAATGCCCTGCGCCGCACCGTGCTGAATGCCCTCGGTTTGAAGCCCGCCGCCGGCCAGAACTTGGAGGAGTTGGTAACCTTGCAGGAGACGGCCTTCCAGCCAGTGGTCATTGACGAGACTGTGGCCAAGCTCGCCACCGAGTCGCGTATCCAGGGCTGGGTGGGTGCCGCTTCCCGCTATCTTTCGGTGGCCATAGCAATCGGCGCGCTGCTGCTCTTCTACCGCATGCTGCGCGGCCAGCGCGTCGAGCCGGTGCCGATGGATCTGCTCACGCCCTTTAGTGCGGGCTCTTCCCGAAATAACGGCCCGGCGGTGCTCACGCCCGAACTTCTGAACGAGCTGATCCGCCAGAAACCGGCCAACGTCGGCACCGCCCTGCGCGATTGGATCGGGACCAAGCAAAACTAAGGCCCCGCCCGTTCCCCGCCCGCCTATCGCCTTCCTGTCATGGCTGATCTCGTTTACGAAAAACTTTCCCGTCCAAAAAAACTGGCGGTCTTCCTGATCGTGGTGGGCCCCGACGCCGCCGCCGAGATTCTGCGCCATTTTGAGGATACCGATCTTGAGCTGGTGTGCCGCGAGATGGGGCAACTCACCGTTATCCCGGAGGCGGCCCGAGCCGCCGCTCTGGAAGAGTTTACCCCGGTGATCGGAAAGGGCATCACCAACACGCTGGGCGGGCTGGATTACGCCCGTCGCACACTCGAGCTCAGCCGAGGTGAATACAAGGCCTCGCTGATGCTCAGCCGGGTCGGTGCCAAGACGATGATCATCTCCACCGAGTTGATGAGCGGCATCGCCGAGATGGAAGGCCGCCAGATCTATAATCTCGTCAAGGAAGAGCAGCCGCAGACGGTCGCGTTCCTGCTTTCGCACCTCGCCTCGTCCCGGGCGGCCGAGGTTTTTATGATGTTGTCGCCCGAAATGCGCGAGGAGGTGATCGAGCGTCTGGGCACGATCGAGAGCACGCCGCGGGATCTCGTTTCCAAGATCGTGCGTAACCTCAGCCGCCATGTAGCCAGCCAGGGCTCGCAGTCATATCAAGTGAGCGGCGGAGTGCGCTCGGTCGCCGACCTACTGAACCACTTGGATAAGGATAATTCGAAGAGCTTGCTCGGCCGTATCGAGGAGCGCAACTCGGCGCTGGGCGCGGCGGTGCGCCGGAAGATGTTCAGTTTCGAGGATATCCGCCGCATAACGTCGTCCAACCTCCAGCGCGTGCTGCGCGAAGTCGATTCCTCGCATCTGGCGATTTCGATGAAGTCCGCCACCGAGTCGCTGCGCGAGACCATCTACGGCGCGATATCCAAGCGCGCGGCCGAGTCGCTGCGCGACGAGATCAGTATGCTTGGCCCCGTGCGCCTAAAGGACGTAGAGGTGGCGCAGGATGCCATCATTCAAGTGGTGCGTCGCTTGGAGGAGGATGGCTCGATCACGATCGGCGATGGTGATGGCGGCGAAGTTGCTTGAGCCCACCGCGACCGTCATGTCTGCCCATCACGTTCTGACTTTCGACCGCCCCTTGGTCGCCGCCCAGTTGACCATCGGCGCCGAGCGGGTGCACACCGTCGCCGAGTTGCACGCTGCGCGCGCGGCCGGTTTTTTAGCCGGCGGAGATGCCGCCCGCGCCTTTAGCGCCGAGCAACTGGTGGAGTTGCGCGCTGAGTTTCAGGCGCTACAGCACGGGCTTTTTCAAGGGCTTATTGCCGCGCACGACCAGTTGCTGGGCGAGGTCCGCACGGCCCTGCCCGAGCTGACCGTCGAGCTGGGGCGCCGCCTGCTGGCGGATTTTGTGCCCCCGCCCGAGTTGGTGGAGCGCCTGTGCCGCTCCGCCCTCGATCAACTTTACCCCGAACGCGACGGGCTGGAGCTGGTGGTCTCGCCGGCCGATGCCGCCTCTCTGAATCGTCTCCAACCCAGCTGGAGCGTGCAGTTCACTAATTTGCGCATCACCATCGACGATACCCTCAACCCCGGCGATTGCCTCGTGCGTAGCCGCTTCGGCGTGACCGACGCCCGCGCCTCGGCCAAGATCGAGGCGCTCAGCCACGAGGTGCTCGGCCCATGAGCGCCAACTCCGGAGTTTCCGATCTGGTCGCGACCCTGCGGAGCCAGGTGCGCCACGCTCCCGCCGTGCGCCGCCTCGGCCGTGTGGCCGCCGTCACCGGCCTCGTGATCGAGTCCGAAGGCCCGAACGTCGGCCTCGGTGAGCTTTGCCGGCTCAGTTCGGAACGCGATGGCTTCGAGGTCATGGCCGAGGTGGTGGGCTTCCGCGGTGAACGCGTTTTGCTGATGCCCTTGGGCGATACCGCCGGTCTGCACCCCGGCTGCCCCGTCGCGGCCTGCGACCGCCCGCCACTGCCGGTCGCCGGGCCGGCCTTGCTGGGCCGCGTGCTCGATGCCCTTGGCCGCCCCTTTGATGACCGCGGCGCCGTGCCGCTGCACCGTGCGCCCGCCGGCGGCGGCAAGCCTCCGCACCCTCTGCGCCGCCAGCGTATCCGCGACCAGTTCCCCACCGGGGTGCGGGCGTTGGATGTGTTTACCCCTTTCGGCCGCGGCCAGCGTTTGGGACTCTTCGCCGGCTCCGGCGTGGGTAAGTCCACGCTGCTCGGCATGATCGCCCGCTCGGCCCAGGCCGACGTGGTGGTAATCGCGCTGGTCGGCGAACGCGGTCGCGAGGTGCGCGAGTTTCTGGAGAAGGATCTCGGCCCCGAAGGTCTGGCCCGCTCCGTCGTGGTCGTGGCCACCTCGGATACGCCCGCTCCCCTGCGCCTCCGTGCCGCCACCACCGCCACCGCGATCGCCGAGGGCTACCGCGATGCCGGCAAAAATGTCCTCCTGCTGATGGATTCCGTCACTCGCTACGCCATGGCGCAGCGCGAGATCGGCCTAGCCATCGGCGAGCCGCCCGCCACGCGCGGCTATACGCCTTCGGTCTTTGCCCTCTTGCCCCGCCTGCTCGAGCGCGCGGGTGCGGGCGAGACCGGCGCCATCACCGCCCTCTACACCGTGCTGGTGGAAGGTGATGACATGAATGAGCCGGTGGCGGATACGGTGCGCGGTATTCTCGACGGCCATCTCGTGCTCTCCCGTTCCCTCGCCCACGCCAACCACTACCCTGCGATTGATGTGCTCGAGAGCGTGAGCCGCCTGACCCGCGATATTTGTCTCCCCGAAGAGGTGATCCTTGCCGCCCGCGCCCGCGAGCACCTCGCGCTCTACAAGCGCAACGAGGACCTCATCACGGTGGGTGCCTACCAGAAAGGCGCGAGCCCCGCCCTCGACCGCGCGGTCGAGTTGAACGAGCCGCTCAAGGCCTTTCTCAAGCAACTCGTCGACGAGGCCACCCCCCGAGGCGATGCCTATGCGCGCCTCCTAAAGCTGCTCGGGCCGAATCCGGCATGAAGCGCTTTCGTTTTCGGCTGGAGGCGGTGCGCACGCTCCGCGAGGTCGCCGAGCGTGGCCAGCGCGAGGCCTTTGGCGCGGCCCAGCAACGCTACGCCACGGCTGAAGCCGCCGTGCAGGCGGCGGTCCAAGCGCGCCGCGAGCTTTTTGACCATGTGGCCGGCACCCGCAGCGGCGTCTTTCGGCCTTCCGAGCAAACCGCTGGCCTCGAGGCCCTGCGCCAGGCCGCGCACCGGGAAGCCGCCGCCGAGAAAGACCGGCAGGAAGCCGCGACCGCGCGGGATCGGGCCCGGGAAACCTGGCTGGAAGCCCGCCGCGCCCTGCAAATCATCGAGCGCCTGGAGGAAAAAGCCCGGGCGGAGCACCGCGAGGCCGCGGATAAAGCCGAGCAAAGCCTCCTTGACGAACTCGCCTCCATCGGTGCTGCCCGCGCCAGTGCGAATTGAATGAATTCGGATTTTTAACCGCGAAACTCACAAAAAGGCACGAAAGGATCGAGCCTTGGGAAAAACCAACTCCGTTTGCCCACGGAAGACATGGAGGGGACATGGACTTAACGAATCGAGAATTGCCCACGAACCCCCTAAAAAGGGACAGCGCTAAGTAGCAAGTAGTGGGTAATGAGAAGCGAGTAGGGCGGGCCGAGCAGAAATATTTAGGGCTGGAAGCAGCGCGTAGGGTTGAAACACGGCAGGTGGCTTGCTTGTGCGCTATTTGTGTCTTTGGGACAAACGTTTGGCCTTCTGAAAGTTTCTTTAGCTATTTTAGGAGAGGTGTATAGGTGCTTTGATAGGGTTCCACGACAGTGGGGTCGGGATCTTACTGTGAAGGATCAAACTGAAGGGACTTTTCGCCATCCGCTTGGGGTCGGCGCCTTAGCTTAAGCCTATATAAGCCTAAATAAAGTGGCTA
>Ga0114979_10000218_pt1 | contig 38143 bp, 37 predicted proteins | sample S_140625_EF_Meta_FD_87315 | JGI IMG/M metagenome (GOLD analysis project Ga0114979, IMG submission 87315) | Freshwater microbial communities from Lake Simoncouche, Canada to study carbon cycling - S_140625_EF_MetaG | ecosystem: Environmental > Aquatic > Freshwater > Lake | place: Lake...
CATTCTGCGCCACGCAAAGTCCCGGGGTTTCACCACCAAGACTGGGATCATGCTTGGCCTCGGCGAGGAAGCACACGAGATCGAGCAGACCCTGCGCGATATCGCCGCCGACCGGACCGATATCCTCACCATCGGCCAATACCTTCAACCCACTCCCCAGCACTGGCCAGTCGCCCGCTGGGTCCACCCTGAAGAATTCGGCCGCTGGAAGGAGTTCGGCCTCGGCATAGGGATCGGGGTCATCGAAAGCGGGGCGATGGTCCGCTCTAGCTACCACGCAGACGAGCAATCGCTCAAATACACTGGCTTTGGCCACCGCAACGACGCTAACGCCCTCGCAAACGACAAGGAATAGTTTGAAATATTTATGCAGCCTAACCCCAGCCTCGTTTTTTTCGCATTTATTCGCCTAGGGTTTGCCTTATTCTGCCTGCCGGTGCTGCTGGCGGAGGCACCACGTGCGCAGCACGTATTTATCGTGAGCTTCGACCAAGCCGCGCCCTTCAACATTGAGGCAGCCAGCATGCCCGTGTTCAAAAAACTTGCCACCGACGGTGCGCACACCTGGGAGGCCTTCACCATCGTGCCCAGCCTCACGCTCCCCTCCCACGTATCCATGTTGACGGGCGTCGGTGTGCAAAAACATCAGGTCACCTGGAACGACTGGGATCCCGCCAAACCAATCCTAACCGTTCCGACCATCTTTCAACTCGCCCGCACCCACGGCCTTTCGACTGCACTCGTGGCCTCAAAGGAAAAATTCAAAACCTTCGAGGCAGCGGGAGGTATCGATTTCTTTGAACTGCCGGATGACTACCTTTGCGACGGCATCGCCGCAGCCGCCATCCGTGCGATAAAGGCAAACCGTCCCAACCTAATGTTTATCCACTTCGGCGACCCCGACTTTGCCGGCCACCTCCACGGTGTGCGTTCTCAGGAAAAACTCGCGGCGCTGGCCGCCTGCGATGCTGCCTTTGGTCGCATCCAAGCCGCCATCGCTGAGGCCGGCCTAGCCGATTCCAGTGTGTTTATCCTCACCGCAGACCACGGCGGACACGACCGTTCAGCGGAGGAAAACGAATTACGCGCGAAGCGCGGACTAGCCCCACAGCCTGGCACCCACGGAGATGCCACCTCCGACGATGTCACCATTCCTTGGGTCGCCGCAGGAAAAAGTGTTAAATCCAGCTACACGGTCACTGCCCCAGTGCTGCAATACGATACAGCAGCGACCGCACTGTGGCTGCTTGGCGTGCCACTGCCTGCTCATTTCTGGGGACGTCCAGTAGTCAGCGCATTTGACTAATAGGAAGGAGAGGCAGCTTTCCTGCTAACCTTTGCGAGCTTCCTGTTACGATGCATAGTCGCAAGCAATTCACTCCATCGAAAATTACCCGACCGTGATCGGCGAGGGCTTATCACCTACTAGCTGAAGCCGATTGCTCGGGCTAGGCGCTGGGCTGCTTACGGGTAAAAAATGTTCGGGCGAAAATATGGGACACAAAGCCAAAGCCCTATGCAGGTAAATAATAGAATCCTTGCTATCAAATACTTCAGCTTCTGGAGAGCAGCGGCAAGAGTTTGGCCGTGGCATCTCGTGCTTGGGCTAGCATCGCGGTGTGGCCTTCAGATAAAATTTGCAAACGCGCCTTTAGGGTGGTTTCCGCGGCGATATCCGCGTCACGGATAACTGACAGTGCCGCTTCCTGATTGGTGCGGGCCGTGGTGGCGACGCCGGCTGCGAACTCCAGGCGACTCTGCACAGAACCAACTTGTGCCTGGGCTTGGGAGATTTGATCGAGCGCTGCACCAAGTGCCGAAATCGCACCGGAGTCATCAGCATTAAAGACAAAGGCCCCAGTGGCATTCTGCCGGAAAACCGCCGCTAGCGCTCCTGTGCGGAAATTTAAGACCGGCAGTTTGAGTTCGTCGTTAGCCCCAACCCCGATGGCCAGAGTCTGAGGATTGCCACCGCCAAACAACTCGGCGCCATCGAACTGACCTAGGGGACTAACCACGGCGGTAGTGCCGCCGATCTCATCCTGCGTGCCTCCAATAGTCTGGCGTAATTGGCTGAGCAACTGAGCGGTCTCTTCCGAATAGAGCTCACGCTCGGAAGCACTCTGCAATGCGTTCTGCTTGAGGGTAGCGATTTCACTGAGCCGAGTAACCACTTGGGCCAGGGTCTCGAGATGACTGGAGGTCACCTGCATGCGGCTTACCCCATTCTGTAAGTTCACTTCAACAGCGCCAAACCGTGATTGCTGACTATCTAATTTAGCAACCAAACCCGTGTCGGCGCTATCCCGCGAAGGTCGGTCTAGACGTTGACCGGACGAGATCCGTGTAGTGACGGCATCTGTAGAATTCTGGATGCGGCTAAGGCCGGCAGCCAGATTCGACGCATGGTTTTGGATATTGAACGAGGACATTGACTAAGGTTGCCGGGTCAAGGGCGCGGGGTGAGTTTGGCGAGACGAGGCAAGGCCGGTAGGCCGGAAGGACCACTGGCCATGGGCGGAACAGCGGCGGCCTGATTATTGGCTGCGATCGATTCAAGCACCTCCTTGCGCACGATTGGAATCTCGCGCGGTGCGTTAATGCCGATCTTAACCAAATCACCTTCAATCCGCGTGATGCGAATTTCGATGTTGTCGCCTATAACAATGGCTTCGTTAACCTTACGAGTGAGGACGAGCATGACGGGCGGATTTAGCCGGCGGTTACAAGTGGGTGGCGCGCGCTGTATTGGCCGTGGTTGGCTACCACGACCTGACGGGCGATCCCAGTGTGGCGGTTCATAATGACGGGGCCAACTAGATTAACCGTAGCAGTGGTAGTAGGTCCGTCTCGGACGGTGACAATATTGTAGACCTGCGCATCTTCACCCGAGGCGATGCCGAGGGCTTGTGCGTCGTCATCAAAAAGTTCGGGGGCATAATCAGCGACAAGGCCGGAGGGGTCAATCACCACGAAATGAAGCGGGTCAGGACCATGAAGGCGCAACCACTGAAAAGGCAGTTGATCGGCAAGATGAAAGATTTCGCCGCGGCGGTGTTCGGGGAAACCCACAATGCCAACGGGGAAATGGACTTCACGCACATCCGGCGAAGCTTCGGGCGTGACCACGGGGGTTTTATCAGGGAGGACTTTCATATTAAAAGTGAGTGGATAGTGCGCCGGTTAAGTTAACGGATGTAATCGAGAAGCGACATTTTGAGAATAGTGGCGGAGGAGCTAAGGGCCGCTTCATAAGCTTGGGTTGTCTGGTTTAATTGAACAATCGTGGCAGGTAGGTCGGCATCCACCTCCGCTGAAATCTGCCGTCCAAGTTCATCGATGCGCGCGCGTTGCTGGGACTGAGCCACCTCAATTCGCATTTGAATGGCGCCATGTCCACTCAGGGAAGTAACCAAGACATCCTCAGAATTCTCAAGATTCGGACGCACAGCCTGCACGGCGGCGGTGTTACCACTCTGAAGCGCATCACGAAGAGCGACGAGCCGAGTCATAAAATCGGCGATCCCCAAGTTAGTGCTGCTGTCAGGGGTCGGATGTATAGAGGCACCGTCCCCGATCGGCACCGATAGTCGACTTTGATTGCCAGCGTAGGCAACCGAGGAGATGCGACCATTGCTATCACGGGTCGGCACATAGGGGGCCTGGTCAGTGGCTGTGCCGGCAAAAAGATAATCGTTGCGAAAGCGGGTATTCCCGAGCGCCACGGTCTGTTCGAGCAACTGGTCGACCTCGGCTGCATAAGCATGCATGGCCTGATCGTTGATACTGCCGTTACCCAACACCGCGAGCTCCCCGGCCCGGTCAGAGAGTTTCTTGATTTGGTCTAGTCCGGCGTAGGAGGTCTTAGAGTATTCGAGCGCCGAGGTTGCATTGCTTGAATACTGCGCAAGAGAGCGGAGCTCGAGTTGGTCTCCAATTACGCGGCCTGCAGCAGCCGAATCGTCTCCGGGTTGAAAGATGCGTTGACCGGTCGCAACCTGATTCTGGAGCTCCGCCTGTCTTGAGCTCAGACGCTGAAGTTGAGCCAGAACGGCATCGGAAGTAGTGGCAGAGGAGAGTCGCATGATAAAAAAAGCCAGATTAGTGAGATCAGCCGCGAACGAGACCGTTCACAACGGTATCCAAAAGGCCGTCGATGATAGAAATGACTTTCGAGGAAGCCTGAAAAGCGCGCTGAAACTTCAGCAAATCAGCCATCTCCTCATCCATGGAAACGCCACTCACGCTCTGGCGCTGTTGTTTGACCAGCGTTTCTATGTTTTTTTGATCCTCGAGTCGTCCCTCTGTGCCCGCGACTGTTCGACCAAATTCCGAGACCACTCCCGAGTAATACTGAGAAAAGGTGCCATTGATCTTATCGCCGGCGGCGACCGAAAATCTCTGGGTGGCCAAATTAACTATATTAGCAGCGATGGTATTGTCGCCGGCCGCGCCACCAGCAGAGGCTTGAAGTGCGGTGGGGTTGATGGAGGTAGCCAGTGTGATCGTGGCGGCGGGTTTGGCAGGATCCACCGTGAAAAAATTGCCCCCGGTGCCGGTGGGATTGTAGGCCGAGTTCACCGAGCTAGCCAATTGCCCAGCAAAGTCGGAGAGGCGCTGCCGAAGAGTCGATACCAAGCCATCTCTTGCCGTAAGGTCGCCCTTGATCGAACCCCCCGTAAGATTGAGATTAATCGGAACTCCCAATGGCGTTGTGGCGGTCATGTGGACTTGGTCAAAGGCGACACTTGCCGCAACAGAAGCAGCAGAGACTAGCACGACGGGCGCGCCGTTACTGTCTCGGACAAAAACATCGACCTGACTGGCGTTGTTGGCGTTAGCGCGAGTCTCGGCGCCTATGCTCTTAGCGAGCTCCTCAATGCGGGATTGGCGTTGGTCTCGGAGATCAACCGCGGCACCCGGTGCATTAACCTCGAGCTGACCGATCTGGCCGTTCAGCGCCGCGACATTCGCGAGTAAATTATTCACGTCCTCCGCGCCGGCTTGAATCTGCACATCTAGATCAGTCTGGATTTGCGCTAAGCGGGCATCTGTAAGGTTAAAACGCTGGGCTAAGATGTCTGCGCGTTGAACCAGATTTTGTTTTTCGCCGAGATCGGTAGGGCGGGCAGCGAAAGCCTGAAATGCATTAAAGAAATCCCCTAAGGCGGCAGCTATACCTTGGGCGGAAACTTCTGGTGCGTCGGTGGAGGCTGTTCGATCGATGGATTCGCCTAAGGCGGCTTGGGCTCGAGAATTGGCAGAATCCTCAGCCTCTAAAGCGGCGGTGAGGCCCAGCTCGCGAGCGAGTTGGCGATCGAGCAGGTTATCGCGCACCTGCTGGATGTTCTTGGCTTCAATCCCAATCGATTCGACCCCATCATGAGTAAGGACAGAGCCGCGATTGGCAAAGAGCACGCGCTGTCGTGAATAATCGGGATTATTCACGTTGGCCAGATTACGGCCGGCGGTCTCAACTCCTCGCGATTGCGCGTTAAGAGCGAGAACAGATTGGGAAAGGCTGGAGAAAAGTCCGGACATAACGAGTGAAGATCAACCGGTGGCGCTCAAGGCGGCAGCAGGGCCGGTGAAGGCGCCTACCCTGCCACTGGCGGCGTAGGTGCGGGGACGAGCAGCAGGATGAAGGGTCGCAATCGCCTCGCGATGGAGCTCGACCGCGCGGGCGAGCAAACTGTGATTTTGACGGGCGCGACGGCGCACGCGGTGAATGAGATGATTAACCTCCACGATTAAAGCATCAAGCAAGGCGCGCTGATCCTCAGGGAATAGCGGAAGTAACTGACGGAGGCTCGAATCAGCCGGCCGAGAGTTTTTAACGGCGAAACGAGAGACCCAAAGTTCGCGGGCTTCACGGTGGCGGGCAGACTCGCTCGCCAGAGACTCGATCTCGATTGAAGTCTCGGCAACCGCCTGAACTTCACGGCTCCAGAGCAATGCCTGTTGCTGGTCAAAAAGAGCGAGCAGCCCACCATAGGCGGAAAGCTCGGAACGGAGAAGTTCCACTAGAGGGACGAACGGAAGAACGTTCATGGCAGGATAGAATATAGGGGAGATGGATTCACTCTGCAGCGTCAGCGCTGGAGGGCGAAAGCTGGCGGCTGATTACGGCCGATAAACCGAGGCCACCGCCCGTCGTGATGGAGTTTGAGAGCACATCTGTAAGCATATAGGCATAGACGCCACCGCCTGAGCCAGAGCCTTCCGACCCACCCAAACTGCCGCCGCTCATCATCGGCTCAATTGCGGGGCCGATCATCTGGCGGACCAAGATAGCCTCAAATTGGCGGGACGCTTTTTGCAGATCAGCTGGAGATGGCCGAGCGGACGATGCAGCAGCACCTGCGGAAGTTAGGGCGGATGCGGCAAGGGGACGAGTTACCGGAGAAATAGAGGCGAGGGGACTCATGATGAGATCAGTTAATTATAAGCTCGGCCTGCAGTGCGCCGGAGGTCTTTAGCGTTTGGAAAATAGCCATCATCTCACGCGTGCTGACGCCGAGGGCATTGAGCGCCGAAGCCAGTCGATCGATGGAAGAAGTGGCTTCGACCACGGTAAAGCCGCCTTTCGTTTCTTTAATACTGGTTTGAGTATTGGGCACGACTGCGGTCTGGCCGCCTGGACTAAAAGCACCTGGCTGCGAGACCGAAAGGTTGGATGCTATAGTGATCGTCAGAGCTCCATGACTAATAGCAACTTGAGAAAGGCTAACCGGTGACGTCGCCACAATGGTGCCGGTGCGCTCGTTGATTACGATACGGGCTAGGCTGTCAGGGGAAACCGTAACCGCGCCAACGTCGGAGAGAAAGTCCACGTCACGTCCAGCGTAGTTCTCCGGCAAAACGAGATCCACCGTCGCGGCGTCGCGGGCTACAGCGAGAGATGCAGGTATGGCGCGATTGATCGCGGTCGCGACTCGGGCAGCGGAGGTGAAGTCTGGGTTTTGCAACGATAGTGCAAGGCGCCCATCACGCACAAAATCGGCGGCTATTTCTCGCTCAACGATCGCACCGTTGCTTATTATCCCCACCGTAGGATGGTTCTTCTGCACAGTAGCACCACCGGCACCACCGGCACCACCGAGAAATCCGCCAACCGCGATAGGTCCTTGGGCAACCGCGTAGGCTCGCCCATCGGCGCCTAGCAACGGGGTTTGCAGCAGCACCCCACCCTGGAGGGATTTGGCATCGCCGACCGAAGACACCGTCACATCTATACGAGCACCGGGCTTCAGAAATGCGGCTATGTCCGCGGTCAGCATTACGGCGGCGGCGTTCTTCGATTTGATCTGGGCGGGATCAAGTTTTAGTCCGTTGCGTTCCAGCGCGTTTGCTACCGAGCGTAGGGTTGTTAGGGCATTGGAATCACCGTCACCGGCCAGACCTACCACGATTCCGTAGCCCACGAGTTGATTCTCCCGCTGGCCTTCAAAGCGTGCGAGATCCTTTACCCGTGCCGCCGACAGGGCGAGGGGTGTGAAGGCAAGAGCAAGACTAAGAATCAAGCGAAGCATAGCTGTTAAAACGGGCGGATTTTTTCGTATAAACGGCTTAACCAACCGCGTTTTTGGGCATCGGTAAGGTTTCCATCCGAAATAAACTCAAGGCGGGCCTCGGCGATGTTAGTTGAAAGAATAGTGTTACCTGAACCGATGTCGGCCGGCCTAATCAATCCGTGCAGAATTACATTTTGTGTCTCGCCCGAGAACGTGAGTTTGCGGGCACCAGCGATGACAAGATTACCATTTGGCAGAACGTCGGTGACCAACACGGCGGCGCGAGCGTTGAGCGACTGGCTGTTGCTCACTTGGCCACCGCCAGCGAACGCATTTTTACCACCAAACTTGATGCCGGGTGTCTGCCCGCCGCGGGTGCCAAATTTATCCACCCCGGGAGGGAATAAAAACTGAGAAACGGAAGCCTCCGATGTGGCATCGGTGGTAGTGCTCTTATTCTGCGTGGAGCTCGTTGCCGCGTTTTCCGCGATTATAATGGTGAGGATGTCACCAACGCGTCCGGCCCGGATATCTGAGGCCAATCCCTGCTCGCGCGAACCGGCGGCCAACCATAGGGAACCCGCACGGATGGATGTCGCGAAAAGGGAAAAGAAAACGACCACACGAAGGATAGGAGGAAATGAGGTCATGGTCTGGATTAGAACCGGATCGCGGCGACCGAAAGGCCGGTTACATTGGCGGTAAACTCCCGCTTGGAATCAGGATTACGAACCCGCACTGGATCGCCACGTGCCGCATCGTGAAGCGCGATAGCGCGAAGGCTCACGGTAAGCGATCCATCGGAGGCAACTACATCGATCGATTGACCACGGCGGACCAAAGGGCGGCGTAACACGTCCCGGGAAGTGAGCAGGCGCCCAGCGGGGACCGCGCGGGCAAAATCAAGTTCGCTGCCTTCCTCAAGCATTAACACATCACGCTCCCGCAGAGCATCATAACGACGAGACTCAATATCTTCACTGAGTAAAGGCATGCCCGCTGCCGCCGGAATGCGCAGGGCTGCGCCAATCCGCCATAGCTCGGCACGCAGAACGAGAGTGTAGCGGGTTCGGGTCCCGTCAGCAGTGGTGGCGAGCACACCGAGTAATAGTTGAGGGGCTAGTTCGGAAGGCGCGTCGATTAATTCCAGATCAGCATCCGCCGGTGCTGCCGAGGGTCTGGGACGATTCCAATTGAGCACAAGGGTGCCCTTGGCGTTGTAACGCTCGGTGAGCAGTGCAGAAATCGTCACCAACCATGAGTCCTCTGAAGTTACAGACAGGGTTTGCAGTGCAGACGCCGTAACATCGGCTGGCATTGCCGGAGGACATGTTGCCGCGAGTAGAAACAGAAAGAGGCTTATACGGAAGGGCTTCATAATGCTTAGCGCTTCAGTTGGTTCACGTTTTGAAGCATTTCGTCCGAAGTTTGGATCGACTTGCTGTTTACCTCGTAGGCGCGTTGGGCGGTGATCAAATTCACCATCTCCTCCACTATGTTCACATTCGAGGTCTCGATATAACCTTGCATGACGGTGCCGAAACCCTCGACGCCAGGCTGGCCGGTCTCGGCTGTTCCACTAGATCCGGTCTCGGAGTAGAGATTACCGCCCATGCTAGCCAAGCCCGCCGGATTAGCAAAACGCGACAAGGTGAGGCGGAAAGTCTGACTTCCGGCGGAGGTCTGATAGGTCACGTCACCGGTCTCCGCTACATTGATTGCAGTTGTTCCTGCGGGAACATTTTGAAACCCACTAAGCACAGGCATACCGTCCGTAGTGACTACCTGACCAGTGGAGTTCAGTTTGAAAGAGCCGGCGCGAGTATAGGCCACGGTGCCGTCGGGGCGCTGCACTTCGAAGAATCCATCACCTTGAATGGCAAGGTCGAGTCGTTCACCTGTATTGGTCAGCTGGCCTTGGGTAAAGACTTTGGAGGTGCCGGCTACGCGTGAACCATTGCCGACCTCTATGCCTGTCGGCACCTGATTTCCGCCGCCGGCATCCGAACCGGCGTTGCGAGGTTTCTGATAAAGCAGATCTTGGAACTCAATCGTGCTGCGCTTGAAGCCAGGAGTATTCACGTTCGCCAAATTATTGGCAATCGTGTTCAAGTTAAGCTGCTGGGCTTCCATGCCGGTAGCGGCGGAGTAGAGAGACAAGTTCATGGCGATTCGTAAAAGACTGCGTTTAGGTAAGGGTTTCGAGCGTGCGCTCCATAATCTTGTCGCGGCTCTGGATCATCTTCTGGTTGGCCTCGTAGGCTCGGGCGATATTGACTAAATCAACCATCTCGCGAAGAGGCGCGACGTTACTAGATTCTTGGTAGCCTTGGAGGATTACGGGCTTCTCCACGGGAACCATGCCGGCTCCGGCACCGGGCATAAAAAGACCACCGGCAAGCGGAACGAGTCGTGCTGGAAAGGTCGCCTTGGATACTGCGATTTTTCCTACAATGGCATCTCCTTGACGAACAAAACCCTCCTCGTTGATTAGAGGAGGTCCGCCTTGGGGCTGAAGCTGAATCGGCTCCCCTGATTCGCCAAGTATCTCGGTCCCCTGACTCGTGATCAAAGTGCGGTCTGCTCGGACCTGCAACTGCCCGCAACGCGTGTAAGCGGTGCCATCTTCAGTGCGCACATTAAAAAAGCCTTCGCCAGAAATGGCAAAATCAAGATTGCGACCCGTGGGCCGATTTTCACCCGGTAAAAACGATATCGCGTAACGTGTCTGAGGAAACAACGCCGGCATACCCTCGCCCCGGTCAGGGCGAGCACCAGGATCTACCAAGACTTCACCATTTGATTCGGAAGCCACCTGCACCGTGCGGCGCTTGAAGCCCGCCATCTCGCTCGACGTTATGTTCTGCGAAACGGCATCCTGCCAGCGCTCGAGGGCACTGAGAGAAGCTGCGCTTTGGTATAGACCGACGTTCATGCCTACAGTTAAGCATAGCAGATGCCAGTTTCATTAAACTTTGTTATCGAATAACTTAAAAAATAATTATTTCTCGCATGAATTCCACCAAGGCGACAGGAAAAAAATGCCGTGTCGTAACTACAGCTGAAAAAGTGGAGGCCCGTAATGGCCAGCGAATCGCAAGAACCCAAAGATTTAAGCCACCAATGAAGGGCTAGGCACATAGTCCGCTAGCTCTTTTTAACCCGCTCACCGTGAAAAAAGGAACGGAATCTATAAACTAGATCGGTCAGGTTTCAGCTGCGTAGAGGCAATCGACTTCGATGCGTTCCCCGCAAGCACAAGTCACAATGATGCGGATAACCCGGTCGCCTTGGCGCACGCACTCTACATTCGTGGTAACACCATGACTTCCGGCAGCGTGACCGTGGGTTCCGGGACGGCCGAGCGCGGGCGGCGCTTTACCGCCGGCAGTCACGGCGGCGACAAATGGCACTGGGGCTGGGACGTTCAGAGCGGGCGTGTTAACCCGTTGACGGTCAGTCAGGAAGGATTTCATGGCTAGCGGGATTTGGTTGGGACCGAGTCTTTTTTTCCAAGTCGCAGGCTCAAAGTTACGCGCTGATTGGATTCTGAATCTGGTGTCGTCAGGGCAAGTGGACGGGTGTCCCCGTAACCGGTCACGCGCTCTATAGCTTGGGCGTCTACCGCGTAGCGGACAATCGCCCGACGTGCGGCATTGGCACGATCGGATGATAACTCCCAAGGGCCGTAGTAAGATTCCTGAAACTCGAGACCGGAGCGAGTATGACCCTCAATGACGACATTGAAACCATTGCGGTCAATCATCCAGGCCAGGCTTTGCATCACGAAATCACCCCACGGGGTCAAATCAGCGGTCTTGCCCGCAAAGAGCGGTTGTTTCGCACGATCATAAAGGACCACGCGCAAACCATCGCTAGTGACCTGAACGTCGATTGGCTTGTTCGCCATAGCTTCGTCCAGATTAAGCAGCCGAAAAAAATCTTTCGCCACCGAGTTTAGAAAATTGAGGTCGATTGAGCGCGCACTGGAGGACTCCACTTCATAGGGACCCTCCGTTTTTCTACTTTCGGCGGTAGCTTTAGAGGGGCGATTACTCTCGAAATTCAAGATGCCGGTTTTACCATCAACATTAGAGGTAAATGGGTTCTGAAAATAGCGGGCAGTCGCATCGAGGATTTTTTCGTCTTGGGAACAAATCCAAAGAACCATGAATAATGCCATCATGGCGGTCACGAAGTCGGCATAAGCGACCTTCCAAGCTCCACCTTTACCGGCCATGACGGGAATAAAATTGGGCTGACGGAGTGTGCACGGCGCGAGGAAACTGAGTTTATTTGCCTGACTGCAAAGTCTTCAGGATGTTTTCAAGTTCGTCTCCATCAGGCTGCACGGTGCTTTCCAGCGTGCGCCGGGCTATCTCAACCGCAATTAAAGGAGAATGCCCCTTGGCGAAACCGGATACGGCGATCATGATGCAACGCAGTATCTGAGTATCGCCTAGATTAAGTGTATTAATGCGGTAAGCGATGGGATTGACGAAGCCATAAGCCACGAAAATGCCCAAGAGCGTGCCAGTAAGGGCAGCGGCGACCTTTTCACCTACCGCAGCAGGCCCCTCCGATATGGCAGACATCGTATTGATGATGCCAAGCACGGCAGCCACGATGCCAATGGCCGGCAACGAATCCCCCACCATTTGCATGAGGTGGACCGGGTGAGAGCTCTCCTCGGCTTTCGAGTTCATCTCGGCCGTCATCAGCATCTCAATCTGGTCTGGCTTAATCTTACCCTCGATGACGGGCTTCATTCCGTTGAGCAGAAATTTTAATCGATCAGGATGGGCACTCAGAACGGGATACTTTGCAAAAATAGCGCTTTTGTCGGGATTCATCACGTGCTCTTCGAGGGCGATAAGGCCATTACGCCGGCCTACCATGAAGATTTCGTAGAGAAATTTGAGAATCTCGACGTAATCGGATTTGCCTGCCGGTTTGCCCGTTATGGCTAATTTAATTTTATGAATCAGGTCGATCATCGTATGGGCCGGGCTGGCAATGACCAAAACTCCCCCGGCTATACCTAGGATCACGACAAACTCGGAGACATGCAGCAGCACCAGTGGGTTACCTCCCGCCAGCATGAAGCCACCCAGAGCGGCGGCTATCACGATAAATGCGCCGACAAGGATTAACATGATATTGGGTAACGAAAGGTTCGCTTAACGATCCCGGGCTGCATCGATGGTCGCACGCAGTCCAAGGATGGCTCGCGAATGGATTTGGCAGATACGTGATTCGGTAAGTTTAAATACCGCAGCGATCTCGGCCAAACGCATGTTTTCGTGGTAATACATCGAGAGGACACGTCTCTGTATATCGGGCAGTTCTTGGATTTTTTGAGCAATAAGCTGAGAAAGCTCCTCCTGCTCGATGCGATTTTGCACCGGAATAGCCTGCTCATCGGCAATTAATTCATGACGATTGGTTCCGGATTCATCGTTTTCGCCCGCGTCATTGATCGCTATGAAACTAATGGGCCGCACCTCTACCATCCAATGATCAAATTCCTTCTGGGATAACCCGAGTTTATCGCGGATCTGCTCGTCAGAAGGAGGCCGGCCTAACGACTGCTCAAGATCGCTAATCGCAGCCTTGATCTTACGCGCTTTAGCTCGCGCGCGACGGGGAAACCAGTCCAAGCGCCGTAGCTCGTCCAGCACCGCGCCCCTGACGCGTGTTGTCGCGTAAGCCGCAAAGGTGTTCTGCTGTTCTGGATTATAACGTTTTACTGCAGCGATGAGGCCAGTGACGCCCACGCTGTAGAGATCATCGGCGTCCACATGCGCAGGAAGCGTTAGCTTCATGCGGTCGACCACATTACGAACAAGAGGCAAGTAACGTTCTATTAACTCGTTGTCATTAACGGTGCCGCCTGCGGACTGGTAGGCTCGCCAGGCGGAAGATGCTGGCGAGGGCCGAGCGTCAACGACAGGAGCGGGGGAGGCTTCAGAGTTCATAGCGGATATAGGTTAAGAATTTTAGCGGGAAGTTTGAGCCGCAGGAGTGGAATTGCGTTGGCCGAGAGTCGTATGTGCGGAGGCAGCGGGTGCCACTGTTGCGGCCGCCTGTTTTTTCTTAGCAGCCTCGGCTTCTTCGGCGGCCTCCGCCGCCTCAGCTATAGCGCGACGAACGGCGACGGTATCCGCAAAAGCACGCTCCAACACACTCCAGAACCAACGCCCGACAAATGCGGTAACTAAACAGGCCAAGGCCGCATCGCGAAGCACAAGGTCAGGCAGGCGTTCTGCCGTATAGCCTGCTATGGCCACCACGGCAAATCCGAGTGCGCCTGCACCTAGCACAAAGTATTTCATGATCGCGAATCTCCGTGTAGCGGAAGGGTGCGGCGAAGGACCGCGCCTAGAACATCTGTCTCCAGTTCGCCGGTGAGGCCTGGACCGGTGCCAAGAAACAGCGGGGCAAGTTCACCCTCGATTAAAAATTCCCATAGCCGTCCGCAACGCGGTGCCTCATCGAGATGCGTGCAGACCAAATGGGTAGCGCCAAAATCTCTCCCGCGGGCATAAGCAGCGCGCAAGGCGTCGGCATCGTAGGCCGCGTTCAACACCAAAACCCGGCCGGAAATGCGTTCACGCTCCAAAAAGCGCGAGCACTCACGCTCCGCCCGACTGCCAGGCGCCGGCAAACCGGGTAAATCCGCAAAAAGAAAATCGCCACTCGGCTCAGCTGTCGCACCGGCTGCGTAGTGTTCGAGCGGCACGCCCAGCGCTTCGCAAAAAACCTCAAGAGAAGGTGCCGGGTTCGGCCGATCAAACTCCACCTTCCAAACCGTGCCTGTTCGGGATTGTTCGAATACCTCACGCGCCAGCCACTTGCATAATGCAGAGGTCCGCCCTACCCCCGCAGCGCCAAGAAATGCCACGCGTGGAGGTAATAAGCTCGGCGGCCGAGCAGCGGTTCGTAGATCGCGGGAGAGATCAGCCAAGGCTTCATGGAGAGGTCGTTGGGCGGCGTTGCGCCAACCTGGCGAGGCCTCCAGTCGTCCCATGAGTCGCTCCGGGAATCCAGCCCGGCGCAACACGGCAGGCAAGCGCGGCTCCACATGCCCCAATGACTCGCCCGCAGGCGAGGCGGTGGGAACCGGTGCAGGCTCGGCCGGCACCTCTGCAACCACTTCGAATCGGGCGGAGCCAAAAAGACGCCCCAACCCGTTGCGCGCTTCATTACGAACGGAAACCACGCGTGCGGCGGGGCCTAAGCGGGCGCGAATGACTTCAACGGCTTCGGCCGCAGAGCCGACCGAGAAACGGTAGGTGCCGGCAGCACCTTCAGGCGAAGTGGAATCGGGTTTTGTCCGGACCATGGCTTTGATACGTTTCAAGCGGCGACGCGCAACGGCGCACCGGAATTAGCCAGGGCAGGCGGGATAGGGATGATGCCCGCGTTTTCGACCTCCGTGGAGGACGGCAGTTCTTGATACGAAAGAATCGTAACTCGCGGAAATGAGGGCTCTAGAAACCGGCGTAGCGCCAGGCGGATTTCGGCCCCGACAACCACTACAGCCGAACCGCCACTTTCAGTAAGTGACGCCACCCCCTTAGAAAGATGCTCCAGTAAATGCCGGCCAAGCGTGGGGTCGAGCGCCAGGCCAACTTCGCCCGGTGCGCGGTGCACGCGACCGGCTAGCGCCTGTTCTAGTCGCGGATCTAGGGTAAGCGCCCGGACTACGCCCGGACGGCTCTCAAATTCGCCTACGAAATACAGACCTAAGCGCCTGCGGACTAGTTCGCTGAGATCATCGGGGTTCTTTGTGCCGGAAGCGAAATCCGCTATGCATTCTAAAATAACCGGTAAGCCAAGCACGGGAACACCTTCGCGAAGCAAATTCTGCAAGACTCGCTGAATGACTCCAAGATTTACCAGATCAGGAAGAAGCTCCGTGACCAACGCAGGATGCGAGGTCTTCACATGATCGATTAACGTCTGCACGTCTTGGCGTCCTAGTAGCAGGTGCGCGTTGGTTTTTAGGATCTCGGACAGATGGGTAATCACCACAGAAGCGGCATCCACCACGGTATAGCCATTGAGCTCGGCCACCTTGCGCTCAGACTCCTCTATCCATACCGCATCTAGGCCGAAGACTGGCTCGCGGCAAGGAGTGCCACGCAAAGCGACACGACTGCCTGAAATATTCATCGCCATCCATCGCCCGGCATGCACGACGCCACGACCAACTACTTTACCGCGTAAAAGAAACCGGTAGTCGTTGGTTTCCAACTCTAGATTGTCGCGGACCGAAATGGGCGGAACGATAATTCCGCGTTCCCGAGCCAAAGTCTTGCGAACTCCAGTGATACGCACAAGGAGATCGCCGCCCCGAGAGGCATCGGCAAGAGAGAGCAGACCGTAGCCGACCTCGATTGCGAAAACATCCTGGTCAATAACCTTACGGAAATCCTCAGGAATTCCGGAACCCGATCCAGCGGTAGTGGTGTTGTTAGCGGTTTCGCCTGCTTTGCTCGTGCCTCCCCCTTTGCCTCCTACTGCCAGCGCGGAAGACGGGGCTTCGGCAAAGTCATCCGGGCGCCCCTGCGCCAGTTGCCGACCTACGTAGTAAGCTAGGCCACCCAGCAGGGCAAAAGGCAAGAGCGGCATACCCGGTAGAAGACCGAAACAACCGAGCATGACGCCCACGACACGCAAAGCGCGCGGGTAGCTCGCGAGTTGTCCTCCGATCTGCGCACCAAGATTAGCATTCTCCGATGCCCTCGTGACCAGCAAACCCGCCGCGACCGATACAATGAGTGCTGGAATCTGCGCCACTAAACCGTCGCCGATGGAAAGAAGTGTGAATTTAGCGAGCGCCTCGTTAAGCGACAAATCCATCTGCAGCACGCCGATAGCAAAACCGCCCAAGATGTTGACTAGGGTGATCAGGATGCCCGCGATGGCCTCACCGCGCACGAATTTCGAAGCTCCATCCATCGAACCATAAAAATCGGCCTCTTTTTGAACCTTCAAACGGCGGGCGGTCGCCGTGGTTTCATCAATTACGCCGGCATTCAGCTCGGCATCGATCGCCATCTGCTTTCCGGGCAAGGCATCCAGAGTGAATCTTGCCGTCACTTCCGCGATACGTCCCGCACCTTTAGTAATAACCACGAAGTTGATCAAAACCAAGATGATAAACACCACGAAGCCCACCACGTAATTCCCCTGAATAACAAAGTGACCAAAGGATTCGATCACACCACCAGCCTCACCTTTGGTTAGAATTAGACGAGTCGTGCAGATATTCAGCGCCAGACGAAAAAGCGTAAAAGCGAGCAGTATAGTCGGGAATCCAGAGAATTCAGGCGGATCCTTTACGTAAATAACCACCATCAGAACTAGCAGCGAGAACCCAAGACTCATCGCCAATAATAGATCCAACAGCAGGGTCGGAATCGGCATGATCAACAGCATGACCGTGGCGAATAACGCCGCCGTGAAAATGAGGTCGGCACGCCGCTGGAAAAGCGGCGAAAGCACAGTAGCGCCTGTGGTAGTGGTGGCCGCGGTGCTCATTGACCGAGAGCCTCTCCATTAACGAACCCAGCGCGGCGAGCCGATAGGCGGTGGAAATAGTAACGATGCGTTCGATACACAAAGGCCAGAATACCGGCCACAGCCTGAAATAATTCAGCGGGAATCGGTTCACCGACGGTTGCCGTAGCAAAAAGCATGCGGGCCACAGGCCTATTCTCGACCATCGGGACTTCGTGCTCAGCGGCGAGCGCCTTGATACGACGAGCAAGGGCATTGTCCCCTTTGGCCAGCACCACAGGTGCAGAATCAACGCCACGCTCATATTTCAGGGCGACTGCATAGTGCGTAGGATTGGTAATCACCACATCTGCGGTAGCCACCGCCTTGAGCATCTGGCGCTGAATCAATCGGCGAGCCAGACGACGGATAGCCATCTTCACCTTTACGTTACCCTCCGCCTGCTTGTGTTCCTCTTTGACCTCCTCCTTGGTCATCATGAGGTTCTCGTTCGTGCGGTGCTTTTCGTAAGCATAACTCAGCCCTGCAACACACCCGAGGACCAAGATAATCCGGGAGAGCAGCGCAAGAGTGCCCCTCCGGATGAATTCACCCAAGTAGGATACTTCCACTGGCGTGCTGAAAAGTGGATCTTCCAGCAGGTTGCGCATCGCAAGCCATAGGCAAAATCCAATGGCTAACATTTTGAGGAAATCGACTAACCCATGGACGGCCGTTGCCTTTGAAAAAAGTCGGGTAAACCCGGGTAGCGGATTCAGTTTATCCAAGTTAAAACCCAAGGTGTCAGGCGTGAGTTGAAACCCGCTTTGCAGGCCCCCCGAAAGTAAGGCGGCAATCACACTGGCCGCCAACATCGGCAGCACTACAATTCCAAAAATCTTGGCGGCTGAGTAAACCGGCAACGGCAGAAATCCGCCCTCAAACCGGATAGTGTGCAACTGAGCAAACAAACCAGCCGTAAACTGAGCGATTTCACGGCCACCACTCGCCGCACCAACACTCAATGCACACAGTGCCCCCGCCAGTGAAAAGACCACCCCTAGTTCGGCTGAACGCGCAAACTCGCCACGACCATGCGCCTCACTCCGACGCCTCTCGGTCGGATCTTCGGTTTTTTGGTCTTTATCGTTGTCGTCTGACATGGCTAAGACCTCTAAGCAGTGTAGTTGCCAAGCTTGGGTATACTTATGTTATCTATTGATTTATAGCGATTAAAGATTTTAATAAATCCAGATTACCGCCAATTCCATTCGACTAATGGAGCCCAAACACCCTATAGGAAAATATTGCCTGGGAACCGCGGCGGGCAGTGCAACCCCTGAAAGCAGAGACGGCATCGGATCAGCCGGAGTTAAGTCTCGCGTTCACGCCCAGCCTTGGATAATTAAATAAGGCCCGTTGTTAGTGGTCTCCATGACTACAGCGTGACCTTCGTTGAACCCCGTTCGACTCCTTTAAAATCACGAGAACCGTCGTTCTTTCCACCCGCCATTCCAAAGTTTATGAGCACTCCTCGCTGCAGTGTCGTCTCTGCTGCCAACTACCTCCTCTGGAATAGCCGTTATACGGATGCCCTTAGCGGCTGCTTGAGCGCCCGCCGGCGCGGTTCGGCTGGGCAGGTGCAAACCTTTGCCCGCGCCGCACTCGGTGCAGGACTGGATAGCCTAGGCTTAGTAAATATGCATGAGCGCGCTATTTTAGCGCTCGCCTCGGTTTTTGAGCCTGACGGCTCCCGTTCCCGGATGCTCCGACGGGCCAGCTGGTTTTTCACCCAGGCAATGGTGCCTTTTGAAGCCGCGCGTCGGGCCTCGGTGACAAAAGGTAGACGGCTACAGATTCGCAGCAGGACCCTCTACTTAAACAACGCGAGACTGGCTCGTGCCAACAAACTTTTGCAGCGCGAGATCGTGCGACGGCGCCTGTCCGAGACCCGCTTACATGCTGGCCGAGAAGAATACCGAGGCCTGCTTAAAGAATCTCATCTCATGCAAAAAAAGCTCCGCTTGCTGACACGGCAGATTATCTCCGCCCAAGAGGAGGAGCGGAAGGAAATCAGCCGTGAACTGCACGACGAAGTCGTTCAGACTCTCATAGGCATTAATGTAGAGCTCTCCGCCTTGAGTAAAACCGCCTCTGTCGGCTTGCATGCTCTCCGGGCGAAAATAACGCACACCCAGCAACTGGTGGAAAATTCGGTGAACGCTGTTCATCGCTTTGCCCGGGAACTGCGTCCGGCGGTGCTGGACGACCTCGGACTCATTCCCGCCCTTCATTCCTACAGCCGGAGCGTGGCGGAAAGGCGTAAAATCAAAATTCACCTGACAGCCTTCGCTGGTGTCGAAGCCCTTGGCAACGCCCAGCGCACCGTGCTTTTCCGGGTCGCTCAGGAAGCCCTGACCAACGTCGTCCGTCATGCCCACGCCACTCAAGTGCGACTGGCTATCAGCGCCATACCCGGGGCGATTCGCATGGAGATCGCCGATAATGGCCGGGCCTTTGCGGTCGAAAGAACCTTTCGCGCACGTAATCCCAAGCGACTCGGCCTTATCGGGATGAAAGAGCGCGTCGAGATGATCGGCGGCAGCCTGAAAATCGAATCTACCCCAGGTATCGGCACGGTGGTGCGCGCCGAAATCCCCCTTGCTTCCGCCAAGGACATCACGCCGGCAGCCCAGCAAAAATCTTCATGAAAACGACCCAGCCCATTACCGTTCTTTTCGCGGACGACCACGCGATCGTGCGCCAGGGTCTATGCGCCCTACTGCTGGCCGACGGAGGCTTCCGAATTGTAGCCGAGGCCCGCGATGGCCGCGAAGCCGTTTCCCTCGCCCTAGCCCTGCGTCCCGATGTGATCGTCATGGATATCGCCATGCCAGTCCTTAACGGCCTCGAGGCTACACGTCAGATCCTTGCAACCAATCCAGCTGCCCGGGTGGTCGTTCTTTCCGCCCATGACGACGACGAATACATACAACGCATGCTTACCGCAGGTGTAGTTGGCTTCCTGGAAAAACAAAGCTCCGCTGAAGTCCTGACTAAGGCCATCCGCACGGTCGCCAAGGGCCATACTTTTTACAGCCCGTCCATTTCTCGGCGACTCGCCAGTATCGCCTCCTTGGCGCGTAATCACAAAGGTCCCACAAAGAGCGACCCCCAGCGACTCACCTCGCGTGAATACGAGGTGCTCCAACTCGTTGCGGAGGGCTCCGCGAACAAGCAGGTCGCCGCCACACTGCGTATCAGTATCAAGACTGTGGAAAAACACCGTCAGCATTTGATGGATAAGCTCGGCATTCACGACACCGCCGGCCTCACCCGGCACGCCATCGCTACTGGGGTGATTGAGAGCGCCGTCTTACTTACGATTATAGGCGAGGATCCGCCAGTCATCGCTTCCAACGGGTAGGTCAAGGCCCCATTTCGGACGGCGTCGATTAGGCATAGGATGTTATATCCTGACCTATGAAATTACAAAACCTGACCACCCTGTTTTTGCTCAACGCTGCGCCCATTGCGTTGCTCGCCTCGTCCGAAACTGATCGCAAGATCGAGGACGCCGCCAAGGCCTCCTACAATTACCGCACGGTGCTCGAAGATCATGTGAAGGTAAAAGCGGACGACGGTGTCGTCACACTGACCGGCACTGTCCAAGATACGGACGACAAGAACCTAGCTGCCGACACCGTTGAGAACCTCCCCGGCGTAGTCCGCGTGAAGAACGAAATTAAAATCGAGTCCGCTTACCCTGAGCATTCCGACTCATGGATAGCCTTTAAAATCCGCGGCCGCTTGCTGGTTAAAGCCAACGTGAGCGCTACCGACACCAAGGTTAGCGTAGCGGACGGCGTCGTCACCTTAACCGGCACCGTCGATAATATCGCGCAGAAGGAGCTGACCGAGGTCTACGCTAAGGAAATAAAGTGGGTAAAGTCCGTGCGCAACGAGCTCGTCGTGCAAGCTCCCGCCATGGGCCGCACGTTAGGAGAAAAAATCGACGATGCCTCAATTACCAGTCAGGTTAAATACGCTCTACTCAACCACGACAGCACCAGTGGGCTTAAGACGAAGGTCACCACCAACGAGGGCGTGATCGTAATCACCGGCGAGGCACGCAACGACGCCGAAAAGTCCCTAGTGACCAAACTCGCCCACGACGTGCGCGGCGTGCAATCGGTCGACAACCGCATGACGGTTAAAAACTGATAGAGAACTAGCCCCCATTGCGCCGGGTCGTCCGCCTCAAAGCGACGATCCGGCCTCTCCCGTTGCCCTACCGCGACCCGTCCGTCTCCAGCCGTCTATATTATGAAATCAAACATCGGCCTCACCGACGAGGCCCGTCTCGAAGTCGGCCAAATTCTAAATCTCCTACTCGCCGACGAATCCGTTCTATACACCACCACTCGAGACTACCACTGGAACGTCACCGGGTTGGAGTTCGACAGCCTACATCGGCAGTTCGAAGTCCAATACGGCCAGATCGCTGGCTGGATCGATGAGATCGCGGAACGTGCCCGCGCCGTCGGCGTAGGCGCCCGAGGCAACTGGGCCGATCTCGCCACGGCTGCGCGCTCATCCGCCAACCCCGGTGCCGGCCTGCCCGCATTGGATATGTTGTCCGAACTACTCGCCCTACACGAGGAGTTGATCGTTCAACTCCGAGCCGACGCCGCGGCCTGCGCGGGACGCTTCCACGACGCCGGCACCGCAGATTTCCTCACCGGCCTCATGGAACGCCATGAGAAAGCCGCCTGGATGCTGCGCGCCCAACTTGAGACCGAAGAGGCCGAGACATCCTAAACGCCACCCTCAACCATGAACAAAACCTTTTCCTTGGTCCTGCTCGTTGCCGGGCTCCTCCTCCTCACTTGGGGTGTAAATGCATCCGATTCGATCAGATCCTCGTTTACACGCTTTTTCACCGGCAATCCAACCGACAAAGCCATGTGGCTGCTTATTGGCGGCACCGTCGCCTGCGCCGTAGGCGCGACAGGACTACTCACCGTCGAAAAGAAAAATTAACTGCATCCACCTATGCTCAACTACGCCTTCACCTTTCTGGTCATCGCTTTGCTCGCAGGAATCCTCGGTTTTGGTATCATCGCTGGCACCGCTGCCTCAATTGCCAAGGTTTTGTTTATTCTGTTCCTTGTGCTATTCTTCGTATCGTTGCTGCGCGGCAAGTCCGCCTGAACCTTATCGCGCAGGAGCACGCTCTGTATGGCCAAGCGCCCCCGCGTCACGCCAGCGCTTCAGGAGTTACTGCGCATACCGAGCATCTGCTCGGATATCCAAACCACCGATTTAGCCATCGGTAAAATCAGTTCAACTAACTCAAGCGGTTCCGCGGGCAGCGGAACTGCATGACGCTTCAATGTTTCCCAAAGTGGGTAATCAGGCGCACGCATTGCGTCCGCCACGACGTTGAGCGAAGCTGTATCCCCATGGGAGGCCGCTAAGGCCAACTGCTTCACCGCTTGGACCAAGGCCACAGTGACTCCGTTCTCTTGCACGGAACTGGTCCCTCTGGCGGTATCCATGTAAAGAGCGTCATTACTTACCCCGGCAGCCTTAATCCATAGAGCGCCAGCCGCACCAAAGCTGATCCCAAGAACCTCCTCCTCTGCTTCTACGGCACTGCTTACGTGCTGCGTGCGTGCCAGAGCGAGTGCAGCTAACAGGGGTTCGTTTAAGGCCACCGTCCACAACCCAATCTTGTCCAAAAGAGCCGCTATCGCCACCTTGTGGGGCAGTGTGACCTTGAGCAATCGCGCAAACTCGAAACCGATGAGCATAAGCACAATAGCATGCTGCCTTAAAAGGCTAAGTGGAATATTCCCGTTTAGCCCACCACGTGCGATACGACCCGCTGCCACGAGTATCGCACCCTTGGTTACCCCCAATTTCTTGACCGCAAATTTGTAATCAACCTCAAACCCTTCGGGCACGGTATTGCTTTCGCTCCGGTTGAGCACCGCTTCCATAGTCGACTCAAACCCTCGCAAAGACTCCAGCATGGAAACGACATCACTATCGACGTAGTTTTCCACGCCATGCAGCCAGGATATGACGTCAAACCAAAGGAGAACAGAGGGGTGATTTATCCAATTATAGCCCGATGGAGTTAATTCGCCCCCAGCAAAAGGGGCTTCCATAATGCGCAAGATAGATTGTGTGCCGAAGCTACCTATTGGTTGCGATAAAATCGCCCGCACGTAGGGCGCTATTGAGTTGTCACGTAAAACCGAAGGCGTGGGTGCTTGCTGGGTTTTACGCTGCCCAAAGGGAACTAATGTGCCGCCAGGAACACCGTTAACTACGGAGTTGCCCACGGCTAGGTAGTCGAGTGCACGCCTGCGCAGAAACATCGCGACGTTATCAATGGTTCCGAGGGTCTCCGTGCAGGCCGAGTATTCTGTCCTTCGCAATTCATCCTCAGCCTGAGCGCCAAGCTTCTCGATTATATGCACACCCAGTTGGTTAAGTTGTTTCGCCATAGTGCGAAACGCCATCGATACCCGCGAATCATCTGCGGAAAGCAAAAGTCGGCGCACGGTCTGGCAACACTCCTCGGCGGCCCCCGCCCCGCTGTTTAATAACCCCGCATATTGCTCTAGCGTGACCTTGAGCCTGCGGCAGGCCACTTCCGCCGGCTCAATCAAACTTTCCAACCTGCCCTTGGCATGCGCCCGCTGCAACTCGGCTAGCAAAGTCTCCACCTTGTAAGGTTTAAGATGAAATCCCTGAACGCCTAGTTCCAAGTAGCGACGAACGACATCGCGGTCACGTGTATCAGTGTAAACTGTTAAAGGAATGTCATTTAAGAACTTTAGTCGACGTATCTCAGCGATAAGACCAAAGCCTTTTTCGAGGCCAAACTGGTTGTCTAAAACCACAAGATCCACCAGCGGATTTTTGCGCAAGTGGACCATGGCCTCGGCTATCGATCCCGCCACTAACACCTCATGACCTGAGGCGGTCAGAGTCATCGTAACCAGTCTTTGACTTAGCTTATCATACTCGACCAGCAGGATGGTAGATGGCCTCAAAGCAGGCCCGGTGGAGATCGATGGCGCGGGATTCAAAACAGGCGCACTCGAAGAAGGGGCAGATTCCATGTCAGTTTCCATTACGTCTCAACCTTCTGTATCTTTAATAATCAACACGATCTTTGGTCGATTTTCTAGAGGTTAACTCGCAAGACATTGATCCAAAGCCATAAACAAGGCCGCTTGATCCATATCCACCCCAATTAAAACGATTTCCTGACGCCGATCGCCTTGGGGCTCAGCCCAGTTCGCCACTACACTTTCCGGCCGGTCCGCCAAAGTCGCCCGCCCCATGGCGATACGCGCCGCCCACCAGACACTTAGCGCCTCCCAGCGAATTATCCCGCCAGCTACCGAAACAAAACCCATTTCATCCGGCATTTCCTTGGTCCAAAAAAACCCCTTTGCCCGCAAGACCCCCGGCAGCCCGCCGACAAAAAGATCTCGCAAACGCTGGCCGTCGAAGCCCCTTCGCGCTCGGTAAACAAAGCTGGTGATGCCATATTTCGCCTCATGACGCGGCGTCCCAAAGATCGTCTGGGGTTTTACCGCGATTCCAGTCCGATCTACCGCCACCCGGTTTAATTCCCGCACCCAACGGGCCGCACTCAGCGTAGCCCCCCCATCAAAACGCATCCTTTCGGTGAAAAACTCCGCCGAAATTTGCCCATGCTCCGTTCGAACAAGCTCTGCGCGTGCATTGAGGCCGGCCACCAGTGCCTCCGCCCTCGCCAAGTCTGCGCCCCCCAGTTCGACCCGATCGCACTGGTTAAGCACCACCACGTCAGCGCATTCGATCTGCTCCAGCATCAGTTCAAATACCGGTCGCTGCCCGCTCCCGGCCACGCTGCGCCCCCGCCCGCCCGCCTTTGCCGCCTCCTCCGCGAAGGCGACTACATCAATTACCGTTACCAACGCCGCTAGCCGCGCTCGGTCAGCCAAACTCCGTCCAAATGGATTTTTGCGGGTGAACAAAGTCGCAACACCGCGCGGATCCGCCACCCCGCTCGTCTCAACCCAGATATGGTCGTAAGGCCCTCTATCCGCCAGCCGAGCGATCGCCTCCCCGAGATCGTCCGCCCCCGAGCAACACACGCAACCGTTGCCCAACTCCACCACTTCCGCCGCCCCGCTCGTGCCCAGCGCCCGCTGTTCCGCCGCCTCCGCCCCCACCAGCGAGCCGTCGATGTTCACCGCCGCCACGTCATTGACCACCGCCGCCCACCGCGCCGCCCCACCCTCACGCCCAGCCGTGGCCGCCTGCCCCAACAAGTGCCTGAGCAAAGTCGTTTTACCCACGCCGAGGAAACCGCAAAAAACAGTCACCGGCGGACGGCAATCTTCGAGGATATCCATAATTTCTATTTTCTTTATTTCACAGTCCGCGAGCAATCACTCAATTTAATAGAGATTGAGTCTCAAAACCAACTTGACTGTTTTCTATATTTGATACGGAGTCTCAATCCCATATGAAACCATGTCTCATTTCATCTCATGTTCTTTTCTTTGGCACCCTCGCCTTAAGTTTGCTCACGGGCTCGGCGTGCACCGCCTCAGAGATGAGCGCCGACGCACCCCTTGTGCTTGACCCGATCGAGATCCACTCCCCCCGCGCCGACGGTTACAATGTCAAGGAAACCACCGTCGCGACCAAGACCGCCACTCCTGTTCTTAACACCCCGCAGTCCGTCTCCGTCCTCTCCAAGGATTTTCTCGCCGACACCGCCATCACCAGCATCGGCGAAGCTACCCGCTACCTGCCGGGCGTCGGCGTCGCCCAAGGCGAAGGCAACCGCGATACCATCGTGCTGCGCGGGAACAGCTCCACCGGGGACTACTTTGTCGATGGCGTGCGCGACGACGTCCAATACTACCGCGACTTCTACAACATCGACCGGCTCGAAATCCTGAAGGGCTCCGCCGGCATGATGTTCGGCCGCAGCGGACCAGGCGGAATTCTGAATCGCGCGACGAAACAAGCCAGCCCGGGCAGCGCTTCCTTTTACGAATTCTCCGCCCTCGCCGGATCGTGGGAGCAAAATCGCACCACGTTCGATGTCAACCAGCCCGTCACCCGTGACGCGACACTGCGCCTCACCGGCGTTTACGAGAATTCCAGAAGCTATCGCGAAGACGTTGAGCTCCAGCGCGAAGGCCTCAACCCGACCGCCGGCTTCCGCCTCGGGGAGCGCACTGCGCTGCGCGTCGGTTTTGAACACTTCCACGATGAGCGAGTCGCCGACCGCGGCGTGCCTTCCTACAGCGGCAAACCGCTCGCCACCAACTCGGGCACCTTTTTCGGCGACCCCGAACGCAGTCCCACCAACACCAATGTCGTCGCGTTCTCCGCCTCGCTGGACCACGGCTTCGAGAACGGCGCCACCTTCCGCAATTCGACCCGCCACGCCACCTACGATAAATTCTACCAAAACGTATTCCCTGACGCCGTGAACCCCGCCGGCACCCTCGTCGCCATTTCCGCCTACAACCAGGCCACCAATCGCGAGAATCTCTTCAATCAGACCGACTACATAGTCGATTTCGCCACCGGCCCGATAGGACACAAAGTCCTGCTGGGCCTCGAGCTCGGTCGCCAAGTAACCAACAATTTCCGTGCCAGCGGTTCCTCGACCTCCGCCGGCCTCACCTCGCTCGGCAGCGTCGGCACCGCCAACCCGCGCTACTCCGGTCTAGTTTTTTTCCGCCAGAGCGCCACCGACGCCGACAACCACAGCGTGGCCAAAGTCGCGGCCGTTTACCTCCAGGACCAGATTCAGCTCCTTCCCAAGCTCCAACTCGTCGCCGGCGCCCGCCTCGATCACTTCAAGGTGGATTTCTCCAACCACCGCACCGGCGCCACGCTCGAAACCTCCGACGACCTCGTGTCCCCTCGCGCCGGACTCGTCTACAAACCCATCGAACACGTCTCGTTCTACGCCAGCCACACCCTCGCCTTCGTGCCTCGCGCCGGCGAGCAGCTTGCCGGCCTTTCCGTCACCAACGCCGCACTCGAACCCGAGCGGTTCGAAAACCTCGAGGTCGGAGCGAAGTGGGACGCGACCAACGAGCTCGCCTTCACCGCCGCCGCCTACCAACTCGACCGCTTCCACCAGGCCATCACCGACCCCGCCGCCGGCACCGCCGGCGGGCCTCCGGTCGGCACCTTGATCCTGGTGGACGGTCAGCAGGTCCGCGGAGTCGAGCTAAGCGCCGCCGGCCACTTCACCCGCCGCTGGACCGTGAACGCCGGCTACGCCTATCAGGACGGCGAAAGCCAATCCGACAACGGCGCCATCCCGGCCGGCACCCGCATCCCGCAACTCCCGCGTAACACATTCTCCCTCTGGAACCGCTACGAATTCACCGCCGTCTGGGGCGCGGGCTTGGGCCTGATCTACCGCGACGAGCTCTTCGCCGCCGCCGACAATACCGTGACCCTGCCGGACTTCGTGCGCTACGATGCCGCCTTGTTCTACCGCTTCAACCAGCACCTCCAGGCCCAGCTCAATGTGGAGAACCTTTTCGACACCGGTTACTACGCCAACGCGCACAGCAATAACAATATCAGCCCCGGCTCTCCCCTCGCCATCCGCCTCGGCATCACCGCCCGCTTCTAATCACGCTCAGCCCCTCCGCTTGGTCTCTATGTGGAAAAAAGAAGGGGACCACCCCATAAAGAATGCTCCCCCTTAAGCTCCACCAGATGCCCACCACAAAAGCGGCGTTACCGATGGAACTAAAATACCCTGCCCGGGCCTGCCCCGCCCGCTGAGTCAACCCACCTAAACCCAGCGCCCATGCAGATCCAAGTCACCATCCCCGACCCAGCAAGGCCCCGCGTGCACGCGCATCTGGCCCAGCTCGCGCCCGAGGAGCGGCGGGCGGCGCTCGGCAGAGGTGACAGCGGACGAGGCCACGGTGCACATCGCATCCCGGCAGTTTGCCCTGGCGGTGACGGGGGCATTCGCCCCCTCCCCGACCCCTGCTGCCAAAGGATCCTTGAACCATCGTCCACACTCTTTGCCCGCCGGCCCAGCTCGTCCGCAATGAATTTGAGCCTTTGGTCCGTCCGCGCCTCGCTCGCAACAATGACCACCCTACTTCACCGCCTGCCACGCGCCTTTACCTTTACCCTGGTTCTGGCCGCGGTCGGCTTATCGTCCAGCCGCGGGGCCAACCCCATTATCACCGACGTCCACACCGCCGATCCCGCCGCGCTCGTTCACAACGGGCGCGTATACCTCTACGCCGGCCAGGACGAGGCGCCCGACAACAAAAGCGACTACCGAATGAACCGGTGGTTGTGCTACTCGTCCGACGACATGGTGACTTGGACCCCGCACGGCTCCCCTCTCGCCGCGACCAATTTTAAATGGGCCAAGGGCTCCGCTTGGGCCAGTCAGGTCGTAGAGCACAAGGGCAAGTTCTACTTCTTCGCCACCGTCGAACACGCCACCATCCAAGGTATGGCCATCGGCGTGGCCGTCTCCGACTCGCCTACCGGCCCCTTCGTGGACGCCCGCGGCTCGGCCCTCGTGACGAACGACATGACCACCGACGTGAAAATCTGGTGGGACGACATCGATCCCTCCGTATTCATCGACGACGACGGCCAGGCCTACCTTTATTGGGGGAACACCAAGTGTCGCTGGGCCCGACTCACGCCCGACCTGCTCCAGCTGGACGGCCCCATCCACACCGTCGAGGAGTTCAAGCGTTTCACCGAGGCCCCGTGGCTGCATAAGCGCAACGGCACCTACTATCTCACCTACTCGACCGACTTCCCCGAGAAGACTACCTACGCTACATCCGACTCGCCCACTGGCCCATGGAAGCAGCACGGGATCATCAACGAAATCGCCGGCAACTGTAATACCAACCACCACGCGATCATCACGTTCAAGGGTCGCGATTACTTCATCTACCACAACGGCGCCATCCAGCCCCACGGCGGCAGCTACCGCCGCTCGGTTTGCATCGATTATCTCCACTATAATCCTGACGGCTCGATCAAACGTGTCGTTATGACCTCGGAAGGGGTTTCTCCAGCTCCTTGAGCCTGCGGTTGGCGAAGATCATGCTATTGCAAATACATGTTTAATAACCGTTTCTTTACCTGATCGTTACCCGAATATAACTCAATTCATGGGTTCGTAACGTGGACGCTTTCGCCGGAGTTGCCCGAGGGCCGAAGGGGCTCGCAGGTTGCTGGCATGTTTTCGCAACCGCTTCTTATAGTCTGGGGAACACCCACCGTGCCTGGTGGCCGCTGGCACCTAGCATTGGTCAACCTGAAGTTGGATCAACGTATTGGCAAAGATAAGACAGCCACACCTACCCCCATTGAACTGAGCGAGCGAGGTAATCACGTCCTCCACGTGAGCCTCCGCGGATTTTTATTATGGTTACTCGGCCTCGCTATCTCGGGCTACCTGCTCGGGGTCGTCGTCATTCATCAGCGCCTCGAATCACGCTACCCGAAGATTGAACTCTCCTACCTCGACGTCGCCCTGCCCACCCGCTGGCCCGATCTAAACCGGAAACGAGGCAAGGCCCTGATCACCCAAGGCCGGGAGCTCATCGCCAATAAAAAGGGCCCGCAAGGCTTCTCCCTCCTGCGCCAGGGCTTGGCACGCACTCCCGACGATTTCTCCGCCCGGCTAGATGTTGCCCGCATTTACACTGGCATCCGTATACAGCCGCAGGCGATCAAGTTGCTCCGGGAAGGATTAGTCTACGGCTACCCTGGGCGAGCCTACCTAGAACTGCTGTTTGGCTTGCTGACCATGTCCGACCAGCCTGAGGTCAGCTTGGAAACGGTCAAACTCGCCTTGAACCAGTTCGAAGCCATTCCGGAGGCGGAGCGCACGGTGGAAGAAAAACGATTTTTGGACAAAAGCTTGGTCACTGCGTCAATCGACGCGGGACGATTGGAGGACGCCATGCAGATCGCCGAGACGAGGTTTCCCGCCGACGACGCTTTCCGACTCCGCTTGTTGACCGAAACTTTGATCAAAACCAAACGACCAACCGAGGCCACGACGCTCGCCACGCACTGGGCGACTGTGTTGCCAAGCGATCCTCTAGCTTGGCGAACGCTGGCCATCGCCGAACGTGAATCAAACGACTTTGCCGGTATGGAGGCCGCTCTCGACCAATTGGACCGACTAGACTCAGCCCATCCCGATTCTCTCCTCTTTCGTGTCTCACAATACCACCAGACCAGACGCGAGCAACTCGCAATGATCACCCTGGATCGCCTCATTCTCCGCCACGGCGCTTCGGAGGTGTTTTACGCAGCCGCCAGCGACGCGTTTCACGAGATAGGATACGACGAAGGACTCGATCGCCTCGAACGTGAAATCCTCGAGCAAGGCCTAAGCCTCCACCCTGTGCTCTGGGCCCGACTAAAATTGTCTACCGAAAGGAAACAATGGCCTGAACTCGCGAGGCTGATCGAGCGACTCAAAACCTCTCCTGGGCCCCGTCTTAAGACCGATGAACTAGTCTACCTCGACACGATGGATAAGCTCACCCGCGCCTGCCTCGAAGGCGGTTCCGGCACCCAACGCTCCCTGATCGAGATCGTCGGAGACCACCCTGGCGCCCTCGTGCTCTACCAAACTCTCATCTCTGCCTTATTAGAGGCTGGTCGCACTCAAACCGCCCGCCAGATTTTGGTGCTAGCCGAGGGACCCTTTGCGGACGCCCGAACCCTGCGCGATCTCCGGTCCCGTATCGACGCCGCTCTGGCTGCCACCGCGAATGTCACACCAACCTCAACCAGCGCGGCCGCCAACATGCCAACCTGGCAAGAATTCAAAGCTCGTTTTGATTCTCGGGTAAACTCCACCCCGAACGAGGCTCTAACGATGTTCTCCGACATACGTCGAGCCCAACCCGACTGGCTTGAGGAACACCGGACCGAGCTCGAAGCCCTAGAACTCCCCCTCCGCGCCCGCGGCAACGACCCCCTCCTCCTCCAATTCCTCGTTAGGGCAATGCTCGCGCGAGACACACTCGCGCCAGAAAACTTACTTCACCTTGCCCGCGAGATCTATCCCAGCTTCCCTGCCAATGCCCGCCTGATCCTCAAGGAAACTCTGCGGTTACACCCAGAAAACGAAGACGCCCTCGCCCTTCAGCGCATCTGGGAACCCGCGCCCACCAGCCCGCCCAGTTCCGCCCTACCCTGACCCGCACGTTTAGCACGATTGAGACAGCTTGACCCTACCGTATTCGGCCTAGCCGCATCGAGCCTCAGCTAAATTAAATTAAATTTCACGGAACCCTCACGCCTGCCGAGGTTCCCAAAGGTATACGTTCAAAACCCGTGCGTTAGGCACAAATCCTTCTAGGCTTTAGATGGTTCCCTACAACTACCATGACCACTCTGTCCCAAACCGACCGCGCCTCGAGTGACACTTTGTTGACCGCCCCTGCGCCAGACGCCGCGCCCTCCTTCTTGGAGCCCATCCGCGCCGCCGCCGCACCCGCCGAAACCCCCGAACGCAATAATCTTCAGCTCTACCTGCAAGAAATAGGTAAGACGCCCCTGTTGACCATCGAAGAGGAAGTCACCCTCGCGAACCGCATCATGAAAGGCGACAAAGCCGCCCGCGACCACATGATCAGCGCCAACCTGCGCCTCGTGGTGAAAATCGCGATGGACTACAAGGATTTCGGCCTTCCTCTCCTCGACCTCATCAGCGAAGGAAACATCGGCCTGATCAAAGCCGTGGAGCGCTTCGACCCCACCAAGGGCGGCAAACTCTCCACCTACGCCGCCTGGTGGATCAAGCAGTCGATCAAGCGGGCCCTCGCCAACCAGTCCAAAACCATCCGCTTGCCCGTCCACTTGGTCGATAAGATCTCCAAGATGCGCAAGACTGCCCTAGCCCTCACGGAGGAGCTGGGCCGCGAGCCCACTGACGAGGAAATCGCCATCGAGCTTCAGGTGCCCACCAGCAAGGTCGCCCATCTGAAATCAGTCAGCGTGCGCCCTGCCTCCCTCGACGCCCCCATCGGCGAAGATGGCGACTCCACCACCTTCGGCGAACTCGTCGGTGACGAAAACGCCACCACACCTTTCGAGCAGCTGCGCGCCAATAGTCAAACCACCGCCCTGAACGCCCTCGTCGCCACCCTCGACCCCCGCGAGGCCGAGATCATCCGTTACCGTTTCGGCCTCGACGGCCGCGACGAGCTCACCCTGGAGGAGGTCGGCGCCAAATTCCGCGTCACCCGCGAACGCGTTCGCCAGCTCCAAAATCTCGCCCTCTCCAAAATGCGGAAGGCCCTTGCCAAACAAGAGGAGCAACGCAGCGCCGGGGATATTGAGCAGGAAGAAAAACAACGCGCCCGCGAGGAAGTTATCCGTGAATTCATCTCCACGCGCGCCCCAGCCGACGCCGCCCCTCGCGCCTTGCCCAAAGCGCTACCCACCGTGACCACCGAGGCCCCGCGCCGCGCCCCAAAAGCCGTCCCCAAGCGCCCCGCCCAAGCCGCAGCCGTCATCGCCTCCCCCTTCGCCCCCAAGGCCGTTGGCGACCTCGGCGCCAAGCTCTACGGAAAGCGGTAAGCGGCCCCCCGCCCGCCGGAATCACCGCCTTCCCCCAAACCCGCCCCGACCCCGGGGCGGGCTTTTTTGTGCCTCAACGTGCTTATGCTCCGCGCTGGAGCCCCGCCACCCATTCGGTGAGCGTTTTGCGCTCTGACGCGGTAAGTGGGTCATGATCGCCAGGCGGCATCGCTTCGTCGTCCTCGCGCGGCAACGCCACCCGCCGCAGCACCTCGCTCGCCTCCGGGTCGCCCGGCACGATCCCCGGTTCACCGCTACGGCCCTTAGCCTTGGCCGCCGCAAGCGTATCAAGTCGCAGCCGTCCCTTTTGCTTTTCCTCTCCATGGCACTCCACGCAGTTGTTGACCAATAACGGATGCACCGCGTCCGCGGCCAATCCCGCCGCCCCAGGCGGGGAAACCCGCTCCGGCTTCCCCGTCGGGCGCGTCCAAACCATCAATCCATCGCCATGGGTGAGCGTAGCCCCAAGGTGCCCGGCCAGCGCGGTGACACCTGTGAGCAAGATCAACCCTACCCGCCCCGCCAACAAGCCGCGCCTTGCTCGTAACCACCATGCGAACACCGCCACCACCGCACAGCCCACCCCCGCCCACCGGTGCCAGCCCAACGCTGCCTCAGGGTAATCACCCTGCGCCGCCAACACCCAGCCTGCCGTCGCCGTTAAAAACGCCCCGATCGCGTTCGCTGCAAGCAAACGCCCGACCAGGCACCGCCCCGCCGGATCCCGCCAAGTCCAGATTTCGAGTAAAAGGGCCGCGACTACAAAGCCCACCGGTAGGTGCAGCAACAACAGGTGCAGATTGCCCACGACGGGCGGCAGAACTTCAAACCACATAAAACCACCAAACCGCCCTGCCACCGAAAGGCCAACCCCTGTTTTTCCCTGCCCCCAAATTCACCTCGGTTCGAGCAAGGCTAGGGACGCGCTATTTCCGATCGGCTCCACCCGCGGCAACTGGACCGTTGTTTACACCCTCTTGTCCGCTTCTTCCGGAGCTACCGGTCGCCACGCCAGCCAGCCAACAAAGCCCAGACCAGCCCAAAGCGCGAGCGTGCCAGCCACCTCATGCATCTCCTGGTATCGCCCCGGAAAATACGGCGCGCTCAGCGCTATAACCAATATCCGTGCGACATTCGTCAGAAAACCCGTCGCTAAGGCCAAGGGGATCAACGCAGTCACGACCCACCAGCGCCGGCCTGAAATCCCCCCCGCCAAGATGGCCACCAAGGCCGCTGAAGTGATGAGGCCGAATCCATTGCATTCCGTTGCCACTAGAAAATTCTGCCCCGACACCGTGAGAATGAGCTGTGGGGCCGCCGGAGTGCCGGTCAGGGTCAACCGCGGCGCGATCTCCGCCGCGTTAAGCACCCACGCCGCCCCCCCGCCCGCAAGTTGCCGCAAGGGCCAATCAAGCAAGGGAAAAGCCAAAATAATCACCAAGAGCGCCGTGAACCCCGCTACCAAGGGCCGAAAATAACGATAACCATTCACCCCGAAGAGCGCCCGCAAACACCCAGCCAAAGCGAGAGCGAAGCCAGGCAATACCAACAGACTCCATTTGCATAGCCCCGCCGCCCCCACCAAAGCAAAGGCCCCCATCAACAAGCCCAACGTAGCGTTACCGAGATCCCCCACCATCCGCAATTGAACACGGTGCCGCCAAGCAACCAAACCCGCCGCCATAATCAGGAGCAGTAACCCTTGCCGGATCTGCGCGCGCGCCACCGTCTCCTCAACGATCCAACGCGACACCGGCCAAAACACCGCCGCTGCCGCCACCACCACCACCCACGCCATCCAGCGCGGACCCAGTTCAGAGGCGGACTCGGCGCGGGGCTTAGCAACGGTCTTAGGTTCCATCCACCATCAGTATGCCTTGCCACGTCCCCGCACAAGCGCGGCCTAGGCCTGCTGGCGCCAGCCAAACCAATTTTAAAACTGAAGCCGCACCGCCCTTGCCCCGGATCGGCCAGTCACTTTGCTCCAATTAAACCGCTGACGGACCACTCTCCTGCCAACGGCCCTCCACTCATGTCCAACCACACCTGGAATTTTTTTCGCATCGGCGGTTTCGACCAAGTCGCCCTGACCTCCGCCGCTGATCTTGAAAACCTCCACACCCTCGACCCTAAGCTGTGGGTGGCGCTGTCCTGCCCGGTCAAGGGTCTTGAGCTCGACGAGAAAACCCTCACCCTGATCGATACCGACGGCGATGGCCGTATTCGCGTGCCCGAACTGCTCGCCGCCATCGCTTGGGCTCGTCCTTATTTTAAAGATCTGGGCGTGCTGCTCACCGGTCGAGACACCCTCACTCTGGACGCCTTCGCGCCCACCCCCGAGGGCCAGTCCGCCACCGCTTCCGCTCAACGTATTCTCGCCTCCCTCGGCAAATCCACCGCCACCGCCATCTCCCTCGCCGAGGCCTCGGACACCAATAGACTCTATGCCGCCGCCCGCCTGAACGGCGACGGTATCATCACGCCCGCCACCCCCGAGGACCCCGCCCTCGCCGCTGTGCTTGTCGATATCCTTGCCACCCTCGGCGGCACCCCTGACCGCTCCGGCTTGCCGGGCGTCGATCTCGCCCGCACCGATACCTTTTTCGCCGCCGTCACCGCCCACCTCGAGTGGGCAGACCAAGCCACCTCAGCCGCGATCCTAACCCTCGGCGCGGCCACCTCGACCGCCGCCTCCGCGGTCGCCACCGTGCGCGCGAAGGTTGATGACTACTTCGCCCGCGCCCGCCTCGCCGCGTTCGATCCCCGCGCCCTCGGCGCCGTCAACCGCTCCGAGTCCGACTACCTCGCGGTCGCCGCCCACGACCTCACTACCGCCGCCAGTGAAGTCGCCCATCTCCCCATCGCCCGCATCAACCCCGGTCAGCCCCTGCCGCTACTCGAAGCGGTCAACCCCGCTTGGATCGACGCCCTTGCCACGCTCCACCGCGAGGCCGTCACCCCAGCCTTCGGATTTGCTACCACCAGTCTAACCGAGGCCCAGTGGACGACGCTAAAGATCAAGACCGATGCTTACTCCAGTCACGTCGCCGCCAAACGCGGTGCAGTTGTGGAAAAACTCGGCCCTGATCGACTGCGTTTTATCGCCGCCTACGCACCCGCTGCCCGCGCCGCCCTCGGCGAGCTAATCGCTCGCGACGCCGCCCTTTCCGCGGAATTCGAAACCATCGCCAACGTTGAAAAGCTCCTCCGCTACACCCGCGACTTCCGATCGCTGCTCCACAACTACGTCAATTTTTTCGACTTCTACTCGCCCGATCGACTCGCAGTTTTTCAGGCCGGCACTCTTTATCTCGATAACCGTTCCACCGAGTTCTGTCTGGAAGTTGCCGGCCCCTCCCCCCTTGCCGCCATGAGCAAGGCCTACATCGCCTACTGCGACCTCAAACGCCCCGGAGGCGCCACCCGCAAAATCGCCGCCTGCATCACCCAAGGCGATAGCGACTACCTTTTTGTCGGTCGCAACGGCCTGTTCTACGACCGTCAGGGCCTGGACTGGGATGCCAGTATCACCGCCATCGTGGATAACCCCATCAGCGTCCAACAGGCTTTCCTCTCCCCTTACAAAAAGTTCCTGCGCATGATCGAGGAACAGGTCGCCAAACGCGCTGCCGCAGCCGAAACCGAGAGCAATGCCCGCCTCGCCGCTCTCGCCGATAAGACCGCCAACGCCGACAAACTTGCCCCCGCCCCAAGCCCTCCCGCCGCGCCCAAGAAAATCGATGTCGGCGCCGTTGCCGCCATCGGCGTAGCCATCACCGGCGCTATCAGTGCACTCACTTTGATCCTCGGTTACGTCTTCGGCTTGGCCGCTTGGCAGTATCCTCTGGTTCTACTCGGGGTGATCCTCGTAATCTCCGGCCCCTCCATGCTCATCGCTTGGCTAAAACTCCGCCAACGCACGCTTGCCCCCCTGCTCGAGGCCAACGGTTGGGCCATCAATGGCCGCGTCGGCATTAACATCCCCTTCGGCACCAAACTCACCGAGCGCGCGGCCCTCCCGCCTGGAAGTAAACTTGATCTGAACGATCCTTACCGCGATCGCGCCGCCGCCCGCCGTGCCCGTATTACAATTTTCGGGAGCTTATTTCTGCTGCTTGCCATCGCCTTCGCGGCCGCCTGGTTCACGAAAGTGTGGCCCTTCGCATCCTGACCCCAAAACCCAACCTAACCCTCCTTGCACATGCTTCGCACCGGCATTCTTAACCCTTCGCTCCTTAGCCTGCTTGCTCGCATCCGCCACACCAACACCCTCGTAATCGCCGACCGCGGTTTCCCCTTCTGGCCCGGTCTCGAAATCGTCGACCTATCCCTTGTGGACGACACCCCCACTGTCGCCCAGGTAATCTCCGCCCTCCGTCCGAATTTCGTGGTGGGCCGCGTCTTCGCCGCCGCTGAAGTGCGTGAGGCCAATTCCGCCGATAAACTCGCCCGTCACCTCGGGGCCCTTGACGGTATACCCCTAACGTTCGAACCCCACCTCGAGTTTAAAAAACGCGTCCCCTTCGCCATCGGGCTGATCCGAACCGGCGATACCACCCAATACGGTAACTTGATCCTAGAATCCGCCTGACCCCTGCCCCGCTTGCCCCTACCCAGATGAGCCTACCCTGCCTCAGGCAACTGCCCGCCCTTCTTCTCATGTTCATGCTCACGCCGCACGCCCATGCTGACGACGCTGTGACTGCTCCGAATCCGGCCCTCGTGCTCCACTATGACCGCGCCGCCTCGGTCTGGACTGAGGCGCTCCCCATCGGCAATGGCCGCCTCGGCGCCATGGTTTTCGGGGGCGTGGATAAAGAGCAGCTACAATTAAATGAATCTACGTTCTGGGCTGGCTCCCCCCGAAATTGGAACAACCCCAGCGCCAAAGAAGCACTGGTCGAAGTGCGCGCCGCCCTGTTTGCCGGCGACTACGTCGGCGCCACCCGGCTAAGCAAAAAAATGCAAGGCTCCTTTAACCAGTCCTACCTGCCTCTTGGTTACCTCAACCTGGCCTTCGCGTCCGAAGCCGACACCAACATCGAAGATTACACCCGCTCGCTCGACCTTGACCGGGCCATCACTACGGTGCGCTACCGTAAAGGCAACACCACCTTCACCCGCGAGGTGTTTTGCAGTTTCCCTGATCAAGTCATCGTAGTCCGCCTGACTGCAGACCATCCCGGCAGCCTAAGCTTTCGGGCGAGCACCGATAGCCTGGTCCGCCATTCAAGCGATACCTTCAGTGACGACACCCTCGTCCTACGCGCAAAAGCCCCTGCTCATATGGAGCCCAGCTATCGTAAAGCCGCTAATCCGGTATGTTACGATGAGGGCGAGAATCCCGAGGGGATGCGGGCCGAATTGCGTGTGCACGTGCGCGCGACCGGTGGCAAGACGAGCGCGGAAAACGCCGGCATCAAAGTCACCGGCGCCGACTCCGCCATCCTCTTAATCTCCGCCGGCACCAG
>Ga0114979_10000219_pt1 | contig 38083 bp, 21 predicted proteins | sample S_140625_EF_Meta_FD_87315 | JGI IMG/M metagenome (GOLD analysis project Ga0114979, IMG submission 87315) | Freshwater microbial communities from Lake Simoncouche, Canada to study carbon cycling - S_140625_EF_MetaG | ecosystem: Environmental > Aquatic > Freshwater > Lake | place: Lake...
ATATCCAGTTGTAAACATGCTGTTACCAGTTGAAGACGGAAACCAAGTAGTACCATTATACGAGTAAGCAATCTTATTTAATGATCCTGCTCCTACTGCGACCCAAAGAGTTCCATTATACGCTACATCATATCCAGTAACAAATATATTGCTACTACTATATTGAACCCCAGTCCAAGTAATACCATCAGACGAGTACGCAATACTATAATTTCCATTTCCTAATGCGATCCAAAGAGTTCCATTCCATGCTACACTAATTCCAACATTAAATATATTGGTACTACTTGGAACGGTGTTCCAATTAATACCATTAGACGAGTAAGCAATAGAGTTTGCGTTGAATCCTCCTACTGCAACCCAAAGAGTTCCATTATACGCTACATCATATCCAAAATTAAATATATTGGTATTACTATCTGGAACCCCATTCCAAGTAATACCATTATACGAGTAAGCAATACTATATGCTCCATTTGATCCTACTGCGACCCACATAGTTCCATTCCACGCTATACCTCGTCCAGTACTAAATATATTGGTACTACTTGGAACGGAGTTCCAATTAATACCATTATACGAGTAAGCAATAGAGTTCGTTCCATCTCCTACTGCGACCCACATAGTTCCATTCCACGCTACATCTCTTCCGCGTTGAGTAAATATATTGGTACTACTATCTCGAACCCCATTCCAAATAATACCATCAGATGAGTAAGCAATACTATATCCACTTCCAGCTCCATTTCCTACTGCTACCATTAAATTAGACGGAAATACAATGCGATTTGGACGGTCTGAATTATACGCTACACTAATTCCGGCACTTGTAAAGATATTGGTACTACTATCTCTAACCCCAGTCCAAGTAATACCATCATACGAGTAAGCAATACTATAGGTTCCTTGTCCTACTGCGACCCAAAGAGTTCCATTCCATGCTATACCAGTTCCAGATGAAAACATGCTGTTACCGTTTGAAGACTGTGTCCAAGTAATACCATCATACGAGTAAGCAATACTATAGGTTCCTTGTCCTACTGCGACCCAAAGAGTTCCATTCCATGCTATACCAATTCCATATGAAGAAAACATGCTGTTACCATTTGAAGACTGTGTCCAAGTAATACCATCATACGAGTAAGCAATCTTATGGGTTCCTTGTCCTACTGCGACCCAAAGAGTTCCATTCCATGCTACACCTCTTCCTTCACTTGTAATGATGTTGTTACCATTTTGAGAGCCATACCAATTAATACCATCATACGAGTAAGCAATAGTATAGGCTCCAGTTCCTATTGCAACCCACATAGTCCCATTCCACGCTATACCAAATCCAATACCCGAAATTATAGTGTTACCACTTGAAGACGTAAACCAATTAGTACCATTATACGAGTAAGCAATAGTATAGTTGCCTTGTCCTACTGCCACCCATAGTGTCCCATTATACGCTATACCATATCCAATAGTTGTAAAGATATTAGTACTACTATCTGGAACCCCTGCCCAATTAATACCATTAGATGAGTAAGCAATAGTATGGGTTCCACTTCCTACTGCGACCCACATAGTTCCATTATACGCTACACCATATCCACTAGTTGTAAAGATATTAGTACTACTATCTTTAACCCCAACCCAATTAATACCATTAGATGAGTAAGCAATAGTATGGGTTCCATTTCCTACTGCGACCCAACAATTAGGAATACTCTGACCAAATGTATATACTTGTTGAATATTGGTTACATTGTCTATTTGCGCACTAATATTACTCTTTGTAAGTGTTGCGGGAGTTGTGTATATTATTGATTTTTTTATAGAAGTTAGACCGCTAGTAGGAAAATTAAGGTTTATAGAAGGTTTGCTTGGAACGAATGCGTTATATGCTTGTCCGTTTATTGTATTAACGTTTATATCATTAGTGAATACTTTGTTAAATTTCTTTGTTAAAGAACCTAAATTAGAACTACTAGTATCTAAAGGAAGTATATTACCACTTATAGTCATATTAGTAGCACTAATATCTTTTATATAAGCATTTCTCCAATTTCTACTTACATCTCCTAATTTAAAGTTAACGTTTAAAGAAGGGATTATATCACCACTAACAGATGTAAAATCAATAGGTCCTCCATATGCTTGGCCGTTAATAGTATTAATGCTTAAATCATTTGCGTATACTTTGTTCCATCTCTTAGCTAAAGAACCCAAATTAGAAGTACTAGCGTCTAAAGGTACTATATTACCACTTATAGTCATATTTGTAGCACTTACATCATTTATATACGCATTTCCCCATGCTCTATTAACAAGACCAATAGTTCCTTTATTAGGAACTAGCGGATTTAAATTAGTGCTTATGTCAATAGACGCAACGCTTACATCATTTATATATGCGTTTCCCCATGCTCTATTAACAAGACCAATAGTTCCTTTATTGGGAAGGAGTGGATTTAAATTAACGCTTATGTCAATACTAGAAACACTTACATCATTTATATATGCGTTTCCCCATGCTCTATTAACAAGACCAATGGTTCCTTTATTGGGAACTAGCGGATTTAAATTAGTGCTTATATCAATAGACGCAACGCTTACATCATTTATATACGCATTTCCCCATGCTCTATTAAGAAGACCAATAGTTCCTTTATTAGGAAATAATGGATTTAAATTAAGACTTATATCAATACTAGAAACGCTTATATCATTTATATATGCGTTTCCCCAACGTCTATTAACAAGCCCAATAGTTCCTTTATTAGGAACTAATGGATTTAAATTAAGACTTATGTCAATAGACGCAACGCTTACATCATTTATATAAGCATTGTTCCATGTAGCTCCAACTTCACCTATAGATGGTACTATAGATGAACCGCTAATGGTAGTTGGTATAATGTTAGAACTATATATAGTATTAATATGACCAATTCCCCATCTATTGTTAGTTTGACCAATATATCCATTTCCATTATTAGTAGGATAAATATTACTTGTAGTTATAGTTGTAATATGGCCTTCGCCCCATGCTTTACCAGAAATTCCCAGACTTCCCGAGTTAGCAACTAATGGATTTAAATTGAAGGTTACATCAATAGACGACACACTTATATCTTTTATATGCGCATTGCCCCATGCTTTATTGGGAAGACCGATGCTTCCTTTATTAGGAACTAATGGATTTAAATTAGTGCTTACATCAATAGATGAAACACTTATATCTTTTATATGCGCATTACCCCATTGTCTATTAGGAATACCGATGGTTCCCAAGTTAGGAAGGAGCGGATTTAAATTGGTACTTACACTAATATTACTTGCACTTATATCGCGTATATAAGCATTTCCCCAATAGTTAGTAACACTTCCTAGTTTTCGCTCGGGGTTAATGTTAGGGTTAAAAAAATAAGGAATTATATCACTAGGAACTTCTAGTAAATTAATAGTAGAAGTTCCGCCACCACTACCACCAGTACCAACAGGAGGATAAGGCAGACCGTTTATTGAATTAACGTTCAAATTATATACAAACATAGCACTCCATTTATTTGTTAAAGAACCCAAATTAGAGAAGCCATCAGATAAAGGTACTATATTACCACTTATAGTCATATTAGTCGCGCTTACATCATTTATATATGCGTTTGCCCATGGTCTACTAGTAAGACCTAATGTTCCTGAGTTAGGAACTAGTGGGTTTAAATTAGTGGTAACATCAATAGATGTTACACTTATATCATTTATATGCGCATTGCCCCAACGTTTACTAGAAAGACCGATACTTCCTTTATTGGAAACTAGTGGATTTAAATTAACACTGATATCAATATTAGAAACACTTATATCATTTATATATGCATTACCCCATAGTTTGTCAGGAAGACCTAATGTTCCTTTATTAGGAACTAGCGGATTTAAATTAACGCTTATATCAATTGAAGAAACGCTTACATCTTTTATATACGCATTGCCCCATGGTCTACTAGAAAGACCAATAGTTCCTTGATTAGAAACTAATGGATTTAAATTTGAGCTTATATCAATTGAATCAACACTTAAATCGCGTATATATGCGTTACCCCATGGTCTATTAGCAAGACCAATGCTTCCTGTTAAAGGCAGTAAAGGATTTAAATTAACACTTACATCTATTGAACTAACGCTAAGGCTGCTTGAAGTAATAACTCCACTTATACTAATATTTCCACTTGAAGTAATATTGCCACTTATGCTAATATTTCCACTTGAAATAATAGCTCCACTTGAAATAATAGCTCCACTTGTGCTAATATTTCCACTTGAACTAATAGCTCCAGTTGAACTAATAGCTCCAATTAAAATAGTTCCACTTATACATGTATCTCCTAAAACATGCAAACTATAAACACTACTTGGGTCTAAACCAATACCCATTTTATTATTTACTCTAACATGTTTGTTACGAGCTTGTAATATAATATTAGAACAACTATCAATAATCATATTTTCACTTGACAAATTTTGTAAATATGTTGCTGGTATGTTATATCTTATTGGAATTTGCGTACCCGTTTTAAATTTATTTAATAATGGATAAACATCAGGTATATCAATAAATGATGATGTAGACATTTTAATATAGCAAAATATAATTTTACTCATATTAAAACATAATAGTTTTAATATCTAAGCCTTAAATAATTAGAAGCATCAACGTAAATCTCTCCACTAATTAATTGATAAATAAGCGGAATAGCTCCAGCAAGAGGCAACTTACTTATATCACTTATAATAAGTCGGGGCGTTCTAATATATTGAGGTTTATTAATAGCAAAATTGCTAATATCAATAGCGTATTCTGGAGCCAAAGTATTTATCCCTATTCTGTTAGCAGATGTATCTATACATATACATTGTTCCATAGAATTATTGCTTATGTCTGCTTGTACATATGAAAAAGCTCCTACAAGTGTATTAATAGAATCGTCTGACATATTATCTAAAATATATAAATAGCTTTTATATACATATTTTTCTTAATAATTAGTAAAAATAATATAAAATATAAAATATAAAATATAAAATATAAAATATTTTAAAATGCTCTTTCAATAGTAGTAATTCTGGTTTCTAAAATACTTATTTTATTAATTAATTCTTGTATTTGAATATTTTGTTTGTTTATGATATTAATTAAATCATAATTTATTGTTGTATTATTTGTTGTTGCATTATTTGTTGCTTCAGCAAAATTTAATACATTTTTAATAGTTTCAACATTATTATCTAATTCTTTCAAAGCTGCTAAACAATATATAAAAATAGAATTATAATTTAAGCTATATGGAGTTTGTTCATTGCCGTTAATTACACTAAATTTAAGTTCTTCAATTTGTTGAACATCTTGGGCTATTAAACCTGCTTCTATTATATATGGCTCATTTAGTTGTCCTCTATAATGTAGTTCTTTAAAATTGCTTGTTTTCTGGTATATTTGAGGTTTTAATTGTCTAATTGCTAATAAAGCATTAACAATATTTTGTTCATTATGTTTCAATCTATCATCAGAACGAAGCGTAATATAACCTGTTCCTACACTAGAACCTACTATTGTTGTTCCTGTTCCTGTTGTTCCTGATCCTCTAACATTTAGAGAACCGTCTATCCATATATTTCCACTTGTATTTATTGAAATATCACCACCACTTATAGAAGGATAAATAACACGTACATATAAATTTGGTGAATTTAAAGACCCATCAATTCTTACATTTCCATTAATGCTTATATCGTTATTTAAAATTGGTCTAATAGATTTTACATATAAATTAGTATTACAACTTATATCCATAGAAGTTAAATTAGTAAAACTTCCACTAATACAGTTTAAAAATGACGTGCTTATATCTTGACATCTTACTGAAGTAGAATCACTAGTGGTACATTTACTATTAGTAGTAGTAATTCCACTATTATCAATAGTGGTATTAGCAGTTCTAAAAATAGAACTATTTATTGTACCGCTAACATCTATTTCATAAAAAGGAGAACTTACATTTACTCCAATTCTACTATTTTTTGTATCAATACAAACTACTTTGTCTGTTGGACTAATAATATTATCAACTAAAGCACTAACACTTGTTGCTATTTTATTTTGTGCCGCCATGCTATTTAATTATATTTGAGATAATTAAATAACATATTAAACATTATTAAAAACTATTAAAAATAAAACTATTAAAAACCAAATTTTTGTTCTAATGTTTTGTTTGTTTTATTTGAATAAATTGGGTGTTGAATAGGTTTATGCATTGAACTTGCATCTTCTTTATATTTTAAATATGAAACGGCTTCATTATAAACACTTGGAATACAGTAATTCAAAACATGACTATTTAATTCTTCTATTTGTTTTTCTATATTTGTGTCTAAATTTTTTGAATATTGTAAATACATAGATCTCATAACTAATACCACCTGATCTTCTGCTTGTTTATCTATTAATATACGTTGATTTGATTTATCATACACTCCTTTACGAATACTATTTTGTATTAACTCTATATTTTTTTTGGAAAAATAGTTTGTTGACAACTGCGACCTTTCAAAATTACCAGCTAATACATTTTGATAATTAGTATTTGTATTTATAGGAATTTTATCCATCATAGAAAATTGAGTAGCTATATTAGGTCCCATTATATTTACTTTTCCATTGTATTGGTTCATAATAGACTATTTTAAATAATAAAATATTTTATTTCTAATAATTTTTTCTATTATATTATATTATTATTTATATAATTAAAATAATTTATATAATTAAAATAATTAAATTAATATAATAATAATATAAATATGTTAACAACTTTCAATAAAAGTGTACTGTTTATTTCTACAATATTATTAATAATAGGATTAATTATTGTTGCAAATTTTATAATGTCAAATAAATTAACTGAAGTATATCCACCAGTTGTAAGTGATTGCCCTGATTATTGGGATGTAGATTATGATAATCAAGGAAAAAAACACTGTAAAAATAATACATATATAAATGATGGCCATTCAACAACAACTTGTCGCTCATATCCACATGCACTATTTTCTGCAAACGGTTCTTCGCCAGATGATGTAATTTGTGAAAAGTCTAAATGGGCAAAAGGTTGCAATATACACTGGGATGGAATTACAAATAATCCCAAAGCATGTGTAAATACTTCTATATAGTTTTAATAACTATACTAACTATAATAACTATATAAAATTTTATATTTACAATATATATAACTATAAAATATATGGTAAATTATGAAGTTAACTATTTTGACATTAGTGAAGGTATAACTGATATAAGTCAACTATATGTTCCAGCTCTTAAAGAAAATGTTCCTTGGGGTATTCATTCAACATATATTTATAAAGAAACTACTTTAGCGCCTCAATTTAATAGCGGTATTAATAAACATTTAGTTATTGAAAACAAAACTTTGACTGGTAATATTATTTTAAAAACACATACATCTGGAAGAACTATTATACAAGATAAATTAGATGTTAAAGAACTAAGGTTTAATAATGTGGTGACTAATATTGCTACAACTGATTTTTCCCCATTTATGTATAATATTGGAAGTACTATTTATATAAATGGAGGATTAACAGTCAGTGGTGGAAATTTTAATTTGTTTAAAGGAGTTGCAGGAGAAACTAGTCAATTGAATGAGCCGAGAATAAATAATCCTACAATAAATAATGGGTTATTTATTAGCGGTGAAATAATTGGTGCGCAAATTAGAAACTCAACAATAAGTGGTGATTCTATTACTAGTAATTCTATAACAACAAGTAAAATTCTTGATTTTAATATTACAGAAAGTAAACTTGCTACTAATTCAGTGTCTACTATTAAAATAGCAGACAATGCAATAACAAATATTAAAATAGCCAATGGTACTATTGGTAATACTAAATATGGTCCTAAAAGTATTACATATGATAAAATTGCCGACGGCACTATTAGTAATGCTAACTATGGTTTAGCAAGCATTACATATGATAAAATTGCTAATGCTACTATTAGAGGAGAAAATATTGCTCTAGCTACTATTTCAGGAGAAAATATTGCTCTTGCTTCTATTACAGGAGCAAATATTGATATTGCTACTATTAGTATAACAGGAACAAATATTGTTAATAATTCAATTAATTCAGAGCATATAATTGATGGTTCTATTTTAGGAACAGATATTTGTAATCTTACTATTACAGAAAGCAAACTTGCACCTAATTCAGTTAGTAGTGTTAAAATAGTAGACAATGCAATAACGAATGCTAAAATACAAGACAATACTATATCCGGGTCTAAGATTACCGACAATACTATTAATAATTCTAAAATACAAGACAATACAATAACTAATACTAAAATTTTTCCTGCTACTATTACAGGAACTAGCATTGCTAGTAATTCAATTAATTCAGGGCATATAATTGACGGTTCTATTTTAGGAACAGATATTTGTAATCTTACTATTACAGAAAACAAACTTGCATCTAATTCAGTTAGTAGTGTTAAAATAGTAGACAATACAATAACGAATGCTAAAATAGTAGACAATAATATATCAGGGTCTAAGATTGCTGACAATACTATTAATAATTCTAAAATGCAAGACAATACAATTAATAATTCTAAAATACAAGACAATACAATTAATAATTCTAAACTACTAGACAATACAATAACTAATACTAAAATACAAGACAATACAATTAATAATTCTAAAATGCTAGACAATACAATAACTAATACTAAAATACAAGACAATACAATAACTACTAATAAAATAGCAGATGCTAATGTTACATATGCTAAATTAAATAGTAATATAACAACTGTTTTAGACGCAAAAGCACCTATTGCAAATCCAACATTTACAGGAAATGTTACAGCAAACAATATTAAAATAAATGGACAAAATAATTCACTAGAATTAGGTGCTGGTGTTGGTAATAAATCAAGTCAAGCAGGTCATATTGGTTATGGTATATCAGCAAACGGAAGTTTAGATATACACGGTGCTTCAATCTATTCAGGTGGTCCAAAATTAGTTAGAATATGGAATTCTTTATATATTGACAGTACTGCGGGTTATAATGGTGTAGGTAGTGGTCTTGTTGTTTGCTCCACTGAAGGAAGTAATGGCGAATATGTGACAAATATGAAACCGCTTGGTAACACATATATAGAAATGGCTAGATATAACTTTGATTATAATAATAATTTACTATATAATAGAGGAGCAATTGGCTTTAACTATTTTAATAGTGATATAAGACAAAAAACTAATATTGCAGAACCACTAATAAACAATGCTTGTGAATATATTAAAAAGATAGAATTTAAAAGCTTTAACTGGAAAGAAAATGTTGATACAAATAAAACAAAATGTGAATTAGGTGTTATAGCACAACAATTGGAAAGTGTTTACCCAAAATTTATAAATATAAATTATGATGAGCAAGAGCCTAAAGATGAGACAAAACATAAATCTATAAATACAAATGTATTTTCAACTTTTATGATGAAAGGTATTCAAGAATTAATTTTAGAAAATATACAATTGAAAAAGGACAATGAATTAATGAAAAAAGATATTGAATTAATAAAACAACATTTGGGACTTTAATCAAAAATAATTGTATTACATTTTATTTAATGTAATTTTATTTTATTTTATTTTATTTTATTTTATTTTATTTTATTTCATTTAATAAAATTACATTTTATTTTACTAGTTTTTATATTAATTAAATATAGAAACTAGTTGGTTGTTATGTCAATAACAAATAAATTAGTAGCAAATATAAAACAAACACAAGTTGATATAAATAAGTTTACAGACACAAATAATGTTATATGTATTGATACATCTAATAATCGTATTGGTATAAATACTAAAACTCCACGCTATTCTATTGATATATGTGGCACTAATAATAAAATTTTTGTAAGTAATTTAGAAGTGGCACAAAATGCTAATATTTTTTCTATAAGCGGGACTACTATAAATTGTGTTGATGGCAGTTTTACACGCAATTTAGACACAAGCTTTATTAATTTTAAAACTATTAGTGGGTCATTAATAAGAGCAACAACTATTTTAGGAATTTGCGGCGCAATAGTAGATTTAAGTGGTCATAATATTAAACTTAGTAATGAGCTGATAGCAGTTTCTATTAGCGCTGATACTATTAAGGCAAACAGTGTAAGTACTAATATTTATAATGTTGAAACAGGTTCTTTTAATATTATTAATGTTACAAGAACTGTTACAACTACTACTATTACTGGAGGAACTATAGTAGCGGTTAGTATAGTTGCAAATACTATAGATTGCAGTACTTTAACTGCAAACTTTATGCAAAGTAATAGAATAAACTGTGTGCAAACACTTTCGGCAGGAACTGTAAGCACAAATAATTTAATGTCAGCTTCAGGAGAAAAATTTTTTACACTTTCTGGTGGGCTATTCTATTTAGCTACTGGATTAGGAGATCAAAATATAGCTAATATACAAACTTTAATAAATGGCGAAATAGCTCGTCAATCAAATACTGAAGTTCGGACATCCCTTATTGTAGCTAACAAAGGGCTCATTGACGATTGTTGTATAAATACTTTACGAGTCACAACCTCTATTAATATTAATGGTCATTTAATACTACCACAACAAACTTCAGGAACTTCATATAATGGTTATTATGGAAGTTTAGCAATTAAGCAATTTGGTTTAATAAATAGTTTAACCTTATATAATAGTAACTCAAAATGGTCTAATATTTTTAGTGCAACGCATTATGCCACACTTGACTTAAGTGGTACTTCTAAAAACAATATAGCAACTTACATAATAGATTCCGGCGAAAGTTCTATTTTACCTAATTATAGATATATTCCAATAAAATTTAAAACTATAAATAATAATGCAGCAAAAACACAGTTATTTTCCATTAATAGTTCAAACAAATACATAGAAATAAGTAACACTGATTTGAGTTCAGGAATTTACGAAATAAATGCTAGTGTTACATTAAGTTATAATAATACTATAAGTGGTGACGTTGAGCCAAATGATTTTACATTTGGATTATATGATAATATAATTTTAGATTCTACTGATGCTAATATTAGTAATACTATTGAGATTTCTTATAACTATGTAAAAAATAAAAATCTTATATTGGCATTTGATAATAGTTATAATTATTCTAGTGTATCATTAAATTATATTGGTCCTTTATATTATACTCCTAATTCTAGTGTTAATAATACAAGAGGACTTTGTTATTTGGTAAGCTCACAAAAAGATATTTCTAATTTTAATGTAGAATATTTTAGTTCAACTATTAAACTCCTAAATTATGACACATAAGCATAATTTTTTGTAATTTTTTATAATTATTTTTGTTTTAAAGTAATTATAAAATTTATTATTTATTAATGACGACGTCTTGAACGTCTTGAACGTCTTGAACGTCTTGATTTTCTGGGTCTTCTTCGTCTTCTTGATCTTCTTCCTCCTACTGTTTCAGAAGCGCCAAGAGTGAGAGCAGTTTTTTCAGCATTCAATTTTGTAATTTTATTTGGATCATTATTAATATTATCTATTAAATTGTTTATAGCTGCTATAAATTCTTCTTTCTTTGTAATATAGTTAGCTTTAGCTGTATCTAGCTCGGCGCCCATTGTACTTTCATTTACTACAGTTGGAACTTCTTCCTCTACTACAGTTGGAACTTCTTCCTCTACTACAGTTGGAACTTTTTCCTCTACTACAATTTGATCTTCTTCATCATCACTATCAGACATTTTATATAAAATATACTAATATAAAAAAATTTATAAAATATAATAATCTCTAAACAAATAACTTTATTATTTATTAATGACGACGTCTTGATTTTCTGGGTCTTCTTCGTCTTCTTGATCTTCTTGATCTTCTTCCGCCTTTGCGCTCTGCAGACCCACTAGGCGGGGGAAAACTCGGGCTGGGCGAGTCAGACGGGGTGGGCGGTGAGGGTTCTGATGCTGGCTCATCGTCGCCGTTATCCTTAACTAGTTGATGCTGCTGCAGCGGTGGTCTGAGTTCATCTCTCGCAGCAATCAATTTACCAATAAAGGCATTTAAAGCCTCAACAAAAGGCGTTTCTGTTGCTTTATTTTTTGGATCATAAGCAGTGTTGGCGGCAGTAAATGTTCCTATTGCTTCTTCTAACCCGCTTTCTCCACCTTTCATTCTTCTGGTCATTCTTCTAGAACGTCTAGCCATTATAATATACTAATATAAAAAAAATTTATAAAATATAATAATCTCTAAACAAATAGACTAACAATAAACAAATTACTTAGTTTATTTTGATTGTTTTGATTGTTTTGATTGTTTTGATTGCTCTTCAACTTTATCAGTTTTATTAGGCAATTTTAAAAAGTCATTATACGCAACTTTCAATTCTTCAAGTTCTGTTAGCCACATTTCTTCTAAAGTTTGTGCTTTAATAGTTTCTAACTCAGTTTTCTTTTGTTCATGTTCTTTCATTAATTTTTCAACATTTTCCTTGCTTACCGAATCCATTGGCATTTTAATCAAATAATTAAAGTCACCATTTTCTCCTAAATCAAATTTAAAATTTGTTAAGATTGTAACAATCTCTTCCTTAGACTTTTTCCGCAAGTCAATAGTACTATCTAAATTATATTGAATAAAACGCGCTTTTGAGGTTAATATGTTAAGTTCTTTGTCAAGCTTCACAATAATATATGCTTTACGCTGTGCATAATAGTCATATCTAATAGCATAATAAGCATCAATAATTTCATAAACAGTTTGATATTTACGCAATTGCTCTTTTTCATTAAACAAATGCATATTTGTTGTAGATTGAATGCAATAAAGTTTCAAGTATTTTTCAATACCTTCAATATTATAGTCGTGCTTTTCTAACAACAATTTACTCATTACTCCTGGATAAAATGTAATTTCAAATTCAACATTTAAATCAGTTGACATGTCCTTAAAATCTTTAATTAGTTCTTCTTTGTTTCCTGTTTTAACAGTTCCTGAACCAGTGTTACTATTGAGTCGTTGTTCTAAAAATTCCTTATAGTCTTGCGTCCATGTTCCAATAGGTAGTTCAGTAACGCGAATTTTATCATTACCGACTATTTCATAACACCCTTTAATAACATATTTATTAGCTTGGTCGTCACATGGATAAATCGTTCCTTTAAATCCTTGATAATATGGTTCAATTAGTAACGACTTCATATTTGCATTTTTAAGTTTGCATATTAAATAATCAATAATTTGAATAGGATTATAACACATAATATCTGTGCTAAATCCTGTTCCAATTCCTTTTGCACCATTTACAAGAACTATTGGAATGATTGGAACATAATAAATTGGCTCAACGCACACTCCGTCATCTTCATTATATTTAAGGACATAATCGTCTAATTCAGGAAATAGTTTCCGTGTAATTGGATTCAAATATGTATAAATGTACCTTTCAGATGCTGCATCCCTACCTGCCCCCATTAAACGTGTTCCAAACTGACCACAAGGCATAAATAAATTAATATTATTTGAACCAACATAATTTTGTGCTAATCCAATAATAGCACCATTTAAGCTTGCTTCACCGTGATGATAACATGAATGTTCCGAAACGTAACCGCTAAATTGCGCTACTTTCATTTCAGATGTTAAATTTTTCTTAAAACCAGCATACAAGATTTTCCGCAAACTGATTTTTAGTCCATCACATATATTAGGAATTGAGCGATCATTATCATATTTTGAAAAATGTATCATATCATTATTAATAAACTCTTCATATGTCACTTCTGGGTTGGACGTATTTAAATATACATTTCGGTCATAATGTGAGAGCCAATTTTTGCGATCATCTGCTCGCTTCTTATTAAATACCATATCAATTGTTTGCCTTGAAGTTTCGGTGCTCTTAAAATTTACAATTTTCTTCTTTAAAAAGTATTCTTTAAACTCTTTGCTAGTGCTTGTTCCCAAACCTTTGTAATATTTAATAGACCACTTACTACTATCTTGCTGTCCATTCTCTCTCCAATTCATATATTCACCATTATTGTAAAATTCAAGTGTTGTTTTGCCTTTTGTTGCCTTTAAAATGGGAGTATTCATGTAGCCAATAAAATTGGGAATTTGAATTAAAGACTTCCATTCACTATCAATCATATTTATGCCAAGACCTTTAATATGGCTTCCATCTAAATCTTGATCTGTCATAAATAATAATTTTCCATATCGCAATTTATTAGTAACGTCATTTGCTGAATATTCTTTACCGTGTTCTAAACCAAGGATTTGCTTAATTTCAGTAATTTCTTTATTTTCCGAAATTTTGGTAATGTTTTCACCACGAATATTAAACATTTTGCCTTTCATTGGATAAACTCCAATAATATTACGGTCTTCACGTGACAATCCAGAAATAATACCTGATTTTGCGGAATCTCCTTCACACAAGATTAATATACACTCATTTGATTTAGCTGTTCCTGCATAATTTGCATCTACAAGCTTAGGAATATTACGAATAGTTTTACACTTTGTGCCATCTGTTTTTTTGGCCGCTTTATTTTCTTTTACTTCTGTTAAACTACAAGCAACTGACATAACACCCATTTTTGCCAATTTTTCAATAAACTTTGAGCTAACTTCGCAAGACGAACCAAAATTTGAAACCGCAGTGTTTAAATAGTCTTTTGTTTGGCTATCAAACGCCGGATTTTCAATGGTGCAATTTACAAATATCATAAGTTGTTCTTTAATTGATGCTGGTTTAACTTCAACATGCTTTTTCTCTTTGATGTAAAGAGTTAGTTTTTTTACTAATTGTCCAACAATATATTCTACGTGCTTTCCACCTTTAGAGGTATGAATCCCATTTACAAAACTGACTTGTGTAAATTCCTCATTTGGTGCTAGGCAAACAGTATATTCCCATCGTTCATTTGCTTTTTCATACAAACGTGGATGTTCACTTTTGCAACCAATATAAAGATTTGCATAACTTTCAAAATCTTTTACATCTGGGTCTAGTTTAAGTGTATTATACTTGACTTTAACATATTTATCTGTAACAGCAGCAATATCAAAAATTCGCCGAATTAATAATGCTTTAAAATCACTGTTAAAATTGCCTTCTGTTAAACCAAGTCGCTTAAAATCGGGCTTAAAACTAACACTTGTATAAGGTTTGCCTTTACATTTAGTGATTGTTGGTTTTTCAATAATGTTTAAGTTATCTTTAAATTCTTGTACGTATTTTTGACCAGTTTTAGCATCTACTGTTTCAATTTTACCCCATGATGACCATATTAAAACTAATTTGAATCCAAATCCGTTTTTTCCTCCAACTACTTTTTTCTCGGTTTTATCATAATTAGTCGAAGTCCTCATATGTGCAAAAATTAGTTCTGGAATCCATACACCATATTCAGAATGAATAGAAACATCAATACCATTACCGTCATTTGTTAATGTAATAATTCCGTCATCAGCAATTGTGATTGCTATGTTTGTTACAGGATAATTTACTTCATTAGTTTCTTGACTACTAGCAATTAATTGTTCCATTCTTAGCACATGATCACGACAATTAACAATTGCTTCATCAAATAGTTTATATAGTCCTGGAATGAAATTAATATTTTTTTCTACAATTTTCTTATTTACTTCATCGTAAATATACATATTTGACATTATTTGTTCAATAGAACCAATATAGGTATCTGGATTGTCTAATACATGCTCTTTGTCTGTTTTTTTTTGATATTTTTTATCTATATTAGCTTTAGATGTCATAATGTATTAGTAATAATATTATTAGTAATAAATAATATTTATACTATTTATCAATTTTATTTATTAAAATTATAGTATTATTTACGAATATATTACATTAATTTTTTTAATACTATATACAAATACTAATAATGTCTACTTGTTTTCCATTAAATAGTAGTTATAGTGAAATTAGTAATAATAAATATATTTTCAATAATAATTATACTACTAATATTTCATATGGATTATATGATACTTCAAATAATCTAAACTATATTATTAGAAATGTTAGTAACAAATATCCACTAACATTTTATGATAGTTCTGTTAATAGTCTTAATACTAGTGTATCAAATATAGTAACATTTGAGCCTTTAAATAAAAATGTTCCAATAATAATTTATGTATCAAAAGGACAAGATTATAGTTTTAATAATAATGACTTTTTTAGATTTTACGACAGCTCATTTCAACTTTTAAATATTAACCATTATAGAAGAATAACCTATGACAGTTCGCTAACTGATGTACATAGTAATTTTTATTTTATGAATAAACAGCGTTACAAATTTATTGCAACAACGGATTTTTGCTCTAATCAACCTTTTAGAATTTATGGAAATTCACCATTGGCTATTGATAATAGTCTTAATCAGGTTGGTACTAGTTTTGAAATTACTATACCATACAATGCTGATAATAGCATTAATAAACTCTTTTATACTGATATTGACACAAACAATACAAATGATGTTTGTGGTAATTTATTCATATTGAAAGATGTTAGTTATAGTTATTATTATGGTGATATAAGTTTTTCAATTACTAATTATAGAGATGTAAGTACAACTTATATCTCACTAAAATCTTATAATTTTGGCTATTCAACAATTTCTGGTTATGGAAATATTTCTATTAGTAATAATAATTTATTTTATTATTCAGATTCTTGTCGCTATATTACTCTAGGGTATACAATAGCTTCTTATGAGTTGTTAAATAAAATAAGCGCAATTGATTTATCAGTTAATACCAATAATAGTTTTAAGGTAGGATTGAATAAAAATAGACATTTAAGTAATTCAACTTTTAATTATGATTTAAGCTATGGTCTAACAATTAAAGATTATATTATTATTGATATATCTAAAAATTATCCATTAAGATTACTTAATAGAGAGGCTAGCAATAACATTTACATAGATGAGACGTATCAAGTTAATAGATTGGGAATTGACAATTATATTATTGATGGTATTAATTCAAAATTTTATTATGGCTCTCTAAAAATAAAAGTAGTTAGTGCTTTTACACTACCAGTAAAAGTGCAATTTTTGTCAATTTCAAATAATAATATTGATGCTTCGTATATAGCAACGTTTATATATGATAGTTCTAGTACACCATTAGTACAAAACCATATTGTATATGATTTTTCAAACAATTCAAGGTCATATTATGATTTTTCTAATACTAATTTACAAGTAAGAAATCAATATGGTATTTTATACAATGAAAATAGTTATAGTGATGCAAGTAATATATTAAATTTAAATTTAAATACTAACTACACAGAGCTATCTTATTATTCTAGAGACAAATTGTCAAATGTGTTAACACATTTGGTTTCAATAACACCATCAATTGATTTAATTAATAATGAATTAAGTAACAATTTTCTAAACAAACCTTTTTATATTTACTATAATGTTATAGATTATGAAAATAATTCTATACAAAACATTAGAATAATAAATCTTAATGCTGGTCCTATTATTGAAATAAGTAATAATTATAATAATAATAGCATTTTTAATTTTAATATTAACACCAATTCTAATGCAAATAGTTATAATTTTTATGATGACATTAAAGTTTACATATATGATAAAAGTAAAAATAAAATTTTTATTCCCTTTGAAATAACACTTACTGGGAGTTATATTAGTAACTCAAATACAAGGACTCGCAATACAATTAGTAAAGTCTATAATTATGATACAACATTAAATAATATACAAAATAACTATTATTCAACATTTAGTAGCAATGTTAAGTTTGATAGCAACTTTAATAAGATCGAGCTTACAAATATAGATTTTTCGTCTATTATTATTAATAATATTACTACTAGTCTACTTACAACAATTAATACAATTACTCCTTCTTATAAACTCATTTCATATTACAATAATAATGATGTTCAAATAAATATAACTGATTCTAGCAAAAATTTTATTAATAAAATCACATTTAGAAAGCCTGGTTTTATAACAGAATTTGTAATAGATAATAGTTTTGATGCTTCTTTTATAATCTATAATTTTAATTTATACACACCTGAAACCGGAAGTTATAGAATAAATGTTTCACTGGGTCTAAATCCTACTAAGTTTTTTTTCAATGCATATGACACCTCGTTAAATACAATTAGTATAAGTGGCAATTTTGTTAAACCTAAATTTTTCATAGAACCACTAAGTGGAAGCACCGACCCCACAGAATATATTGATTTATCATATATTGGCAATTATGATTTAACTATTAGTACGAAAAGTTTAACTACTAGCGATTATTATTGGAAGACATATGGTGCTAAATTTTTTGATATGTCTATAACAAATATTACAAAAACATATACTATAAGAGTAGGAGATACATCATCACCTAGTTTAACATTTTATGATATTAGTGGTAAAATATTAACAAATCTTAACTATTTTAAATTATTATTTCCTATAACACGCAGGTTTAATTTATTGGAAGATATATGTTTTGCTAGATTGTCTAATTTCATTACTAGAAGCAATGAATACGTAGAAAACAAACCTGTATTATTATATGATGATAGTTCTATATATGATTTATGTAAAAATGATTTAAGTTATAGTTATACTACATCCCCTAATATAACTTTTAGTTCTATTACAAATGACCTTAGTATAAATAATTCTAGTATTAGTGATGCCAGTTGTATTATAAATTATAGGCTACGAGATTTGTGCTTCAATTATTCGACAGGTATTTCATTAGAATTAAACTTTATAAATATACCAGATATTAGATTGACTGGACAATCTATAGTAACACTTAATTATGTTAATGATCTAAGTTATAGAGACAATGGGTTAACATTTATTACCCCTCCTTCAATTTACACTCCTACTTATATTTATAGTAAAACTACTTTACCTATTAATTTAACTGAAGCCAGTAATCTTATAATTAATACTTCAACATATAGTATAACTGGAACTAGTGATATATGTTTTTCTAGGCTTGGAAATAATTATTTTAAATATACTATTCAAAAGACTGGTTCTCCTAACATAGTAAGTCTGCAGCGTTTGATTAAAATAGTAGATATTTCAAGTCCGACTATTAATTTTCCAACTATAAATTTTACTATTGATGGTTCAGCTGGACTACCAACCAATTATACTAGTATATCAAATATTCGGAATAATAACTATTCAATTGATAATAGTGCTACTAAATATATTGATTTAAGTTTTACTGTAAATACATATTTTAATGATTTAAGCAGTGTATTATACAATTTTGATTTATGTGATAATTATTTTAATACTAGTGATTTGTCATTTACATTAAGTGTATTTAATAATAGCACTAGTTTTGTTTTTTCAGATATTAGTAATTATTGTGACAGTTCTGGATGGTTAAATAAAGTAACCTATCCAGTTCGCAATGATATTAGCAATAGCAATTATTTAATTCCAATAACGTTTAAATATACTTTAATAGATGGGTGCAACAATCGTTTTGTATTTAATAGAATAGTAAACATAAGAGATGACATCGACCCTTCTATTAATTTTAATTTTACTACTTGTTATAATAATGTAAACCATATTTATAGAGATTATAGCTATGTTCAATTTGCTAATTTTAATATAGATTTTTCATATGTAGCGTTTAATTATACAAAATCACAAACACCACCTAACAATAATAATTTTGATTTTAATGCGGAAATTAATTCAATAATACGCGATTATACTATTAGTGATAATTTTGGAACTATTGAAAAAACTCCTAAAAATGTAACTATAACAGTAAGCGGTTCTAGTTTGCTTCCAAATGATAATAAAATAATAAACATAAGTAATCCCACAAATGATAATTCTATTAATGCACTTTTTTCAAAAATAAATACTAGTTTTAAGCTGTACTATGACATAAGTGATAACCAAAATAACCATATACAAGTTATAAGAAACGTCAATATTGTGGATGCTATTGGCGACCCAAGTCGCAATTTTAAATTTAGTTATACAAATGCTATTAATTCATTAAATATTAGTTTTGGCGTTACAAGCTTAACAATGAAAGAAGGTATAGATATTTCTGTAAATCATTTTCGTCTTACTAATAGTGATATAAGCTATGATATAAGTTATAGATTTGTTAATATTAATAATACTCCAAGTCTTTATATTAATTCAATAAGCGGAAACGGTGTGTATGATCCATCTGCGTTAATATATAATTTGGGTCCATTTAATTCATTTGGACTACAAGCCCGTGAGTTTAGTCATAATATGTTATATTATCCGATTAAATCAAATAGGTCAACCACAGATATTAGTAATTATAAAATTTTAACGGTAACACTAAAAAATGTTGGTCCTATTGTATCTTTTGGTGCAAGCAATGAAATAACTCAACAAAGTTACACTCCAATAAGTGATTCTGCTTTTATTTTTGGTGTTACAAGTTTTAGCAAATATGATGAGTTTTATTATTATCGTTACAAACAAACTATAAGCTATAGTGGAACAAATTTCAAAGTTATTTTAGACAGCTCATTGAATGTAGACGACCCAGCTAGTGGAACTTATAACATAATTTATTACTCAAAGGATAGCAATAATGTAGATATTAGTAGCAGTCGCAAATTAATAGTTAGGGATAGTCAAGCACCAACTATTAGAACTATTTGCGGAGATAACATATATCAAACATTAAATACTGTTTGGACGTTAGACATGGACTCTGTATATATTGAATATGGTGCTTTAGTATATGATAGTGCTACAAAAAAGTCCAGTTATTTTAATAATCAAACTTCTTCAAGCACAACACTAGAGATTAGTGGTAGTTTATATAATCCATACAAACTAATTGATGGAATCAAGTATTCTATTAGTTATAGAAAAATAACACCAACTACAAATGGCACAATAAGTTATAGTACAATAAGTTATAGTTTAATTAGTACAGCAAATCCAGATATTTGTTATCAAGTAATATACAGTATTTATGATTTATGCGACAATGAAACAAGCGCTACTAGAATTATAAATATACTTAGAAATTATCGTCCTTTATTGTATCCATATATTGAAATAGATATAACCACACTACAAGCTAGTTCAAAATATTATTATTATTTATTAAAAGACTTGAGCAATGTTGACATCTCTCTAACACGAGTAAATAAATTTATTCCAAGTAACGGCATTCTAGATATTAGTTATGACTTAAGTTTGTCATTTGTTAATAACAACACTAAAATTATTACTTGTGAAGCTATAAAACCCATTGTTTTTAATAAAACAATGAAGTCAAATTATATACGATTTAAGTTACATGCAAAATCATATGATGGTTCTAGAAATTCTTATGATAGTAGTATTAATTCAACTATTAGTACTTATGTTGATTATTCTATAAATAGTCTAAAAGTTTTCAATTCTACAATAGATTATCAAGTAATAACTTTTTATGCTATTGATAATTGTCAAAATATATTAACTCAACAACAAAATAGTATTACTTTTTATTTAAAAATTATTCATACAAAGCCTTATACCGTAAAAAAATTAATTAATATAAATTTTACTGATCCAAACAGGCTTGAATATCCTCTATTATCTAGCTTAGCAATTAGTAGATTAATTTCTGATATTAATTATTTTGATAGTTATGAAAACACTTATTTAAATTATATAAATTATTATAAAAAAGTACGCGCACTTAATTATGATACTTCAAATATTGTTTTAATAGACCCAGGAATAAATATTGATGATATTGTAGATGGAAGTGTAAATTATATTAATGGACTATTTGAACCTAGCAATAATACTTATGTTGTTAGTGATATTAGTCTTACATATTTTAAAGCGCCTTCCTATATTGATGTATCCAATGTTTTAACACTTTCTGGAGTATACATTCAAAATTATAATATAAAAGATAAAATAGACACTATTCTTGATGTTTCAAGAATAATTATTGTTAAATCATTTAGACCTGTTATAAGATTAAATTACCAAAAAGATGCAAATAGTAATGACTATGTAAGCTATTTGTCACAAAAATATGAAAAATACATAGAAAAAAATGGTTATGTGAGAGATTTTAGTGATATTGACATTTGTTTTACTAAAGTTAATATTGATTATACTAATTTAAATGAAAATAGTGATGGTTCATATACACTAGTCTATAGTGTAACAAATAGTTCTAATATTCAAGGTACAGCAAAAAGAAATGTTGAAGTATATAGTCCTATTGTATTAGAAAAAAACGTTAAAATTAACTTTGTAAATTTGCTAACAAATACTACAACTTTTAACAATAATTCAAAATTTAGTTTAGGCAATGGCATATACAAGTTTGACGTTTCCACAAATTATGCTTTTAAATTAGTAACACGTGATTTTGATACTAGTATGGCAATATATGATGTAAGTAATTTAATAAATCTAACAAGCGATACTTCATATAATGTAAATGGTGAAAACTATTATTATGGAAACAATGTTACTTTAACAATAAGTGGCAATTTTGAGAGATGTTCTCTCAAATTTTATCCTAATACTAGTAGTACAATTGCTAATCCATTTAAAAGTTATTTAAAAAACAATGAGTTTCGCTATTTTTTTATATATGATAATGCAAATTATTTCATAAATTTACAAAGCTATTATAATAATTTGAGAGATGTTAACAATGTTATTGACAGTTCTAAGTCATTTATAGTGGATGTGAGTAATTTAAATAATTCTGTTTCAAGTTTGCCCCCCTTTTTTACTATTAATGGTTTAAAACAAGATTTGCACTTGACATATGGTGTTTATAGATTTCAACAAACCACATTTAAAAATTTTTATAATGCAATCAAATTTTCTACTACACCCGATGGAACACATAATGGTGGAATAGAATATACTAACACAGTTTTTACACAAAATTTGCCAGGTGTATCAAGACCGTTGTTATCAAGCTATAATACTTCTAGTATATATACTCAAATTAGCATTAATGCAACTACACCTACAATATTATATTATTATTCTGAAAAGTTTAAAAATATGGGAGGCAAAATTATTGTTAAAAACAACATTGTATTTTTAAAAAATGTTACCATTTTAAATAGTTTTATTCTTACCAATCAGACTAGAATATTATTTAATGATTCAGGTAATTTTTTAAATACAAGTAATGAAGTAATGAAAAATAGAATCGTCTTAAATCAACGTTTTGATGCTTCGCTAAATAGTGTAACTGTAAACACTATTAGTAATATAAATATATGTTGTGTCACGCAACAAAATCTACGATATAATATATTGTATGATTTAAATCAACATCCAAATAGATTGGTTTTTCAAAAATATAATGAAATGTCTAATAATAATATTAACATTGGTGCTAGTCCTTATTATTTATTGGATGTATCAAATAATAATTCAAGTTTTAATGCTAACTATAATAGTTATATTACATATTTTAATAGCATTTATGAATCCTCTTTTGCTCTTATAAAAAACCCAGACTTAACTGATTATGATAGAAGTTTGAAAAACGTATTTTACAACAGTGCTATTTATAATAGCAATTACACTATTAATACAAATAGTAATACAAGCATTACAAGTGCTAATAATGCAACAAGTGCTACTCTACTAAATAATGAAATTTTTAATTATATTAATTTTTTTAAAAGGAACAATGTTATACCATCAAAAGTATTGGTAAAAGATTTTAGTTATAGTATTAGTGAATTTTTATTTGCTAGACCAAGTGCGCTATTAAATTTGGGCTCTTCAAATATTTATAATTATAGTTCTGTAAACACTTCTTATTTGTTAGCACCGCGAATAAAAGCAACAAACATTATTGATAATTATGCTATGTTTACATTAGATGTAGACTATGCTAATTTACGCTTTCAAAATTTTGAAGTTCTAGTATATAGTTCAAGCTTTACAACTTTTCCTAATTCATCAACTTCTATTAGCATGGATAGGGTAATTTTTTACAGTGGTTCGCTTGTTATTGCAAATAACATGCTATATTCAACATATGTAAGTGGATTTTATGATGGTTCAAGCATTTTTAATAAAATTTATGCAACTACAAATGAAAATGAAAATGAAAATGAAAATGAAACTTTGACTAATAGAGAGACTACTATTCAAAATATGGTTTTCTTAAATATAATAGACGCCAGTTCAACTAGCTCTATTTGTGGTTTAACAAAGCAAAATATATATAATAATATGTATTTAGATGAAAGTAATAACTTTATTTTCCACAAATATAATGAACGTACTATTGTAAATTATCAAGTTAACGATTCCAATCTAACATTGGCAAAAACATTGAGAGAAAACTCTAATAATGACTATTATTTATTAGATGTATGTTCTAATAGTTTTTACAATAGTTTTAACAATGATGGACTAACAGTTGAAGCATTAGAAAGTTTAGTAAATAATACAAACTATAGTATAGCATTATCATATAAAATATATGATGAAGTGGATGTAAGCATTAATTTTAATATGTTGGCTTCACTCTACATTTTACCATTATATATTAATAATATTCCAATATATAGAAGAACTAATAATGTTTATAGCACAGAGTACAACTATAATACTGGCTCATATAGCATAACTAATAATGGAATTATAAGTGAAATAAGTATTAATGCTATTAGCACTTCAATCTATGGGAATTATAATTCTAGCTCAAAGACAATACTAAATGGTTTACATAGCAACACTTACTTGCTTGACTTAAATGACTATTTTGATATTAATCTAGTTGTTAATCGTTTTCAATCAGCATCAACAGATTTTACTACAAATAATATTAATCCAAAAAATTTGATTTATACACTAGTTGATTTAAGTTATATTAACAAATTTTCTTTAATAAATAGTGAGACATCTTATAACATTGTTTATGATAAAGTGAACATAACAATACTAAATAGCATGCAAATAAAAGTATTTTGTTTACATTTTAAATTTGTCTACTTGTTTACTATTTTAAATAGAATATGGAATAAAAGATATACTCCAAAAATTATTCCTTATAATATGACTGATAATATACAAATATATTCAGATTTTTACAGAGATTATAATTTTACAAATACTTCTTTTAAGAGCACGTTAAACACTTCAGGTATAACTCTTTTATATAGAGAGCTAATAAATAGCATAATAGGCTATATAACTATTTACAATGATTTAATTGCAAATTATGAATTATTTATAAAAATTGTAATTGTCATAAATCCAATTTATAATACTTATACCTTTAACACACTTATATTAGCTCAATTAGTGGAAGACATTAATAAACTTGTAGAAAATATTGATACTATTATTTTAAGTGAAGTAAGCAAGTTGCAAGATAGTTTGTTATTGCCTGATTCAACTATTTTTACTGAGTATAATGATATAAATAATATAGAATATACTTTGTCCAGTTTTTTTATGTTATATAATATAAGTCAAATAAGTATTTACAGGTGGAACTCTACTTTTAATACCAATTATAGTATTAGTGTAATTAATTATCCTAATTTTACCAACATGTTTGATATAACTAATTTAAATCCAACCATCTTTTTGACTAATTTTAAATATAACTTGAATTCACTAACTGAGTATTTAAATGAAGTAAGTACTGAAAACAGCAATGGAGGATTACAAGTATCAATTAATAATAATAGTAATATAGATTTGCAATTAGCTAGCGTAACCAATTTTACCCAATTTATTGAAAAAATTACCTCACTTTTAAATCACTTAGCTCCGTTAATAAATAACTATAATGCATTTGAAGTAGCTTCAAACAATATTAGGTATATTAATAATGATTTTGAACTCACTGGTTCGAAAATATTAATATATAGTAATTTATCAAATAACATTAATATTAAGTTTAATATAAAATATAAATCTAACTTTTTTAGCTTTATTGACATTTCAACTATTGATTTAGATATTATTATACCAGATTTAACTCCTCCAACATTAACATTTAAAAATAATGATTTTAGTTTTAATCAAAATGACTTTATTGATAGCTCTATTAATAGTGTAATAACAAACTTAATACGTGATGTAAGTTATATTGATTTAAATCAAAGTTATGATTTAAGTATTAATAATACTTATTATAGTTATTATACAGATGTAACAGATGTCATTTCCTCTAATAATATACAAAATTCTTTGGTTTCAATTGACTTCCCATCAACAAATTTGGATTTTGGAACAAATATGTCACTGTTTATTGATATTTTATATACTGTAAAAGATAATGCAAATAATATTAATACTATTATTCGCAAATTAATTATTAATAAATCAGACGATGGTCCTAAATTTTTTTATTTTAATAATGGAAGTGTTTATGAAAAATTAAGCAGACTAAATCCAATACATAAACTTACAATAGATGAAAATATAACTATTGAGAAATTTAAAGCCGAACTCACAAATTTTATAGTAATAATTGACCCACGATTGGCGTTATCCAATAGTTATTTGACTAATACATCTATTGGTGTAAGTGAATTTGAAGTTTTTTATAGTAGGTCAGTACTAGATATTAATGTTATTAACATTTTTGATTTGTCAAATAGCGCAATTAAATATGCTAGTTATGATGTAACTAATAACAAATTTATGAATTCTAATGGACAAGAATTGGCGAATAGCAGCAAAATCATTTTAAAGGTTGGAAGTTATAATTTAATTTATATAAGCAAAACAAGCTCAATAACAAATCGTAGTAATAGTGAAAGCAGAATATTAACAATAAAAGAAGTTATTGTTATAGAAGAAACAGCTATTCCAACGCATTGTTGTTATCCTAAAGTTGAATATAAACCAATACAAGATAATTATAAATTGGGTTCTCAAAACTCAACTGTTATGAAACGTGCAAAATATATTATTAATAGAAATAGGTAACATATAATATTTAACATATAATATTTAAAAAAGGATTTAAAGCAACAAAAAAATAATATTTGAAAAAGGATTTAAAGCAACAAAAAAATAATATTTAAAAAAGGATTTAAAGCAACAAAAAAATAATATTTAAAAAAGGATTTAAAGCAACCAAAAATAATATTTAAAAAAGGATTTAAAGCAACCAAAAATAATATTTAAAATTGATAATTTTAATTCTTATTATTGTTAGTGTTAATAATAAGAATATTAATAAAACGATTATGAATTTTTCTAAGAATGAAATTAAAGTATATAATAATAGCGAACTAATATTATATCAACAAGTTCATTTAGACCTATTAGTTTCTGAATTAGCAGAAATTAAAAGTTTATTAACATTATTTAATAAACATGAAACACAATCCAAATTGCATAGCAAACAAAAATTATATGAAAAATATGAGAGAAAATTAACAGAAAAAATTAATAATGTTAAACGATTAGTGAAAAATACCAAAATTCGGTTAAATAATAATATAAATAAATGTATGAATAAGGCTTAAATTTAGAACATAATGTTCTATATCATTGGTTCTAAACTATCAATATTAAAAAGCGCACTAGTATTATTTATTTTTTTCTTGGCAATTTGATATTTTTCAAATAATGGATTTTTCAAGACATTTTGGGGTGTATGCTTATGAACAATGCGAGCTATCATTTTATATAGCTTAAAATCTGGATATCTCTCTGAACCGTCATTTTTATACAGTATATTTTTATTTTTGTCGTCATATACCCATTCTATTATTATTTTTTTAATAGAAGACTTGACTTTTTTTATGTTGTCTAAATCTTCAATAAAATAATCAAATAAACTGCACCCTAATCTGCATAAATCAAAGCTATAATTAGGGTCAATTCTGGGTTTATTTTCATTAAAATAAGGTTCACAATTATATTGGGTACTAGCATCCCCATCCTCTGAATAACTATCACTGCATATGAATTTATCTTTGAATCTATAAATAGCTCGACCAAAGTCTATTATTTTGTATATTTTACCAAATGTTGGTACTTTATAATGAATATTGTTGTATTTATAATATAAATACTTTTTCTCTGTAAAAACATATACAATATTGTTAGTATGAAGGTCATTATGAGTAAAATGAAATACTTTTTGGTACGTTATTAGTGTAAATAAAATTTGTAAAACAATTGACTCCCATTCGGCATCAGTTATTTTTTTACTTAAAATATAGGAATCAAGAGTATCTTCGCAACATTCTAAGACTATCATTTTAACTGGAAACTTGTTAATAGTACAATCAATATTATCATACATTGAATTGTTAGAACTTAAACCTTCACTGTCTGTATTTGACATTGTTGATTCGTTGCTAGTACTTGAACATATTGAGCCAGTATTTGAAGATCTAGAAGAACAAGTTTTTTCTGAATTATTTGTTTCATTAATGCTTGTATTTATAGCACTTGATTTATGTGAATTTTTTTCTATAATATTTAAATTTTCATATGTTAAACTGAGTTTGCTTTCTTCATCGTTTACACTAGTTATATAGTCTACACTTTCTTCATTGTTTAGATTCTCTTCACAGTCTACACTTTCTTCACAGTCTACACTTTCTTCATTATTTAGATTCTCTAGATTCTCTAGATCCTCTAGATTCTTCAGATTCTCTTCACATGTTATGTTTTCTTTGTTTTCTTCACAAGTATTTATAATACATAAATCTAATGCATCATCAGTCAATGGATTACTTATATTTAATAATAATGTTTTCTTATTTTTCTTTGTATTGTTGAAAAAATACTTTATTTTGTCATTATCTTCTAAAAAAAAGAGAGAGTTTCTATGGCTGTGAAAATAGTCTGATTCGGCTAAATATTCTATATCTTCTGATACATCCAATTTATAGTTATTTTTTATTCCTAAAAATCCACCATAATAATTTATTCCATTGTAAAAATTATAGTCATTTAGTAAGCAACTTGATAAAAATGAAAAAAAACCATCAATATATGCTGAATTGTTTGGATCACAAATTTTCTTATATTTTTCTTTATACTCTTTATTATTAATAGATGAAGCAGTTTGTTCACAAAATTTGGGTAATTCTAATATATTATAACTAGTTTCATATTTTCCAAGCATATATTTGACTGGATCAATTAAGGGACTAAATTTAACAAATATTTTTGTTTTTTGTTTGTTATTACTGCAATCTAACACTGTTGCAACAAATTTATTATAGCTCTCTTTTTCCAAAATAGAGTCAAGTTTGATTTTATTATTTAAATTTATAGAATTATAATTAGTATTATTTAATTGAAAATAATTGTCGTACAACGGTATATAATTTTGAATAGCTTCTAAATCTAAATAATCTTCTTTGTTAATTGCTTCAAATAGTTCTTTATTGTTATTTTTTCTATAATTTAATTCCATTTAATTAATTAATTATAATAATTTTTTTAATATATAACACAATTTAAATATTTATTAATTAGTTTAATTAGCTTAATTAATAGTTATTAGTTAATTAGTTTAAATATAAGTATATTTAATATAACTATTAAATAAGTAATTAGCAATGACATTAGAATTAAAAAAATTTGAAATTAAATCAATCAGTTTTAGGCCAGATGAAAATAAAGGTCCTGTTATTGTTTTAATAGGTCGGCGTGATACTGGCAAATCTTATTTAGTACGTGATTTACTTTACTATCATCAAGATATACCAATTGGAACTGTTATTAGTGGAACAGAAGCCGGTAATGGATTTTATGCCGAACATGTCCCTAAACTATTTATTCATGATGAATATAATACTGCTATTATAGAAAATATTTTAAAGCGACAAAAAACAGTAATGAAACAAGTTAAAAAAGAAGTAGAAGTTTATAAAAAATCTAATATTGACCCTCGGGCATTTGTGATTTTGGATGACTGTTTGTTTGATGCAACTTGGACTAAAGATAAAATGATGCGTTTACTATTTATGAACGGGCGTCATTGGAAGATAATGTTGGTCATCACTATGCAATATCCTTTAGGTATTCCCCCCAATTTGCGCACAAATATTGATTACGTTTTTATATTGCGTGAGCCATACATAGCAAATCGGCGGCGTATATATGAAAATTATGCTGGTATGTTTCCTACATTTGAGAGTTTTTGCCAAGTAATGGATCAATGCACTGAAAATTATGAATGTTTAGTAATTAACAATAATGCTAAATCAAATAAGTTGCATGACCAAATTTTTTGGTATAAAGCAGACCATCATAAAACATTCAAATTAGGGTCAAAAGAGTTTTGGGAAATTAGTAAAAATTTAGACTCTGATAATGAAGAAGAAATGTATGACCCAAACATAAGAGACAAGAAAAAAGGTCCCAAAATTAATGTGCGTAAAACTAAATGGTAATGTGTTTTTATTTAGTTATTTAGTTATTTAGTTTTTTAGTTTTTTAATTGTTATTTATTTAGTTTTAGTTTTAATTAATTTATTAATATATATAAATGTCTGATAGAGAAGCTTGGAGAGTTGGACTCGGACTCCATGGTAACCGTAACCGTCCAATTCCGGTTACTATGAATAGAATGGATAGAATATATGATAAAACTACAGGATATGAGCTTACACAATCAGAAATTAAAAGTTTTGAAGAAACTATCGAGCAATTAAGGCATGATCTTAGTAGTTCAAATAATGAAAATCTTGGTCTTAGAGAGCGAGTTATAAAAGCAGAACGCATTGTGAATGAACTAGAACGGGCTTCCAAATCATCTCATAATAAAAATCCATATCCACAAACACAAACTACTTCAGAATCTCTTAATACAGAACTTGCTGAGTTATGTAATTTCTATAAATTAAAAATTGACTTTCCAAATGAATTTTTCTGTCCTTTAACACAAGACATTATGGTCAATCCGGTTACAACCTCCAGCGGACATACATATGAATGGAGTGAAATTGCACAATGGTTTAAAGAAGGAAATAATAAAAACCCGGCAACAGGTTTGGAATTAAATAATACGTTATTGTATCCAAACCAAGCACTTCGCTCATCAATCAACAATTTTATTCCTACTTGTAAGCTTATTATAAATGAGCTTCGTAAAAAAGACGTTCTTAATAAAACACAAAGGTCTATAAGAATGCGTTCCGCACCGGCAGAATATGGCAGACGTTCAAAATTATATGTAAAACCCAATATAAGCACACGTTCAATGTTAGTTAGCAAAACCAGAACAAAATCCAAAGTTAAAGCCACTTCCAAATCTAGAGCATCAACTACAGCTAAAGCGCCATCTTCACCAAGGTTCATTCAAGAACTTGATGCGCAAGAATAATGCCTTATATTACGTTACAGCGGACTAAATATTAAAAATACACATATTAATATATGTGGGCGACCTACGATTATACTAACTTTCCAACTGTTTATGTAACTATTAGTGGTTCAATTGAGAGTCCGCGCGATTTTACACATTTTATAGAACAATGGTTGCAATTATTTAATAATGGTACAGCGTTCAATTTATATTTCAATACTATTAATTGTGGTTACATAAATATAAAATATGCTATTTTAATGGCCTATAAGATAAGACAATTTAAAAAAAACAAATATACTAATTTACAATTTAGCAAAATAACAGTAGCAAATAAATTTATATTAATTTTATTGCGTCTAATTTTTTATATAGAAGCACCAATTGCTCCTGTTGAAGTATATTATGAAAAAAATAAAATAATTAACAGCGAACATTTTTATCCACATTAAACATATTTTAGCTATTTTAATTATTTAAATGTTTTATTATATATAATGAGTTATAGTGAAGAAGACAAAGAATATTTATTAAAAATAATAAAAGCAGTAATTATAATTGAAACACATATAATAAATAACCCTAAGATTAAAGAATTTATATTGTCTATAGCAAATGATGATATAATAACAAAACTAGATACTATACAAAATGCGGAGTCACAAAATTATATAGCAAATAATAAATTGGAAGAAGATACTATATTTATCAGATTATCTAGCTTAGTAAATGCTATAATTTATATTACATATTTTCTCCATTTACTTACAGATTTTTATGCATATACAGAAGATGCAATGGGCAAAAATGACATAATATTTGGTACTACAAGTGTTTCAGAAATTAAAAATATTGTTCCGACTTTATTAACTAACAAACAAGCTATAATAGCCAAATTGTATTATGCTTACAATTCAAAATCAAAAAAAGAAGACATAGAATTTTATAATAAATTTTTTAATAGAATCAAAGTTAATCATGAATATACAAGTCGAAGTAATCCTATGGCTGCTGCTCCTAAAACTATCAAATATAGAAGACATAAACGAGGCTTTTTAAGACGTAAACGAGTCTCTAAGCGACGCCAATAATATAACAAAATAACAGTTTACATTTTAAACGCATATAGTGTTATAAAATGTAAAAGATGTAAATTAATTACTATTTTATTACAGTTCCTCTTTTTCGACTTCTTCTTCACCAAGTGTTGCCAGTTTTTCAGCACGTTCTTTTTGACGCCTTAAAATCTCTCCAATACCGTGGTCATTATTATCTTGTTTACCAACTAGCACATCTTCTGCTTCAAACAGCTCTTTGCGTAATTCAGCCGTAGTTGCATCATCATTTGAGCTATCACCAAACAATAAGTTTTTACCAGGAACATCCATTCTATCCGCATTAACTAAATTACCATTTTCATCAATTGTTTGCATTAATTTATTGCCTTCTTTTTCCGCTTTAGCAATATTCTCTCGTATTGCTTTTTGTTTACTTTCTTTTACACGCTGCTTGAATTGCTCTTTTGAAATTTCATCATTTTTCTTCTTTTGAGCCATTAAATCATTTAAATCTTTTTCTAAATATTCTACTTTACCCGTCTTATATGCTTCAGGATGAAACGGCATCCACATACCCACTTGACCAATATAAACATCATGATTTGGGTCAGTCTCTCGCAACATTTTACATTTTACTTCGGCTTCTTCTTGAGAACCAAATACTCCACGTACTTTAATTCCGCGTGTGTTAGTTTGAAAATTGTGTTGTGTACTATACTCTTTTTGCAATTCTTCTTCTTTAGCATCAACAAATGATTTATAATCATCTTCTAATGATGTTAAAAATAAATTTTCTTGCTCTTCTTCCACGAATTCTTCCATATCTTTTGTTAAACTATTAAAATCTAAGTTGTATTTGTATGCTAAAAAATTTAGAAACTGTGTATATTTATCAAATGTTTTTCTAAACTCGAAGTTCTTTAAGTACTTTTCAAAAAAATATAGCTCTTTCTTTTTAATATGATTTTCGGGTGAAATAAAGCTTAAACACACATATTTTTGACCACTAATTGGTCTGTCTTCGTCTAGTAAGTCAATAACTTTTTCTTTTGTTGAATTACTTGAATTAATGGGCTCCACTGGTTTAGCGGTTTTTTTATTAGTCATTTATAAAATATACTAAGTTATAATTTTTAAGTATTTATTTAATATAAATTAACTTTAGTAAATTAGTATAATAATTATTTTAATTGTAATATAATAATTATTTTAATTATACTAAATTTTTTTCTTTATTATTATAAAACATAATGAATTTTTCAATGAGCGAATTGATAAAAAGAGCAGTAAAATATTTAATTGAAGGTTTGATGGTTGCGATTGTTGCTTTTGTTATTCCGCAAAAGCAATTAAAATTTGATGAAATAGCAATTATTGGTTTGATGGCAGCTGCTACATTTTCTATATTAGATACATTTATACCATCTATGGGCGTTTCAGCACGTTCTGGTGCCGGTTTTGGTATTGGTGCTAATTTAGTAGGCTTTCCACGCATGGGTTAATAAATAGACTTATACATTAATACTTATACATTAATAGTTACACTGTAATAGTTACATTTAATTATTATAATTATAATAATATATTAATATAATAATATATTAATATAATAATTATTTTAATATATTAATATAATAACTATTTTAATATATTAAAATATGGCATTTACAAGATTTTATGATGACCCGTGTAGAATTCAAAAATATTTAGAAGAAACTACTAACATTGGAAACTATAGTATAAATGTCCCGGGAAATGGCACATCACCAATGTTACTAAATGACCCACATATTAACATGCAAAAATGGGGAGCTAATTTATCACAAAATAAGACAGATTTGGAAAGTGAATTACATTGTTTGCATAGAAAATTAAACAAAGATAGTATTAGTAAAAATAATTATGTAGATTATTTAAACGCGAACCCACTATATGTTCAAAATAGGTATAGCGTAAATAATGAAGAAATAACAGCTCAATCGCGAGCTACCCACCCTTCGTGGATATATAGAGAAATAAATAGTTTTGCCAATGAACAATCTATTCCAAATAATTTCAATTATTTACACTTGAATCCACAAGAAAATATATGTATTCCTTTTCATAACAATATTAGTTCACGAATCATTCAAAAAGATTATTATCAATTAAACAATAATTTTGATATACAACGACAAATAACAAACTAAAACCAAAACTAATTTAAGAATTCATATTATTATATATTTAATATATAATAATATTTTTAATATATTATATAAAATACTATGGCCGCTTTAGCAATACCAATAGTACTATTAGGAAGTATATACATATTATCAGAGCAAGAAAAAAAAGATACTAATAAACAAAACATTATTGTTAATAACGCTTTAAAAAAAGATTTTTTTACAGAAAATCATTTGAATGAAGGTTATACTAATTATAATAATGCAAATATTGTAGACTTAGTAACTACAAACAATGATTTAGTAAATAGTTATACTAATCCAAACCAACAAACAGACAATTTTTTGATTGCTAACTCAACAAATATTTTGAGACAACCACCAACAAATATAAATTTAATGTCGGGACAGCAATCTAATAGTAATGATTTTAAACATAATAATATGAAACCATTTTATGGAGCAAAAATTCGTGGCTCTATTGCTGATATTAATCTAACGGAGTCTATATTAGATTCTAAACAAGGTTCAGGAAGTCAAATATTTGCCAAAGCAGAAAGTGCTCCATTATTTAATCCATCTGAAAATGTGAATCTTCCTAACGGAACCCCTAATAATAGTGATTTCTTTCAGTCTCGCATGAACGAGTCTATGAAAATGTCGAATGTGACTTTGTGGGAACAACAAAGAGTTGGTCCCGGGCTCGATTTAGGATATGGTTCTCAAAATAGTAACGGACTTAATACTGGTGGTGTTGAAGGAAGTCATGGTTTTAATTCGGGTATGATGGCACGAGAGTCATGGATGCCTAAGTCAGTTGATGACTTAAGAGTTGACACTAATCCAAAAATGGTTTATAATTTGGATGGCCATCAAGGACCAGCAATTTATCCTGTTAAAATGCAGGGTCCCAATAACAAAATAGGAGTTGTTGAAAAACACTTACCTGACAAATCATACGAGTCGGGTCCAACTCGCTGGTTTACTACAACAGGCGTAGAACAAGCACCACCAATTAGAAGCACACAAGTAATTCCAATGGAAAATAGAATTAGCACAACACGTGAATATTATGGTGGAACATCAAATACTGAATCGGGTCGTGCCTCATATATTAAACAAGATTTTGAAGATTCAAAAAAACAATCACTAGGCAACCTACCCATTATAAATCCTAGTGCAAGTGGTACAAATGGTGCAGGGCCAAATGATTATGGCCATAATAGTTATGTTAATTACAATAACAATAGAAGCACAGACAAAGATGCAACAGATTTTGGCGGAGTATATGGTATGCTAAAAGCCTCTGTGGCGCCAGTATTAGATATTTTTAGGCAAACACGAAAAGAAAATTCTATTGGTAATTTACGCCAAACTGGTAATGTAAATGGTTTAACTCCAACTGGTCATTTATTCAATATTAATGATAAAACAAAGGTGACAAATAGAGAAATGACAACTGCTAAAATAGACCTAAATTATGTAAACGTTCAAGGACAAAATAACACTGGTAATGCTTATCAAGTAACACAGCACCAGAATTATGACAATCAAAGAACAAGCACAAATATGGAATATATTGGTTCTGGAAATGCTTGCGGAAGTGGACTACGACCATATAATAACGCATACGCCCAACAAAATAATGTAAATAAGACTTATGAATCGCGTACTAACCAAGGTTCAATGAATTTATTTAATAACTATAATAATTCTACAACTACTCGTAATGAGTCTATGCTTCAACAAAATAGAGGTCATATAAATAATGGCGGTCCAAATGTTACGCCATCGATTGATTTTATGGGACAAGTAAACGGGCTACAAACTTACGATCAAAACTTTAACGCCGCACGTATGGACGAATCATTGTTGTCTGCCTTTAAAAGCAATCCATACACTAAATCTTTATCAAGTGTTGCCTAAAGTTTACGGAAAAAGTTTACGAAAAAAGTTTACGAAAAAAAGTTTACGGAAAAGATTTAAAAATGTATTAATTAATATATAAATTGTGTATAGTAATTAATATTTCTTATAAATTGCAAGAAATGCTTATAAATTGCAAGAAATGCTTATAAATTACAAGAAATGCTTATAAATTACAAGAAATGTATTATAAATAGGATAGTTATAGTAAACTATAATAATAGTAATGTTATTTTTTTAAGTACTATTATTATAATAATATAATTTGCTTAATGGCTTAACGGCTTATTTTCTGCTTCGTCGTTTTTTTGTCTTTGAATTGTTATGCTTAACCCAGCCAAACTTGCCTTTTTTGGTAAAATAACCCGCTTTTTCTAAACGTTTTTCACGTTTAGCGCGATTATACACTTTTCGCGATACTACGTGACCGCGCTTATTCATTAATAAATCGGGTTTTTTAAGATTGCCTTTTGTTTTGTATGCTGTACCATGCCAAACTTGAGCGCGCGAACCGTTTAACACTTGATATTTATGTCCGTTAATGTGATACATATTGTCAGCCGATTTCATATGTTTTTTAACCATTTTATATAGTATTATGAGAAAATAATTATTTGCTAAATTAATTAGTAAAATATTTCAAAATAATTAGAAATTAGAAATTAGAAATTAGAAATTAGAAATTAGAAATTAGAAATTAGAAATTAGTTAGTTTGTTAACATTAAAATATTTATAACTATTAAATATTAACTTATAAATGTCAGATAGCAACTATAATAAAATAATTAGCACAATTAATAGTGTTTCAAGAGACTATACTTATAGTCCCGATCCAAATAATTTAATATGTATTGATACTTTAAATAATAGAATAGGTATTAATACTTTGAACCCGCAAGAGTCTTTACATATAAGTGGTGGAAATATAAAAGTAAATACTATTACTGCTGAGAATATCTTTTATGATAATATCTATAAATCAGAGACTTCTAGTAGTATTACTGGAAGTTCTGCTATTACTGTAAATTCTGTTATTGCAACTAATATTAGAGCAACTAATAACATAGATGCAAGCTCTATTGTTGTAACTAATATAATAGATATTAGCAGAGGTCGCATTAGGGCTAATAACATTGATATAAGTTCTACACTAGATATTAGTAGAGGTCGCATTAGGGCCAATTACATTGACATAAGTTCTACACTAGATATTAGTAGAGGTCGCATATTTGCTAATTACATTGATATAAGTTCTACACTAGATATTAGTAGAGGTCGCATTAGGGCTGATAACATTGATATAAGTTCTATATTAACTATTAGTAGGGGTCGCATAATTGCAAATAACATTGATATAAGTTCTGTATTGGATATTAGTAGGGGTAGCATTAGGGCTGATAACATTGATATAAGTTCTATATTAACTATTAGCAGAGGTCG
>Ga0114979_10000220_pt1 | contig 37984 bp, 46 predicted proteins | sample S_140625_EF_Meta_FD_87315 | JGI IMG/M metagenome (GOLD analysis project Ga0114979, IMG submission 87315) | Freshwater microbial communities from Lake Simoncouche, Canada to study carbon cycling - S_140625_EF_MetaG | ecosystem: Environmental > Aquatic > Freshwater > Lake | place: Lake...
ATTGATCTAAGCCAGTTCTACGGGACTGAGAAATACCATAAAACCTTTGTGTTTAACCCGAATCTCAAACATACGGATGGGGTGCAATACTTCGCTGAACAGGCAGGGGCATTTTGGTTTTTGGACATTGTTGCCACCGAGATTTACCCATTCAGCGACAAATACCCTTTTATGACTATCTACCTTACTGTGAAGGATGGTAAGGCAGAGATCATCGTGCAGGATGGGGACATAAGCCGACTGTATCAAAAGCAGATTGACTTTACGGACTGCCCTGAAGGGACTTACGAGTTCTTCCTGACTGATGATGTGTTAATGCTTTGCTCGGAGTATTGATATGACTACTTACTTTATCGGGAAAGAAACCTTTAACTGCCCTTTGATTATGGAGGGCAGTTGGGGGGAAAGGGATATCGGGACACACGAATCCACAATGGAATTGTATTTTAACGATGACGCTACTGGGTTCATTGAGTGGGACATTGAGGATGTGGGATTTGAGCATATTGGGCTTTGGTTCACCATTGACCAGTTTGGCATCCGTTGTCTGTCTGACTATGACGGGGTGATGTGCCTGTCGGATAAGGCGATTGCTCTGCTTCGCAAATACGATGTAATCGTGCCACCTGATTTTGAATAAGGGGATTCTCATGTTTAACAAGTTTGAATGGGTATTTAACGCTTTACTGTTTATCGGGATTGCCTACACCGCCTATGTTGTGGGCTACGCAATTTATTTAATTTCACTGGGGGAATGAAATGCCAAAAATGATTATCAAAGGGTATGAAGCAGTCATCCAAAACGAATGGTATGAGGATGGGGCATCCGTCCTTATCGGGGTTGTGGAAGCAGAACATCCTGAAGAAGCATTTGAAGAATGTTGGGCAGATGAAAGAATTTACTTTTATATCTCTGCCGAGGAAATGGCAAACCTTAAAGTTGGTGATGTATTGAATGATGGCGAGGATTTCACCATTGTCGAGATCGACAAAGACAATCCTCATTTTTACGAAGTTGATTACGAGTTGGAGGAAGCATGAAAACTAAAGAAAAAGATATAAATACTTTTTGGACGGATATCGCTAAAGAAGTTTTACTGGGTCGAAAGATTGTGGATGTTCGCTACATGACTGATGACGAAGCAGAAGATTTAGGATGGTCTTATCGTCCAGTAGTCTTTCACCTTGATGATGGCAATTTAATCTTTGCCAGTTGTGATGACGAAGGGAATGATGGTGGGGCATTGTTTACCAACAATAAGGAACATTCAGTATTGCCAGTATTACGATAAGTGCAGTAATCCTGATGCCCTGACTGGGCATTGGGATTGCCATTTTGGTAATCATTTAATTTAACTCTGCTAGGAGAATGTTATGGGATCAGATATGTATTTAAGTGCTAAACGCTACCTTTGGAATGACAAGGACAAAGCAATATCAACACAAGTTGGCGAGATTATTGGAGTTGAAGGGGATCAGCAAAGACGATTCAATGGTTCGAGTTTGGTCGTGAAAGAGATATCCCTTGAGGCTATGTATTGGCGTAAAGCAAATGCCATTCACGGATGGTTTGTGGAGAATGTTCAGGATGGGGATGACGATTGTAAAGAATACGAGGTCGAAAGAAGCCAGTTAGAAGAACTGCGTGATCTTTGCTCCAAGATTCTCACAAGGCACGAAGCCATGAAAACCATGTCAGATGAGCAAATAGAGGAACTGGATGACTTGGACGAAGACGAAGAATCTTTAGAGCCTACGGCAGGATTCTTCTTTGGTTCTACCGACAAAGACGAATGGTATTACGAAGATTTGAAGAATACTGTGGATGGTCTTAGCAGAGTTCTTCAAGAATTGCCTGACGATTATTCATTTAGCTATCAAGCCAGTTGGTAAGGGGATAACCATGAAATATACAGTTCGTATCAACGAAACACAGTATTGGCAATTTGATTTTGTAGTGGAAGCCAATAGTAGTGAAGAAGCATTACATTTGGGCGAATCCCTTTACTACGAGGGGATGCAGTCTGATGACAATGAATTGGTTGATTCTCATACTACTGGGATTCAAATCAAAGATGCAATCGACAAAGAGTTTTTTAACCGCATTACAAACAATCTGCTAGGAGAACACAATGCCTAAACATGAATTAGCTATCTATGTAAAACATACTTATGGAAGCGTGTCCATTCGTTTTGAGGATAGAAAAACTAAAGAAGTTTATTCAATAGACACCATTGGTTTGCTTAGATACTTGCAAGAAAAATTTACTTTAAAAGAATTTAAAGATATTCCAATAGCAAAAAAGTATCGGAAGATGACCGAAGAGCAAACCTATAACCATTTGAAAGGAATTAACCATGCCTAATTGGTGCGATAACACGCTTTACATGACACATAAAGACCCAAAGATGGTGGACAAAGCCATTGAGGGATGGAAGAACAATAAGTTCTTTGCAACACTTGTGCCTGAACCTGATTACAAAGAGGTAAAGGTCAAGCCTACATTCCCTACGAATATGGCTACTGGGGAGGCAAAGCCTGAGTTTGTTGAGCCTGACCAAGCATGGTGGGACTGGCGATTGCAAAACTGGGGAACAAAGTGGGAGATCGTTTGCGATGAAAGCTATCTTGACATTCAAGAGAATGAGCAGGGCAAATCTATCAGAGCATCATTTTCTACCGCATGGTCGCCTCCAACTGACTGGTATGCAAACCTGATGGAGCAGGGCTACGAGATCAAAGCCCACTACTACGAGGGTGGTTGTGCCTTTTGTGGAACATGGGAAGATGGCATCGAAGACTTCTATAACATCGAGCCACCTGAAGGGGTAAAGACTAGCGTATGGGTTCGAGAGAACATTCCTGCTGAGTTGGATTGTGAGATGGGTATTGCCGATTCTTATGAGTCTTTTGAAGATGAAGAGGAGGAGGAAGATGCTTAACTGGGAAGATCAACTTGATGCTTGGGATGTCAAGTATCAACCCATGCAGAATCACATTACCAAAAATGGTGATGACAAGTTTGAAACCTACGGGGAAGAACTGGATTATGTCTTGAGCATAGCCAATTCTGAACCCGATAGGGTTTGGACTTTGGTGGAAGGGGATGATGGAAACTTGTATATCTCAAGCGGTTATCACCTAGTCAATAGGCTTAATTACTTTATTACCAAGAACCCCTGCGAATCGGAATACGAGGAAGCACCTTATTACATTTTTGAAGAGGAAGAAGAAGATGCCTAAATATGCCATGTTGGATTTTGATCCATCAGATAAAGAGGATCAGTATGCGATTGCTTACAACGATTATCCCGATAGTAGTGGGGATACGAATGTCGAATGGTTTGATACTGAAGAATCAAGAGCAAAACAAGTAGAAAAAGATCTCAACAATGGAATTGTTTTTTTAAATAAATGGAAGGTTAAAAATGCCTAAATACGAAGTTTTAATTACTTGTCATGAGTATGTTGAGGTTGAGGGAGAAAACGCTAAAGATGCTGAATGGAAAGCATACGAAGCATTTAGGAATGGCGAGTTAGTCATTGATCCTGCCCTTGAGTTTGTCTGTGAAGAAGCTGACTTAGTTGAGGAGGAAGAAAATGAGTTATGACTCAGATTTTGAAAATATTTACATGGTTGAGTTTGAATCAGGTAGGGTCATCCATGTAGGTCAATTTACAGTTGAAGATGTAATTGAATACTGTGCTGACGAGCATGAAGGCGAAATTATCAAATCAATCTACGAAGAGGTTTATGTAGGGGAGGAAGAAGATGCCTAAATATCGAGTATGTATAGCAAGGGAAGAGACCACCTTTTATTGGATTGATGTTAATGCTAAAACCGAAAGTAAAGCTGAAGACATAGCATGGGCAAGGTTTAATGAAGGCTCTTCTTCCATAATTGACAAGGGCGAAGTAGTTAATGCCGATGAATACATTGACCATGTAAGGGAAGAAGCATGAACCAAGCCGATAAAGATGCTCAGAAGTGGATGGAAATGAATCAGAAAGCCCAGTATCGGGAATGGATCAAGGCTACTGAATCAGGCGAACCCTATTACATAAACCAACATGGCGATGTAGTCATTGAGAAAGAGAACAAAGATGCAGAATGAATCACCAGTAGAAATTGCAAAAGAATCACTAATTCCTTGGCCTAAGTCAGTAGATTCCCAGTTGTGGAATGACAGGGTTGAATATTTAATCAACCGACTTGCAGAAGCAGAAAGTAAGAAAAATGAACCTCAGACTAGCGAAGGGTAAAGTGCCAATCAAGGGAAAGGGGGAAACCCCTTTTCTCCTAATTGATTTTCCAAACAAAAAAGTGTTTAAAAAGACCTACAAAGGGCATGCAAAGAATATCGAGATGTATTGGGATATCGTGAACAGACTGAGCAGTGGAATGACAATGGTAGAAGCAGGTCAGCCGTATGCCCTGACTAGAGAAAGGGTCAGGCAGATTGAAGCAAAGTTTATCCGACTGTATGGGCAGGAATACTGGAAGGGGATAGAATCTAATCTATCCATCCTTTCATGTTTTAGTAAAAAAGTCGCTTTAATGACTGAGACGCAACAAACAACCCTACCCTCTGATGATAATCATTGAAATCATCCCCGATTGTCTCGGAGAGCCAATAAGGTTTGCCTGTCGCTTTGGCAATACTTTCGCCAACACCACTGGGGTCATTGTCAGCAACGATGATCCCATTGGGGATGCGACTCGCTACCTCCTTCATGTTTCCTGCACTAAAGCAGACATAAATCGAGTATCTAATTTTGTTTGCTCTCATGACCGCCTGAATCGAAAGCCCAGTAGCCAAACCCTCGCACAGAATAGGAGTGCCTTTTGCATCAATGCAGAAAGATGCACCCTTGGTCGTTTGTCCGTAGAGGAACTTCTTTTCCCCCTCGTCATTGATCAGTTGGCATCCGACTATTTTGCCATCCCTCCGCATTGGGATGACTAATCGGTTCTCGCCCTCTGCTGAATCCCAGACCGACATTCGTTCTTCTGGAAAACCTTTTTTTGCTAAGTATGGATGTGGCAGTAAATGGGTTTGGTGCATGATCCACCCTGCTTTGGCTGATGCCTTGCTTGCCAATTCTTCACGCTGTCGAAACGATTCATCTCTCGCTTTTTGGAATTGGGGGGAGATGGCATTTTTTTCTCCTGACTTCCACATCACTGGTTTTTCCATGGTTGCCCAGTTTTGCACCCATCCAACATCACCCATGAATTTATACCGCCCATTACCTGATCGTGGATGATCTACTGTTGGTGTAGCCACCCATTTAAACGGAATGATATCTCGCATAATCAATCCGTGGGACTTGGCAAAATCTTCAAACCTCATACTGTTTTCCTTTTTGCAAACTTAATCTGCCTGTGTGTAATCCATTTCATGGTGTTAATTGATGGGGGAATGGCAGTGTCACTCAATCCCCTAGGCCATACCCCAAACTTATCTCGATAGACATGGCTTGCCCAGTTAGGGTTATAGTTTCGTTTCTCTGCGATGTAGAGCATCTCTGAATAAAACATCTGCTTGTCGTCTTTGGCAACTTTTTTACCTGCCACCAACTCAACCAACTCTCCTGCAACATGATCAACAAGATTCCTTCTCTGCCTGACATGACCGCAGGAGGGACAGGTGTCGGCATTGGAAGGCCATAAATAACCACAAGCAGGACACTTAGATTCTTTTTTGGTCTTCTCAGTAGGCTCTTTTTTGGCTCTCTCAACCTTACCTTCTAAGGATTTGACACCATCTGCGTAAATTTCATCCCAGTCATCTCTAAAGCGTAGGTAATTACCACTGTGATCCAACCAAAGAGCAAACTCTTTACCCTCAAATGGTCGCATTACCCTACCCATCTGCTGAATGTGAGAACTAAGAGACTTACTAAATGGGCGAGCTGATACCCCAACCATGACATCAGGAACATCAAACCCCCTAGTAAGAATATCAGTAGCGATAAGCCCATGAATATTTGTATCGGGCTTGGCGAAATCCTCGATGGCAGCTTTCTTAAATTCATCATTGTCCTTATATGAAATTGAAACAAAGTTATAGCCCTTGTTGGCAAACTGATCTACTAAGTCTGCTCCATGGGCAACTCCTGCACAAAACACAATCGTTTTAACTGGCTTGCCAAACACTTCATTGGTTTTTCTCATCCATTCAGTAACGATATCGCCAGTAATCTGCATCCCTCTTTCAGTGACTTTGTCCTGCGCCCATTCTCCTGCAACTTTCTTTACCCCAGTCATATCAATTTCTTTGGCGATGTAGACCTTTAGTGGGGTCAGCCATTTATTGCCTACTAGATCGCTTGTGGTAGCACCGCAGACTACATTGGTATACAGATCCCCCAACCCTTTGGTAAAGGGTGTGGCAGTCAGCCCAATGACTCGGACATCAGGATTGTTTTTAATGAACTCGGAAGTTTGCGCCCTGGCGATGTGGCACTCATCCACGATTAGTAAATCAATCATGGGAAAGTCTTTTCGCTTTTCTAGGGTTTGGGCAGAACATACCTGAAGCCTATGGCTTTTGTCATATTTCCAGTGGTCTGCTTGGAATACACCATGATCTATGCCGTATTTGGTCAGGCGCATACTGGTCTGATCCACCAATACGATTCTATCTAACACCATGGCAGCCCTCTTATACTTCTCGGCAGTGGCTTTCATCAGGTAAATAGCCACTTCCGTCTTACCGAACCCTGTGGGTGCGTAGAGTAACTGCGACCTATGCCCCTGTCTAAATCCTTCTCTTAACGCATCAATCACTTCTATTTGATGCTCACGCAACTCTAATTCCATACTCACTCCTAACTGCCAGAATCCCTCTGGCTTGGGCTTGGGCTTACTTGCCCTGTTTCTTACGCAGTTCTTGAACCAGTAAACCTGATAAAGCATCTAAAAACTGTGCTTCTTTGACGGCTTTCTTGTAATCTTTTTCGTTTGCCGATTCAAATACCATGCGTAACTGCTTTTGTAATGCTATGCAAAGGTCAGAATAGTCACTCATTGGGGATCTAGCTTTTTAAGTTTGGTTTGGAGGGACTTGACTGTTTTCATCAGCTCAGAGTTTCTGTTTTGGAACATATCTCGGCTTTGGCGCAAAGCCTTATTATCCGCTTCAAGGATACGAATCTGTTCACGCAGGTCGTTGATAGTCTGTTCTGCATCAATCTTCTCAATTTCTGTGGCATCCCATTGACCAATGGCAATCTTGTCACGCATCAGGGTGTTCTCATCAGCCAACATATTGATGGTTTGGGACAACTCATCAATCTTTTCATTGAGTTCAAGCACCACCTCTTGCTCTACCATCCGAGCAGAAGTCATGTCAGGGGCAGTGGTCTTTGGTTTGGTCTTGCCAATGTTTTCAGTTTTCATTACTGATTCAGTGCCGTGCTTGTTAATGTATTTCTTTTCTTTGGGTTCACTGGAATCGGCTTCCAGTGAGTTTTTAATTTTGTTGACTGTAGTGTGAGTAACACCAACCCATTCAGCAATCTTCCTGTTTGACCATTCTTTAGCTTCGATATCCTGAAGCATGGCAAGGATGATATTTCTGTAATCATCATGGTTTAACCGCAGACCACGCCTTGTATTGGCTTTCCATGAATACTTCTTGGCTTCTTGTTGTGTGCCGTTTTCTACATCACAATCAATGGATGTCTTGGCATTGGATTTGGTAGCAAAATACCTGTGGAAACCATCTGCAAGCCAGTAATCAGAGCCATCAAAGAACACTGTGACTGGGGGGAACACTTCCCCTTCACGCATCTTCTCAGCATACTCTGCAACTACATCTTGGTTTAATTGGAGACGGGCTTGTGTGCCTCCGTCAATTCGTATGTTTAATAAATTTAATGTTTTCACCTAGCAAGACCTTTCGTTTATAAAATTGCACTCCACTCACTTCTACTACATTCACTAATAATAAAAGTCACTCTCATTGACATTTGCTTTTTGGTGAACGCACCCCTGCCATCCTAGGAGTGCCTTCAACAGTTTGCTTTTTGGAGCCACTGCACCCGCCAGACGTGTCGATTTAAGGCTCTGGCTTCGCCACCTTTTCTCCTATTTCAAATCTATCCCACAGTAAGAGATCTTCCCATATCGCTGTTGTTTGACCGACCAACATGGTGTAGCGTGGGAGACGGAGGCGCAGATAAACGAACTTAATCGTTATCTACACATTCCATTTCCTAGCCAAAACAGGTTACATCAGAAAAAAAATATTTGCAAGTAGAAAAAAGAAGAACCCCAGTTTTTAGGCTGGGGTTCGTGGATCGTGGATCCGAGGGCTTGCGTTGCACAAGTCTCTGCTAGGAGATGGTAATGTGCGTGTCAGAGTGTGTGGCTGACAACTAAATATACCATAAAATTTAAAAAAGCAACAATAGGTAGTGTTTTAGCGTAAATCTATATGGTTATTATCAAATAGCCAGGCGATGGTCTTTCTGTGGGCTTCTTCCCAGATTTCTACTCTTTCTGCCTTATCTAGGGACTTTCCCTGATCAAGATCCATGTGGCAGGAATAACAGAGCGCAGCAATACGATAATCATGGGCTTTGATACCCCTGCCCTTCCCATCCCGTAGCTGATTGGAATGGGCTGCCACCACTGTGCCATCTTGCCGACCACAATGCTGACAGGGGGACTGGCGCACTATTTCTAATAGCTTTTTGTTTCGGTAAATCAGATCAAATCATCCAAAGAGCGAACATCATGCTTCCAAAGGAGCTTTTTGCGCATCTTTTCTAAGGCTTCTTTCTCAATTAAAGACACATAAGCACGGCTTTTACCCATTGTTTTAGCTATTTCAGCGTGGGTGGCGTCATATTGGCTATATTCTTTGCTTTTAACATCTTCCATCGTCATCTTCCTCTTTTTCACTGGATTTATGCCAAGAGGCTTGCCACACAATCCAGTAGTTATTTAGTATTTTTTTGGGATAAGGCCAAGGAGTTACATTCTTCTCTGCCCACTCCCAAAACTCTTTTTCCATCTCAGTCATTGTCACCATGTTCCATCAGCTTTTTACGCAATCTTCTGTTTTCTGCTTGAAGCATATGAAGCTGGTCTCTAAGCATCTGCTCTCGGTCTTCTTTGTCCTGAAGCTGAACCATTCCCATAAAAGGGATTGGCTCTACTGTAATCTCTGCATCAATACGATCTTGCGTTGTAAAAGTTGTCATTTTTCTTCCTCATGGTTAGGGTGTCTGGCTATGTTATTTTCTCCTATTTCTATGATGTTGTAACCATGATCTTTAAGGTGGTCAAACACGGCAGTACGTTTTTTCTGATACCAAGGCTTCCATGTCCATGCTTCAAAAATAATTGGAGGGAAGTTATTCTCTTGGATTGTTAGGTCTGCACCACGCAATACCTCCAGCTCATGCCCTTCTACATCTATTTTGATTAGCTTTACATCGGTAAATACATATTCATCTAATGTGTAAACATCTATTTCTTGTATTTTTCCCTTGGAACTGCACTCGTATTCGTTTTTACGAACTTCCTCGTTAATACTAAATGCACCGATATTTCCTTCAATTTCGTAGTCTGGCAAGATAGGGTTTAATCTGTCTGGCTTGTCCGATAGAGCGTTAGCGATTATGTTAATGTTATCTAAGCCGTTGATGATTGTATTTGCAGCCAGTTGGTAGCTGATGATACGCTGGGGTTCAAAAGCAAAAAACTGCATGTTTGGGTGCTTCTTTGCTAGTGGGATGCAGTAGCTACCCAAGTTAGCCCCAATGTCTAGCACCTTGCCGTAGCCAGTATGTTTGCTTAGTATCCTATCGGACATGGCATGAAGGTCTATCTCATACCCGCCATTACGCAAATGATTGGATATTAAATCATTCCCTTTAAATACAAGGAATTGAACATCCATTGAGTTAATTAGTTCGCAATTTGGAATCATCTTAGCCCCTTGGTAAAGTACCGCTAAAGTTATAAGTACCGCTATGAGTTAGCTTTGCCCAAGGCGCAGCGTAAACTTTAAAATTAGCCTTACGAGCAATCTTACAGAAGTGGTAGTCCTCAGATAACAGTCGGTTTGTCTCTTCGTCAATACTGGTGTCAAAGAACTCGCTAATGATCTTTTTTACTGGGTTCTTGTCCACAATCAAGATCATGTCGTTGGTGTAGGTCGGAACTAATGGCTTTAAAGTCTCAAACACATTACGTCTAATCAACATAAAGCCTGTACCGCCATTGTCAATCTCCATTGGCTCGTTAATGTTTCCTGTGGACTCTAATGCACCGCCTACTAGGTTAACCACAAAAGAGCCTGTGTAGTTAGGTAAGTCTTTGTAGTCCACACCCTTTTTGACTGCATCAGATATTAACTGCCAGTTAATCTCTTTCTTAGGGTATAGACCGCAGATGATGTCCTTGTCGGCTTTAATCATGCGCACAATATCTTCTGGGTCAAAACTAATATCAGCGTCAATAAACATCAAATGAGTAGCATCTGATGCCATAAAGTCGTAAGCCATACCATTACGAGCACGGGTAATCAGAGACTCATTCATCATGTATGAGTAATACATCTGAATATTGTTCTTCATAAAGGTCTGTACGCAATTTAGAATACCCATGGTATATCCACCTACGCACATACCACCATACATCGGAGTGGCTATAAATAACTTAGCTGGCTTTGGCGCTTGTGTTTGATTTAGTTCTAGCATCTTATTTCCTTATTTTATATATTTAGGCATACAGGTTACTTCAACAGGGATCTCGGAAAGAAACCCGTTAATCTTTCTTCTGGAAGTAATGACCACTGGTCTGGTGCCAGCAGATTCGCAATCCATGATTCCGTTCATTACTTCGTTGCGAGTTAATGGGGGCATTGCCTTATCCACTATTAGCTCAGTATTGGGAAGATGAGCTAAATGATCTCGACTAGCGCAAGCACCTAGCAGTAAACACACTATCACACTGTAAATCTTTTTCATTTCTATTCCTCTTAGGATCAAAAAACGCAAACGGGAAAGAGCTAAAATGCCCACCATCCCAACGAATTAACACGATTGATTCATCAGCTGCCCAGCATCCATTCGTAGTAAACCCATCCTTTTCAATGGAGTAGGCTGCGAAAGTCTTTTTAATCTTGCAGGGTTCATCTGTTAAAGCTACTACTACACCATTAGCCTGTTCACCTTTGGCTGTAATTCCATTGGCAAACACACTAGCCGACACCAACAGTAAAAGGATCAGGAGTTTCATTTCTTAACCCTTTTCTTGATGGCTGGCAATCCTACTGTTTCTTCTGGATCTCTGGCTTCCATCATATGATCTGCCATTGCGTAAGCTGCACCTGGTATTTGTTCCAACTTATTATTGTCTCGCATCAACATACCAGTCATGGCAAACATAGCTATCAGATCACGCAAATACTCTTTATCTTGGTCGTTCATTTTGCTTCCTCTACCAAGTAAACCTTTTCGCTTTCAATCTTTGCACCAGTAATCCAACTATCGTCAGGACCATCTACCCTGTATTCCTTGAGAGCTTTACGCCTAGCTTCTTTCTCTCCCCTAGCTTCTACTTCATAAAGCAGGGTATTGAACTGCACTTCGTATAGCAAAACCTCATACTTTTTCATTTGACCTCCAGTAAGTCGATCTTTTCAGCCAGTAGAGCGCCCAAGTCTTTGCCTTTAATGGCAATCATTTGAGCCTCTTCGCAGTCATAGATGATCTTGGCTGCATCTTTAATGCCTTTGTTGTATCCACTCGTAAACAGGTCGTTACCATCAAGGATCATGGCAATAGCATCCCTGACAATTGACGCTGCCTTACGATCTTTTGCAGCAGCTTTGAGCTTGTCAAATTGCTCGACTGGCAAATAGACCGAATACGGGACTAGCTTTTTTGTTTCCATTCGTTGTATTCCCTGTGTATTTTGTCTAGCAATTTCCTAGCTTCTTGGTTGGTTTTAAGTTCTGATCTAGATCCCACATTCAAATAAGTGCGCAGCCATTCTGTGCAGGACTCTTCATCCTCTTCAAATATCTGCGCTTCATCAAACAGGTATTTCCAGAACTTAGGGTCTCGGCATAGCAAGCCAGCAATACGGATGCAACGATCCCCTTCAAACTCATTTTGGCGATCCATAGGAGCTTCATTGTGATCAATCCTGACCATGACCACCTGATACCTAGCACCGACAAAATCCCGCAGGAGATCCTCTGGGATATCGTCAGGGTGCATAGATAGGGTTAGAACATAGCCAGTCTTATCTTGTTTGAGAGCAACCTTTACACCTTCAAACTGAAGAGTCTTCATTCTTTCTTTCCAAATAGGTAACAAGATATTTAAGATGCTGGATCTCTTCCCAGCGCATAACGCAAATCTTGGCTAGTTCTTCGTTCTCAGCAATATAAGCAGCAATCCGACTTTCTTGCTTTTTAGCAATCACTTCCCAATTAGTCTGCCTTTCTTTTTTATCCCACTCATTAAGAGTTTTTTGAAAATCAGAAATTGGATTTTTTGATTTGTTCTTAGATCCAACTGGACGTCCACGTTTTTTTGGTGGAAATGATCTTTCTCTTAGTTTCATAATTTCTCCTTAGTATGGAAGGTCATCGTCTTGCGATGCTTTGACATAGGGTTCAGAGCCTGAGATAGACAGCACTTTCTTGCCGTTGATGTCTTTCTTCCAGCCAGCAATAGAGATTTTGACTAAGCCATTAGGGTGCTTGATCATCAGAGCGTTCAGCAAATCTCTGTCCAAATGGATATCGCCCTTTACATCAGGGTGATTAGGGGACTTCTTGCTATCGTTAGGCCATAGTGTGCCTGTGTTTGGTTTTGGTTCGTAAGCCATGTATTACTCCTTTGTAAAAAGTGTTTTGCGTTCAGTGAACTTGCCCATCATTTCCTTAAAGAACACGCCATCGGTAGCTTTTACAGTATCGAATAGCACTTTGTTCTTCTTGAAAATCAACATCACATCCTCTTCATTTGCCGTTAAATCTAGCAACATATGGGATGCAGACTTGATTAGATCAAGCCATTCTTTTGTATCGCCCTCTGGTTTAGCAGGGGCTACGATCTGCCATTCTCCAGCCTGTCCAGTGATTGGCTTTGTATCTTCCTTTGGTTTATCAACAGTTAAAACTGGGGAGTTTGGCTTTGAGATTGGCGTTCCATTAGGGAATGTATCTTTAGACTTCTTTACTGGTTCAGACTGATCTACGGCATCAATCACGTCATTCTCGGTGATCTCCATACACATCAACCATAGATACCTCCGAAAATAGGTGTGTGTGCTTCCGAGGGACTGAATTGCCTGTCCTTTGGCGTTCTCTGCCATGACTAACGGAGAAGTAAAGGTAATGAACCCATCGCCTTCTGTCTCATGCACTGTCAAGTAGGCAGTATCTGTAGTAAAAGATACAACACCACAAAGACCAATCTTATTAAAAATCTCTGTTACTTGGGGAATAAAGTCTGCTAGTTCAAAGTAGCTAAACCCTGCAAACTTGTTCTTACCAGACTTATTCAGCTTGGTATTTTGCAACAGGATCCTAGCCTCCTGTAGCTTCTTATATACACTCATACACACTCCTTAGTTGATAAATAATCCCGATACTGTTGGCAGTATGCGGATACTGGGCAATACGACTTACACCGAGTACGCTCACCCTGACGCACTTCGATTTCATAGTCCTTGCCAAATTGCTCTAAGGCTTCTTTGGCAAAGGCTTCTGATTCATATAAAGACTTGGCTCTGACATTGCCCTTCTTCTTGATAGCCCACACTGTAGGTTTCTCCCACATCTCTTCAGGAGTGCAGTCAGGTAACTCGCCATCTGTTTCCAAGGCAAAGTCACAGGCACTATGCAGGGCAATACGCTGACTAATGTAAGCATCACGCTCTTCCATAGTCCATAGCTTGATAGGTAACTCCACTACTGTAGCTTCGGGATAGTTCTCTTTAGTATCTTTTTCACGCTCTTTCCAGTCACGCAGGAAAGCCACAATACCTACAGAATTAACTTTGACCTGTTTAACCTTCTCTACTAGCCAAGCATAGACATTGAGCTGATTCTCCCAGTCAGGTTTCTCATTCATAGCAGCCCAAACACTGGTGAACTTGTAGTCACGAATGTCAATAGAATCCTTATTGACTATCTGTAAATCCACCGCCCCAGTGATATGCCAGCCATCTACCTCGGCATGGATGCGTTGTTCTACTACGCTGTTCTCGTCCTTGCCATGCTCAAGGAAGTTGTGCATAGCAGAGCCGACTGCAGCCCAAATCATTTCAGAGGCATCTTGCTCTAGTTCATCGTCAAACTTCCTAGTCAAAGCCACAATCTTAGGGCTATTGAGCAGTTGGGTAGCTGAAATATGCGCTTTGCCTTTGGTGTAGGTAGGGCGCTCCAAGACATTGATAATTGCCTGTGGAAGGTTGTATTTGTTGGTTAATTTCATACTATTCTCCGCAGTAAATGTTTAATGCGTAGCATTAGTCTGGTTAATATGGGCTTGCGTGGGTGCTTGTTCAGTAACGCAGACTGAATCAAATACATATCGTTTTCGTACATTTAGTTCTCCTAGCAGTTAAACTACACCTAAGTATCTAGCATTGTTTTTGCCATGTCAATAGGTTGTACCCATATTATCTCACCTGATATAAAATAACAACATGAACACTGTAAAACTACCTTGGCCTCCCAAAGAACTATCCCCCAATTCCACGCTCCATTGGTCTAAAAAGGCTAAAAAAAAGAAGGAATACCGCACTGCTTGCTGGGCTTTAACCCTGGAGGCAAAGCTCTGCGCACCCCCAGGAGAGGGCAAAATACCCGTAGAAATCACCTTTTACCCCCCTGATAAGCGGCATAGAGATGCAGACAATATGGTGGCTTCTATTAAGGCAGGGCTAGATGGGTTAGCCGATGCCCTTAAGGTCAACGATAAACGCTTCCTACCCACCTTTAAATTTGCTGAAGAGGTGCTTGGAATGGTCGTTATCGAGCTAAAATGAAAACGGAGCTTTTGCTCCTTCACGTCCTCATAGGGGTAGCCTAAAAACTACCCCTTTTTTTACAGACCAGCTTCCTTACGCATAGCGATTACATCATCTAGAATCTGGTTCTTTAGACGCTGCATCTCAGTAATCTCGGCTCTACGCTCATCAGGAGTCATATCCCTATTGGCTTTGCCAAGGCTACGGATTTCCCTATTGATCTTTGACAAGTTGCTATCCATGGTAGAAATATATTTATGCGCAGAGATTTCCTTCTCATAGCGATCAAAGTATTTATCAGCCTGTTCAAACTTGGCATCTTTAAGAAGAGCTTGATAAGTCTTGTATTTGCTGTCTACTTGATCTTTAAAGGAATAGAACAAGTCTTCTGGAGCACGACCTACATCAGCCGCAATAAAGCTACCAAACAAAGGATTATCCCTGTCTCTTGCCGTTGGGCGATCACCAGAGAATAGGTTAGTTCCCCACTGGACAGCTGCGCCAGTAGTTCCAAATAGGCTGCGAACCAAATGGTCTGCCTCAATTGGATTAAGAACCCGCTTATCACCTACTTTAGCCCCAGTAACCGCTTCGGCTGCTTGGAAAGGCAATCCAGTAATAGCACTAATGATCTTGCCTAGCTCCGAAGTAGTAGCATTGTATTGCTCTGCAGCCTCAATTCCCTCTAAATTCTTAGGAGTAATGGCTCTACCAGTAAAGAAGCTACGATTCAGACCAATCTCTATTAGTGGTTTAGCACCAGTTGGAACTGGGTTAGGACCTAATAATGAGTCTAGTGCAGCTTCTGCAAGGGCATGACGAAGGCGAGTATTGTCAATCTCGTTTACTGTTCCCTCTTTTGTTACCTTGTTGTAAACCATCTCTGGAATAGATTTAAAGAAGAAACTAGCAGAGGTGTGCATTGGAATCAATAACCCCTTATCCATGCCAATTTCTTTGGTCAAGGCTTGAGGGATATAGATGTTACGCAGTTTAGTCTGGTCATCTAGCTCTTCGTAGTCATCATGTCCACCAACTGCCCATGAGTAAAGCATGACGTAGAAAGAGAATACCGCTGCTGTCTTACCTAGCTGTGCCAAAGCTCTAGCTCTGTCCTTGCCAGTGTAACCAGTTCCCATCAAAGTCATTGCCAGCACATCAATCTGCTGGGCATAGGCGTTCATAAAGGCTACTGTTCTGGTCAAGAACTGGGCTGTACGTCCTGATCCACGTTTGAGGAAGTCAATAACGTTGTTGGCTTGAATCAATGCTTGCATCTCATCACCAGTTTCAGCCAAGACACGATTGTAGATAGCAATACGCTGACCATAATCAGAGGCATCGCCAATCTTATCTAACTTGCTCATTAACCAGTCAAACTTGTTCTTCTCTAGCAATCCAATCTGTTGTTTGTATTGCTGTTCTGGAGTCCTGTTGTATGACTGATAACCTCCAATACCATAGGATTTGAGCATGTCTACCACTGGGTCAGTGCTTACTGCTGCTCTAGCAAAAGCAGCAAATGTCTCTCCCCAGAGCTTGGTTGGGTTCTTCACGCCAGATACTAGCGCAGCTGTCGGAGCGTCCATGAATAGCTGTTTTACTTGGAACTCAGGCCATAGCGTAATACCTCTGCGCAAGCCGTTTGCTAACATTCCCAGCATTTCCATGGCTGGCATGGCAATGTCTTCCATACCAGTTACCGCTTCGGCAACCAAAGGATCTTTAATTTCAACGATTACTCTGCGACCACTGCGTAGGATATTGAGGCGAACCGCACCATCTTTGGTAGCGCCTTCTTTAGGATAGACCGCTATTTTGCCCTTGATACGGGTTCATAGGCATCTGCTACACGATTAGCAGCATAGTTACGCATGGAGTTACGGGTGATAACCATGACGTTGTGGAGCATATTGTCCACAATATCGTCAATATCCATATCAACTTCGGTATCCTTAAACTTCTTCTCCTTGGCAATATTGGTATTGCTGCGCACACCGCCCATAGAAGTCTGGTCGTGGACATCTTCCATATCGTCTTGGATACGATACCAAGGAACATAATCTTTAATACCTTTAAGGCGTTCAGCTCGTTTCTTGCTGATGATCTTGCCAAACAACATCATGTCAATCATGTTTGCATTGACTTTAGTCCAGTTGTCCAGCATCTTGCGTAGTTCTGGGTTAGCTGTCTCCAGATTGCTATAAAACTCAATCTGCTCTTCTGTCATGCGAACCTTCTTCTTGGCAATGCCGATTTGCTTTAAAGACTGTTTAGCATCTAAAAGGTCATTTAATACTTGATTGAGCTTTTCATCGCTTAGACCAGGAGTAAGGCGTTCTGCATCCAAACGAGCCACTTCTTTTTCTATCTCTTTGTACTCTTCAATAATGCTGGCAGAGCGTTTTGCCTCAAAGAACATTTGAATCATGTCAGTAGCTCTTTGAGCGCCTACCCGATCCATTAAATTATGCTTTTCTAGCATGACGTTAGCCATGGAGAATGGGCGTCTAATGGCTTGGAACATCTGAGTATTGTTATTAAACGCCAAAGAACCACGCATAATGACTTCAGAAGCAATATGACCAGCGTGTAGGGCATTGGTAATGGCAATAGATGCCATGGCTCTGCCTTCTCCATCACGCAACTTACCAGCCAATCCTTGGGCTTTCTGAGTGAACTTTTCAGCTACTTCCAAGCCAGCACCAAACCAAACGTTCTTGTTACGGACATAGGTAATGCCACGGAGTAACTTGCCACTCATGGCTTTGTATGCCATGGCTGGCGCATCAATGGTGTTCTGATAAGCCTGTTTGCCTTGCTTAAAACTGCCCAATAAGGTATCTTTGACTGTAGAGGATGGCTTGATTGGGGTGTTATTAAAGCCGTCTTCGGCAAATTGCTTGTCAAACTCTTCAGAATTTTTGTTTTCGGCATCTCTACTAAAGTATCCAAGTTTACTTTCCCGCTTTTGTTGCTGACGTTCTCTGTTAATCTCTGCTTGGGTTTTTGCGGGTTCTAAAGAAGTAAATTTGACTGCTTCTTTACGATCAAAATAGTTTTCGGCAAAGTTTAATAGTTCAACAATATCCCCATCAGAGAAGGCAATAGTAAATCCTTGGCTTCTTAACCAATTGCGAATGGCTTGAATAACACGCTGTAGTAGCCCTATTTTGGACATGCCACGTTCTGCCATGTTTGCTACAATTTCTTTTGCCCTACGCTCTGGTGATAAGCCAGGCTGTGTTCGATCTACTTTGGCAGCTATCTCTTTAACAATCTTAGAAGTCTTTTCTAGATTTTGAACATTTCTAACCAACTCTGCCATGAGTTTTGGTCCCAACATTTCTTCTAAAAGAGCGTGACCAATAGCCTCATGCGCTAATACTTCCTGAACTCTTTTTGCATTGGGTAAGTTATCTGCAATTAAGTACACAGTGTTACCAGACAACCACATTCCTTCTACGTCTGCTGGCGCAGTAGAATCTGGCAATTCATCTACTGATTGAAGGACTTTAACCGTAATTCCTTTGATAGGAACAACCTGTGCTTCTACGGCTTCAACTGTTTGTCCTCCTTCTGCAGGACCTCTTGACGCTAAACCTTTTTTACTTTCACTGTCGTCAAATTCAACTTTCATTACCTCACGAGCAAAAGTAGCGTTATCTGCTTCTACTGTAGCTGGGTAGTTTTTATGTAAATACTTGACTAAAGCTATAATTTTCTCTGGATCTGTTAACGAATCACCGCCAGACATCTCATATGCTTTGTTACCTTTTTTGGCAAGACCACCTGGAATTAAAGTTTTAAGTATTGGTGCAGTTATAAATTTCTTTGGAACATCGCCTGCAATAGTTACTTTAAATTTATTTGGTTGATAATTATCAATCCGCAGCTGCCATGTTTGTGCTGAACCCCTTAATACAACATTGTTTGTAATTTCAGGAGCAGTTGGCAAGTTAGGTAACATTAAAGATTGAAGACTATTACTTAAATCCTTATATGTATCCATTTGGGTATCCGCATACTTTTTCTGTAATAAGGAATCCCAAACAGCTAACAAATACTGCACTGCTGACTCTGCATTTCTTAAACGAACTGGTTGTTCGCTAATTGCCACTGGCACATACTTTGATGGCATGACTACGCCAGATATTGCTTCTTTAGAATTGTTTAATGTAAATTTAGCAATTTCACCGCCACTTGAATCAAATAGCTGGGCAGCTCGTAATATGTTTCCTAAGGCTATATATCTAGTTGTTCTTCCACCAATAACTGACTTCAGCGCAAACCAATCATCTAAAGGAGGGTTTCTTGAAGGATAAGATCGGTCAATTGAAGTACCTTCCAAAGTTGCTAAAGTTGGAGATATCCTACCTTCAGGAATATTTCGTTTGATAATGACTTGAAAGTTTGATGGAGAATAAGGATTACCAGTTTTAGATTTTCCTATTCTTGCTTTATCTACCTTGATACCTGTAACTACAGCAGCAGCTGGAACACTGTTAACTATAAAAGAGTCAAAGCCATTTCCAATTGCAAAAGTATCTTTTAACGCAGATAGAGTTTTATCCTTACGATCATTCAGTGTGGCAAATTGATTATCTAATGCTGTTTTTTGTTTGTTTAACTCTTCTATATCTTTTTCAGTAGCTAATGGATTTTTTATAGCTTCATCAATAGCTTGCTGCTTAAGAATAATTTGATTTCTTACTTCGATATAAACGCTACTTAACTCTGTCTCTATTTCATCGACAACGTCTTGAGCTGTCCTGCCGTTTAACTGTTGGCTAATATCATCCTTTATGTTTTGTACGGTAGGTATTGAGCCAATAATATCCACATTAAACTGTGCCATTACCACATCAGTTAAAAATGGATTGGAACTATCTAAACCCTCTTCAATTAGGTTTTCTTTGATTATTTCCGCTTCTAATGGCAGAACCCTTCTTTCTAAAGCATTAGTTCCTGTAGCGTTCCTTAGATCTATTTCCGCAATATAACTAGCTTCAATTGAATCAAAAAATTCTTTTTGGTCTACCGAAGACAGCAATCCTGCTGTGCCTGAAGCCTTATGAGCCAAGTCTGATCCAGCAGCTTCTGCAGGGTCTGAATACTGAGGCACACTTAAAAAGGCTTGTATGTCTGGATGTTCATTTAAGTATTCGGCTGTTGATACATCACCGTACATATTAATAAAATCTACGCCATCCACTTTTGTACTGCTAGATCCACCAGAAGTATTGGATTTCAAGCTAGACAACTTTTTACGCAGCATAGCTAAGATTCGTCTCTCAGCTGGTATTCCAGTTGCTAACATAGTGAACGAAGGCCATTCAACTTGACCTGTTCTATGTATTCTTCCTAATAACTGAATGAAAACACTAATATCTCCGTGTGGCTGCAAAACAATCATATGCCGTGGACGCTGGTCAAATGCGTCTACTGAGGCATGTAACGAGATTCCCGTTGCGCCAGCGGAGTTAATGATCAATACATCAATTGGTCCTGCCTTAGATTCCTCGCCATTTTGATATGACGAAATCATACTTGTACGACTAGGATTATCTAGAGTTACATACTTTGGTACATCTCCAGAATAGTCTATTCCGTTTTTTCTACCTGTAATTTCTTTTACAACTAAGTGTCTTGCTTTTACACCTTTAGGTGGTGTATCCCCAACGTGAGTTTTGCCATCAATAGTCCATACATATTTTTGCTCTAACTCTGTGCGTATGAAATCAATTGGCGCAGCTGGCAAATCAGATTGGAAATTTTCTAAAACCTTTTCAACGTTCTCATATCCAGCTCGGATAGTTGGCGGCATTACCTCATAAGGAACATATACAACCTGATCCATGGCTTTATCGCCAGTAGCGGACTTTAACGTTACTTTTGTGGTGGATTTGACGGCACGTCTAATTAATGTCTGCCATCCAAAATCAGGGATGTCATCACCCTTTTTGATATTGTTTTGTGCAACAAAATCTTCTAAAGCGCTACCATTGGTGCTTTGCAATCCAACAACTACTTTTTCATTGTTGTTTAGTTTATCAACAACCATGTCTACAGCGGTTTGAGTCTTAGTTGAAAGCAGTAAAGACCCTATGTAGTTATGCACAACAGAAGTAAATGCATTAGCTTTTGCGTCATTAAATGCTGTTGGTCCAACTTTACCCATGTACGAGCCTGGAGGACCTAACTTAACTACTGCATCTTTACCACCTTCAGTTTTTATCCATTCTTTAAAAGCTCGATCTGCATTAACTAAAGATCTTAATATTTCTGTAACTTTATCAACTTCTCTGGTATCTCTGGCAGTGTTCTTGTCATCAATGACAAAGTCCATTGTTACGCCTTCATACGATCTCTCTCTGCGTATCATGGAACCAGACTCTACCAACATCTCTGAAGACACTTGTTGCAACACATCGGTTTTAACACCCTTACCAAACAAGGCTGTTAACTCTTCTGGAGTGTCTGCTGCGTAGCGTAAATTTGTATGAATATACAAAGGCATATTATCTGGACGTTTTGCAAACGTAGCAGATAGGTAAACAGTAGGTGGTGGTTTCCAGCTTTCAGGCGTTTCTTCGCCTTTGCCTAACAAATTCTCACCTGTTAACAAAGACATAAAGAAAGCATTTTGCCCCATTGTTTCTTTGTCGCTTGGTGTACCAGCTGCATTATGGGCTTCGTCCATAACTAATACAGCATCTCCACTTGCAACTAAAGTTGCTACTGCTGATTGTCTTGCTGCAGATCCTGGGCCGCCATTTAACTGAGAATAATTTGTAAATAAAACATCTATACCAGGTGGTAGTTTTTTATTTTTTGATATATAGCTAGTTAATTTTGTATCATCACCTACTTTATTTTTAAATACTAATTCAGTCTTTCCTTCTCCAATTTCTTTAATTATTTCTGATCCAGCATTAGTCATGCCTATCTTAATATCGCCATGACCAATATTAATCAAATCTCTATACATATCAGTGTATAAAGAATCACTTAGAGAAACAAAGATTGGAATCTTCCCTTGTTTTTTTGCCCAGACAATCATAGCGGCAGCTGTTCTACCTTTACCTACGCCAGTATCGTCTCCAATAATGAAACCTTTTCCAAGTTTATTAGCTTGGATTGCTAAACCTAATGCATCAATTTGATAGCCAGCAAGACCTTTTGCCATTTGCTCAATAGATGAATAGCCTAACTCTTTGGCAACAAATTCATCTATGTTGCCAACTTGTGCCTCTAAATTTTCTAACGCTGTATACGCATGCTGTGATTGAGCACGAGGTAAGTAAATGCCATCGCTTGCAAATCTAGATTTGCCTAAGTAAACAACTCTTGATTCTGTATCAATTGGTTCGCTTTGAACTGGAGTTTGATTTTTAGGTCTTTTTTGTACTGTTACTCTTAGTCCATCAACGTATGTTCTTAAATGATTTTTAATTAAATTGCCAAATTTTTTAACTAATAAATCATAAACTGCTTGAATACGCTGTTTAACATCTGTAATTTTTTGTCCAACAGCATCCCAAACCTTTTGAATGATTGGTTTTACATTGGCATAGTCTTGATCGTCTTTTCTAGAATACAGTCCACTGTTAGGATCATCGCTAGTATTTTTTTCATTTTGAGCAATCCGATCCATTGCTTCTTTAGACTGCTTGTCTAAACGCTCTTCGCTGTCTTCTGGAGTCGGTTCTTTATTTGTTACTTCTGGGGCTTTACCATTTAATGCCGCATCTAATTCATCAAGCAAACTTTCAAGCCCTAAGCCTTCTAACTCTTTAGGAATGACTGTTTTAGCTTTGCCTGTTGTTCTAGGCGCTCTAGGACCACCAGTCCCTTTAGGCGCTCTTTCTGTAGTTGTTCCTGTTTTTGGTTTTTTACCTAAACTATCAAATATATCGTCTAATTCTAAGTCAGAAAGTCCTCCCAGTTCAGCGCTTGATTCTCCACCAGATACACCGCCTCCTTGGGTGGTGCTGGGTTTGCCACCTCTGGGTCCCCCTCGTTGATCTTCTCCGCTATCCTGCTGTTGTTCTGTATCACGAACTCCACCAGCTGTTCCACGTCCTCTGGCATTGGAAGGTACGTTGACCCCTCCTGTCGTAGGTAATTGTTCGCTGATGCCAGCGCCCTCTCCAGTCCCCCCCAATCCTCCGCTAGGTTCGCCATCTTGGAGATTATCGCCTGTTGGTACTGCTCCGCTTGGTCTATCTGCACCGCCAATAGTTGCCCGTTGTTTTCTGGTACCCACCACGACTTTTTCGCTACGATCACTGGCTTGAACATATCTGCTCCATAATTCATCAAATGACGTTAGTCTGTTGATAACCAAATCATTTGGAAAAACATTGTCCGTTTGATTTCTTCCCGCAATAACTAAGACACGCAACGGAAAAGACGCACCTTGTTTACGATATAAATTTCCAGCAATTTCAAAATGGTCGGCAACATTGTAGTTGCCATATAACCAATTTAAAAACACTCTATCTGTTGAAGTAATAGTGTTTGGCTTGATATGAGATCCCAATATCAAGACGGCTCTACCGTCATTTGCCATTGTGCGTAATGCTTCGGCAGCAATAAGCTGATCTAATGCACCAATTTTGTAATTTTGCCCTGTCCAAGACTTAACATCTACAGGCGATGGAAGCGCTCCAAATGGAGGGTTTGTAAGAACTACATCTACCTTTTGGTCTTGTATGTCCTTTATCTTTACTAATGCATCCCCTTCAATGACATCTCCCATCTGCATTAACTCTAAATTGTTAACACGATGTGGGTCTATTTCTATTGTGGTTACGTTTTTAGGATTAGCCGTAACCACCAGCATGCCATTACCGCCAGTTGGATCTAATACTGTTGTAGTAGATTTAACACGAGATAACATGCCAGCAAGGTATGCAATTGGCAATGGCGTAGAGTAAGCATTATTAGTTTGGCTTAATACCGACTTAACATCTAGCGTAGGTTGATTTTGGTATAAACCAACAATATGGTCATAGATAGCCTTAGTATCAGAGCCTTCTGCTCTCATATCAGTAATGACTTGGCTAATGTACCGTACAGCTGCCGCTTCAAAGTCTTCTTGAGTTTGCTTTAATTTAACTCGATCACCTTCAAAGTCGGCAATTTTGTAATTGTCTATTTCTCTTTGGTTTTTAAGAGGGTTAAATCCCAATAACTCAGGCGCTTGCAAGTACGCTTTGATGCCATACTCAGCTAGTTCACGGTTGTTTTTAGGCCACCATCCTTGACGCATGTGGTAGAACATTGACTCAGCCATTGAGCCATTTTTAATTTCGGGCCATTTGAACAAGCCCATCTCTTCCATAATGGCATCAATGCGCTGTGCCATATTGATAATGCTTTGATTCACTCTGCTAATTTGGATTAGCCGTGGAGTCAATATTGCTTCTGTGCCGTCACGTTGTTCTTTAGCTTCTTTTGCTTCTTCTTCTGTTTTAAACCAATTCAAGCCACCCAATCGACCACGATCAAGGTAATACTGATCAACTACTACATATCCTAACTCTTCAACCTGAATAATTTTTGTTTCTAATTTGTATGTTTTTATCTCTAAAGTCTTAGGATCAATTTGATCCAACATCTGTTGATAAACTTCATTGATTACAGGACGCTCTTTACCAGCTGGGTAAGTAGTGCCAAGATAGCCATTCTTTTTAGTTACAAATCCATCGGCTACTGTTGGTCCAACTAGGTATGGAGATCCACCTTTTGATAGATCATATATTAAGGATTCAAAAGACCTAGATAACAGTTCTACTGGAGTGCTCCAATACGGTTTATCTCTACTTCTATCTAATTGCAAAGCATCTTTGTAAAATTGTGTATTGGTAAAAGAGTTGGGGTAGATTTGGGCTTCACCATACCGACTATTTGAAATAGCATCAAAAAATGCTTTCTTGGGTGGAGTATTACGGTTGTTTTCACTATTAGCTGTATTGGTTAAGATTGACCGTAAATTATTTTCTACTCTTTCTACAGTAATCATATTTTGTAAAGTAGACGCTGTATCAGCCATTAAGACTTTTCCGTTGGCAGATGTTCTTAAATTAAAATCTAATGCGTGTTGCCATTCGTGTCCTAATGTTCCATCACCTTTTGTTTTTGTTAAGTTGATTTCATTGTATGCAGGAACAAACCAAGCCGCAGTTTTGCCACCACGACCCTGCGCACCTACAGCTAGTTTTAACTTTTCATTTAAGCCTAGCATCTCTGGTGCTATACCAGCAATATCTGCTAGGTCATACATTGCATCGTAAATAGCGTTTAAATGAGCTGTGCGTTCTGATTGATTAACCCAGTTACCAAAGTCAATACCGCCTGGTAAAAATTTAAATGTTTGTAAAAAGTCCTGAACATCTACATCTCTACCCTGCCTATGGTCACGCATACCACGTCTGATAATGTTGCCTAACTCTGGTGGTGTCTCTGCGTCTTTTTTTACAATTCTGTTTGTTTGATCAGTAGAGTTTTCATCAAGACTAAACAAAGAATATAACTTAGGAATAAATTGATAAAGCCTTACATCTTCAAATTTATTTCTAAAATCTACGCCTTCTGGTGTGTATATATCAGGTACTCGGTCTGCATTAGGATCCTTTATATACTTTGCCATCAACGCATCGTATAAAGGGGTAACATTAGCATGATCATTGAATACAGCCTGTAAGTTTTGTAAAGACGTTACATAATCTACCAATAATTTTCTTACCAACTCTTCTTTACCATCATCTATAACTAACTTGATGGCTTGGCGATGCCCCGCTTTGGAAGGAATGTATGTGCCAAATTGCCCACCATATCTTGTACTTAAATTGATTAACTCAAAAAGATATTCTCCAGGTGACTTTATTTTTGATATTAGCCCCTCTTTAAACATCATTGTGCCAAATGTATTATTTGGATTGGAGTTAATGTTTAGTAATTTTTTAGGGCTTGCCAAATCTAAAAGTTCAGTTACTAACGCATCTTTTTGTTTTTCTGTGGCATCTTTTGGTAATGGAGCAGCAGTGATCTGTCCTTTACGGTTGTTAAAAAACTCTGCACCGCCACCCTGTATGCTTACTTTTTCTGGGTTATATAACGCAGATATGGTAATTCTTTCAGGACCTACATAGGAAGGATCGTCTGTTGTTGCTGGAACTGCTCTGTCAGTAATTCGGAATTTGTTTTCAGTTAATTTCTCTTCTATTTGACTTACCAGATTTGTTTCAACTGGAATACGCAACAGCATTTCTTCTGGGAAGATAACTGGAAATAAATTTTCATCAACAGCGTGACCGTACAAGAGTGTTGCAACCGCATCCGCATTGCCAGTTTCCATGGCAATCTTCATTGGGTTTGTATTTAGTTCAGCTATCTTCTTTTTTTGCTCTTCTTTCTTAGCTTTTTCTTCCTCGGCAGCTTTCTTCTCTTCTTCTTTAGCCTTCTTCTCTTCTTCTTTGGCTTTCTTTTCTTCTTCCGTTGGCGCTACTTTTTTAGGTGTAGATGGTCCACCAGTAGTGACAGCTGGACCACCAATAGGCTTTTCTTCTTCTTTAGTTTTTTCTTCTTTAGCTTTTTTCTCAGCTTCTGCAGCAGCTTTTTGCTCTTCCTGACGAGCTTTGTTAGCAGCAATCTGTTCTTCTTTGGTGGGCGTTGGTAGCGCTGGTCCTCCAGTTGTAACAGCTTCTGGCTCAGTTACCGCTTCTTCTGTTTTAGGTTTACTTTCCTCAAAAAACTTGATATCTTCTTTAAGTTTCTTTGCAATGCTTGTAATTTTTCCAGGTGGCAAACCAGTTTGGTCTGAATATTTTTCTGGGTTACTAGCCAATTCTTCAGAAATTTGTGCTGCTTGCTCAGGATTTTCCTTAGCAAATTTAAACATCGTAAAATCTGCGTTATAAAATTGATCGCTTCCAAGATTAAATTTTGGATTTCTTTGTTGCAAAATAGAGGCTATTTCCTCAGCAAATGCTGATGCTGACGGTGTTTCTGGTTTAGCAACCACTTCCTCTACTGCTGGAGCTACCTCTGGCTCAGTAACAACTTTCTCTGATGCTGGGGCTAAAAAATCAGGATTTCTTACAACTTCATCAATTGGAATACTTTGTTCTTGACCATTAACCAAAGCCAAAATTTCTCTTTGACCATTTTCATTAGTGCCTAATTTTTCAGCAATAACTTGTATTGGAGTATCAACACCGTCTTTTCTCCACATAAAAGCGTTGTCTAGCTTTTCTGCCGTTGTTGGTTGAGCAGGAATCTCTGGAGCTTTAGGACTGACTAGATCAGTAATTTCTTTAACAAGTTCAGCTTCTCTTTCATTAAGAAACTCTAGTTCGCCATCGCTTAGTAAGCGAGTAGGATCTGTTCTCCTGCTTTCAATCATCTGTAGCTCGGCTTTACGAGCTTCTATTTGTTGAGCAGTAGTTAAATCTAGCCCTACTGTAGATACCATAGCAGCCACTGGAGCTATTACGCTTGCAGGAACTGGTGCAGCTGGTGCTAATTCAACCTCGGCAGCTGGTGAAACTGGTGCGGTTGGAGGGACAACTGGTGGAACACCTGCAACTGGGGCAGCTGGAGGAGCACCTGTCACTGGAAGAGTGCTTCCAGTGAGACTTGCTTTCATTTGTGCATCTAGGTCTTCTTTAGATGGTTTAGGGGCATTTGCCTCTTCTACAGTCTTAGCTACTGCTCCACGGTATGCACCTGGACCAGCACCACCAATAGCACCCAATACAAAGTTGGCAAAAGACTCTTCGCCAATCTCTTTAATAACAGCTTTGTTAATACCAATATCCTTGGCAATACCTTCCAAGAACTCTTGGGTTCCTTCTTCCAGTAATCCACCAGTGCCGCCAATAGCAATACGGCCTAAACGATTCTTAACTGATCCAGTCATTAGCTTGTCAAATTGACCAGTCATTAACTTACCTGTAATGACATCGCCAAATGCTGATACTGAACCTTGCAACTGGGCTGCGTATTCTCCAGCTTTATCAATTACAACTTTACGGGCTTCCTGTGGTGGAATACCCTTTTCCAGCATTGTTTTAAAGTAAGGGCTTGCTGTTGCCAACTCAGCATCACTAAGTTTATTGACATATTCTTGGGCATCTTGGACAGCTTCTCCAGCGCCCATACCAAAACCGACTGTTCCTACGGCTTTAGGACTCTTGGTTATTAAGGCTGTGCCAATAACAGGAACTAATGAGCCAAGAACTTGAGATCCTTGGAGGGCGTAGCCCATAACAGATGGGTCTTTACCAAAAGAAAGGTTCTCTACGCTACGATTTTTAATAGCTTCAAGGATGTTTCCTGATGCTTGGGATTCGGCTATACGGGCTTTGCCTACTTCAGATACGCTCTCAGTTAAGGCTTTAGACTTTTCTTGTCCATATTTAGCCAGAGCTTCTGTGCCAGGGATTCTAGGAGCTTTGGAGATAAGCCTATCTAAAGCTATCTCATTGTCTTTTTGACGCTCTTGTTGCTTCTCAAAAGACTCGCCAGTAGCGTCTTTGACAAAGGCTTTAGCTACATTGGTAAATAGCTGGGCTGGTCCTTTTTTGACCAACTCTTCAGCAAAGGTCATTGGACCGACCTTTTCAGGTACTTCAATGCCTTGTTGTTCTAATACTTGTCTTGGAATGTTTCTAGCAGCAGCTTCAAGACCTTGAGGGATAGATGTTGTAGGACCAATAACGCCAGCAGCAATCATCTTGCTGACATCGCCTAGACCAGTGCCTACTGTGTATGGAACAAATTGAGCAAAAGGATTGGCTTCAGGAGTTGCTTTAGGGGCGGGTTCAGCCTTCGGTTGCTCCACGTATTGGGCAAACGGGTTTATATCCTCTGGCTTAGTTGCCATAAAGCAATCCTTTAAATTGTGTGCAGTTACTTACCTAATATCTTACTTGCTGCACCTGGTCCAAATATTTTATCAAACTGTTGTGTTGCTATGTCACGATCTTTTCTAGATTTTAACGCATTAATTGCATCTGCGGTAGGTACTGGATAACTTATTGGAGGAGGAACTGGGGTTTTTCCTCCAGGAGCAGGGACAACTACTGGTTTTTCATCAATTGCTTCTGTTTTACCCAAGATAGCTAATCCTTCTTTTGGCATAAGACGTTTAGCCTCTAACTCAGCTGCACGGTTAAATCCAGCTGGGTCTTTACGATATAGCTGATTAAACGGATCTTGTTTGAGCATCTTGTCTTTAGTATCGTCCAAAGTGTCTTTCCACAAGGTTGCATACTTAAGGCGTAGATTAGCGTCTGCATTAGATGCTGCCAGTGCTTGGCTAGTTTTAGCGTTGAGAATACCAAGCTCTTTAGCATCCATTTGACCTAATGAAGTAGTAAGGGCATTTTGCAGTGCAACATCTCTGCCAAACTTGGAGGCTTCCCTTTTTTCAATTGCACCTGATAAGGCTCTCTTCAAATCTGCTTCACTTGCTTTGCCTTTTGCGTAAGTTCCAAGTCCAGCTTCACCAGCTTCACCTAGTTCAGCAAGGAAGTTTCCACGTTTTAATGGATCAGAACTTCCTCTCATCAATGCAAAACCAGTATTAGTTAACGCTGCATATGGATTCATACGGGCACTTTCAGCCAATGAAGTACGAATCTCTTCTTCTGAAGCCTTAGATTCTTTAAATGGATCTTGATCTTCAAACAGACGCTTAAACATTGCACTTTCTCTATCTTGCAGCATTTTTCTGCGCTCGGCAGTGCTATCAGATAACTTTGGATCTTTAAGGTTTACTATGCCTCTATCAGCAAAAGCAACAATACCGCCTCCTGCGCCAGCTGCCATTTCATCTGGAACCATATCACCAGTACCAATTGAGGCAATACCTGAACGACCTAAAGCTGGAGCCATGATCTGTTCTGATTCTGGGTTCATAGCCATTCTGCGATGCAACATTAATAACTTTTCAATCTCAGCTGCTAACATAGGATCGGTAGATGGATTAGCCAGCATCTCTGTTAATTCTTCATCGGTCTTTAAAGAAAGATCACCGCCACCTGCATATGCTAAACCGCCATTTTTGTATGTTTTAGCAGCCATCAGACCACCATTTGCGTGTCCTTTGCCTACCATACCGCCTTCAGCTTTAAAGCCACCAGACATGCCGTAGATACCTAGGGCAGACATACCTAGACCGCCAAGCTGAGATACAGCACTTGGAGGCGCTGAATATATAGATTGAGCTGACTGTGATAAGGGTAATCCACGAGTCATATCGGACATAAAAGCCAACTGTTGGTATGGATAGTTTTTTTGCTTAAGGAAGTCTTGATAAGCCTGATCCAAACCTTGTTGAGCTTGAGCCTGTTGAATTGCTCCAACTTGTTGCTGGGCTTGGTTAATTCCCATATTTTGACCGTACTGTGTCTGACCTAACTGACCCAATGTTCCAGCTGCTTGATTGGCTTGACCAAAGCCAGCCATTTGACCTTGTAGACCTTGTAATCCTAGACCAGCACCAAACTGTTGAGCTTGTTGAGCAGCTTGGAAAGCGTTTTGATAACCAGAACCAATGGCTGCGTTCATAGCCATATTCTTATTGCGCTCATTCTCAGCTTGCATTAAAGCCGCACGATTGCCACCAAAAGCGCCTTGGCCTACAGCCTGACCTTTTAATTGGTTGCCAGTAATATCGTACTGGCGATTCATTTCAGCTAACTGTGGTTGTAATGCGTTCTGAATGTAAGGAGACATGTACGCTTGTTGAGCGTATGGATTGGTGGCTTGGTTAGCATATTGCTGTCCAGCCATACCCATCTGACCGCCTGTTCCAATAGAACCTAATCCAGAAGCGCCAGCTAATCCAGTAGCCTGTCCCAACTGTGGGGCTGCTTGCATATTTTGTACGTTTTGAAAGGCTTGTTGCTGGGTTGGATTAAAACCAGCAATTCTTTGACCTTCATAGGCTTGGTAAGGATTTTGATTAATATCCGTTAAAGCCTCACTCTTACCAAGCATGTTTTCAACATACGGACGAGCATACTCAGGTATAGAAGTTTGAGTAACAGTTTGCTGTGCTGGAGGAGGGCTACCACCACCGCCACCACCGCCTTTGCCACCACCTTGATAGGTGTGACCCAATACTTTGTTTTTTCCAATAAGTATGCTCATTTTTTACGTTCCTTAATCCAGCGACAGTCTGCTTTATTCATTTCTAGTACACATAGATCACCACCGTCATCGTGCATACCTTCTAAACGCACGACCTCAGTAAACCCTAATTTTTTGTCATAGTTCATAGCCCTAGTATTAAGACTATTAACTATGGCAATTATTTTTTCTACACCTAGAAAGTTAAATGGAAAATCAAATGCTCCAAATAACAATCCTTTTGGGGTATACGAATCTACTAAGTTAATAACGTGCATCTGGCAAGTTTTTCCTATAAAAGCCGTAAACCCTACTACCCATTCAATTTTATTCTCTTCATCTACCCAAAACAAGGCTTGCAAATCACCGCAAGGTTGAACGCCTACATGTTCAAGCAATATCTCTGCTGCTCTTTGCTTGGCTTCAAATGACTGGGCGCTCTGTAACATTTATGCTAGTAAGTGCTTCTTAGCCTTTGTATCTTTTGCAACATTCTTTTTACCAATAGTCTTCTTACGACCTTCCTGAATACGATCCATCATGGCATATAATCGTTTAGCGCCAGCATCGGTGGAACCATTACCTATCTCGGACACAATTCGAGCTGGTATAACAAATTCACCATCCGCAAGACGGGCTGGCTGCTTTCCTGCAATTGTAGCTGGGATGTCATCAGAAACTCCATCACCTGGACCTCTTAGCAATCGACCACCATCTGAGTAGTCACCTAAATTAGCTGCACCGCCTTTAGCCATTTTTGAGGCATTAATAATATCAATGAACTCTGTTAGACCACCTTTAGCCATCATTACGCCAGTGTAAGGATTGGTTTTAGCGTCATAGTCAGAACGAATAACTTCCGCAGAAGCTGGCATTTGGGTTGGAGTAGCAAAGTAGGTATGCTCTTGCTGGCTCTGTGGATACATATTGCCTTGACCGCCCATAACATTACGGCTCATTTGCTCAACTGGACCACCAATAGCCATTAAACCGCCACGAGCTGCAGCAATAGGAGTATTTGGATTTACAGTTCCAGCACGGGCTGAATAAGGGGTTAAAGCTGTAAATTTCTGGTCAAAGTAATTACGCTCTCTGGTATCCATAATAGGCATACCAGCTGCATCATATTGCGCTGTAGCATAAGGAGAAGGATATACTCCGCCTTCTGGATTTTGGTTAGGAGTAAATTCATAAGGACGAATATTGCCAGGATCAGTAGCAGATGCTGGAGCATTAGCCCCTTTCTTCTTTCCTCCTAACAATTGCATGGCAGATGTACCAGCTAAACCATAGCCAAGCATTTCTTTGCCAGTTAATCCAGCTGCAGTTTTAATAGCACTAGCTTTTCCTGCTTCAACCATAGCTGGAGTAACAACTTCAGGTGCAGCCATTAATCCCGTTCCTGAAAGAGATGCCCCTAATTCAGGAACAACCCCGTTAGCTGCTGCCAAAGCATTTAATTGTGCAGTATTAGCAGAAGTCAATGCTGCTGTAGGTGTAGCAACAGTAGTTGCAGCAGGTCCAACAGCTCCTGCTCCAGTGGCTCCAGCTGCAGTAGCTGCTTCTGCAGCAGCGGTTGCACCAGCATAGCCAGCACCTAATCCACCAGCAGCGCCACCAATAAGACCACCAGTAAGCATACTGTTGAGAATATCTCCATCGCCAGTAACAGCGCTATATAAGCCACCGATACCAGCTCCAAGAAGAGCGCCACCAGCTAAACCAGCTGCAACGCCTGATAAACCAAATACTGCTGCGCCTGTAGCGGAAGCAACGACTGCCATATTATTCTCCTTCCAGCATAGGCTGGGTATTATCAACTAGCATATTTTCTAACACTTCTATATCGGTTTCATCAGTAGCCAAGATATTTTGAAATACCGTTGTTTCTAGGATATAAGCTACTTTACGTCCTGCACCGCCAACAAATGTCATTGGTGCTACAAGTTCCTTTTGAACGCCTTCTGCGTCCACAATAATCATTCTGCCCTGCAACATGACGCACATATGGTCTTGTCTGTGAGGCTTACCAATAACAACTGCGCCAGCTGGCATGGTTACTTCTCTAATATAAATACTAGGCCCAAAGTAGTGTTTTGTCTGGCAATCTACTTGTGGCATTTGTTCAACTTGTGCAAGCAATTTCTCTACCTTTTCAGATATAGGTATGTTGAGATCTTGTTTAACAGCTAAGTCTGTCATATTGTGGCTTTAAATTTGTATTTAGGATTGTCTGGTTGCTCTACTTTTGCCCCTAATTTAACCAACATTTGAGTAGTAATTGGGGCTGGCAAAGTATCGTATACAGTTTTAACTCCTTGATTTTTAAGGTATTTATAAAAATACTTCATATCATCTACTAAATCTTTAAGAGTCCCTACTGTAAAAAAATGAATTTGAGCAACGTTATTTCCTAAAGGTTTGTAGCCTAATACGGAGCTTTCAAATGGAATTAGCTGTAATCCTTGGTCAATTTCTTTTTTTAAATTAACCATGCCTTGTTTAACGTCAACACCCAAATTTTGAAAGTAATGTTCAAATACCTTCATAATTTGTGTTTGTTTAATGTTTTCATTAGCTGCTGTTAAACCACCTTTTGCATATCCTTTGTAGCCTTGCATTTGCCCAGACTGTTGCAATTGAGCAATCTCTCCTTGTCTGCCCATTTGTCCTATGGCATTAGCACCTTGATAGGCTGCCATACCGCCAGCTGGACCACCAAAAGCGCCTCCTACAGCTCCAGCTGCTGCTGGGACTATTGAGTCAGCTACACGACCTGCTGATAGGTCTACACCTTCTCTTTGTGCATTTGCATAAGTAGCCTCAGATGGACCGCCAAACATATTAACTGTTGGCTTATAGTTAGTGCCAAGAGCCTTATTCCATATGCCAGTCTCTAGGGGCGTGTTCATACCAAGCAAACCCTGTTCAGGGTTTTGACTGTATTGTTTTGCCATACTCTGGGCTTGATATACAGGAGTTTGAATTAGACTGTCAAAGAAGCTCATATATGCCTCACAAGGTTGAATTGATTGAAGTTTATCATGTTGTTATACAGTTGTAACTGTTACAGTTCCTATTCTACCTACCGCTTTTACACCAGTAACTGAGACAAAAATAGGTACTTTTACGTTTCCAGTTGCATCCACCCAATTTGTGCCGTTCCACCAAAGGGGAATACCAAGTCCAGGGCTGGTATCAAAGTACATTTGTCCAATATGTAGGTTTACCCCAGGGCGCTCTGCCGTAGTACCTGATATTGGCTGGGCTATAAATCCTGTAAAGGTATCTATTTGGTTAAAGTAAAGGCGTAGGGCATTATTAAGCTGGTCTTGATAGCGCTGGTCATAATCTACTGGGGCAACTAATAGATTTGGCGCCTTAGAAGGACGTAAGCTAATAGCCATTAACGTTTTCCGTCAGGTCTAATATCAATACGAGGGCTACCCAACTGCCAAGATGTGCCTAACCCAGTAGATTCAATACGGAAAGCTAATTGGCGACCACGCAAACGGGTATATACCTGCCCAGTAAACTCTTGGATGTTATATACAGACGCATTGGCATAGTTATCAGCGCTGATTACAGTAGGACTATTTGACTGACCATATGCAGAACCTGAGTTTTGACGAGGTCTAACCGTCATAGTTACTTCTGGATTATTAACATTTGAGCCGTTAAAGTTTACGTCAGGCAATATGCGCCAGACAAAACCAAAGTTATGACCATCCCCAATATCAAAGTCAGAAGACTGAACATAAGCATTAATAGGTACTGGGGTTATGCCAGACACATCATCAACTGCTGATTCTTGAAATAACATGCGAGAGTTGTAATCGGCTGCCATCGGATAGGGGCGAATACCAGAATCAAGCCAAGCAGTTCTTGCCATAGAGCCGTAATACCATACTCTGTCAAGATAGTTATAGATGACGTATTTATCAATTTGGTTTGAATTTGTTGAACAATAAAACCACCAAACCTCGTTGTACCCTTCGTTGCCACCAGCAAAAACTTGGAAAGATTGGTCTTTATTAATGTCAGCAAAAATGTACTGGCGCAATGAACAAGGCAGCGTTTCTACCCGTCCAGAGTACATATAGAATTTATCTGCACCCATCCAATACGTTACGTTATTAATAGTAATAGCAGAATTAGGCGACATTATGGAAATGTTATCCATAAGGACTTGAAAGCCCCAAACATAAGGAGGCCCTAAGTATTGCATGGAATAGATGGCAGAGTCAGACCAAACTAAAATCTCTTGTCTGGTATTAATATAAGTTACGATAGAAGAGCCGTGAGATAAACGGAACTCTCCAGCTTGGTTTGTTACGGCTGGCACCCATTCATAAGGGTTTTCTTGGTCAGACCAACGCACAATCATTGGGTCAAACGGAGTATTAGGGTCGCCAGGAAGATAAGAATTAGCTCCAAAAGCAACTATAAAACGCTGAATAGAAGAAGCGCTTATTTCTAAAGTTTCAGTTGGAACATAATCCCCATCATACCCAGCAGCAGTTGCTTGTGTTGCTAAAGACTGTGCTCTAGTAGTTAAACCTCCAGGAATAGAGCTTGGATAAGTTTGCCCAGCGGGTATCCAGTAAAAAATAGCCCCACCACGAGGAGCAATAAAAAGTTGCTCTCCATAGTTATCATTAGACCAAAGTCGAAGTTGGGAACCAATACCTGTACTAAAAGCAGTTCCCCATCCACGAGTACCTGTCTGAGCATATTCAGTTACGGTACCACCGCCACTAACTGAAGCATTAGCATTAACTTGAACAGTTACAGTGTAGGCATTAGCGTTAACTGAAGTTACATAAAATAAAGTATTTAAAAGAGGTGCTGAAATACCGCCAGTAGCTGTTGCATTAGCAAAAATAACCGCATAACCGTTAGATAGGTTATGTGCAGTATGAGTTACGGTAACTACATTAGACCCACTAGAAGTTGCAAAAGGGTTGCTACCTAAAACAGTAGTTACACCGTTATCAGGCCAAGGACCAGTACCCCATCCAGTACCAATAGAATATACATTTAAACCAATAGGTTGCTGATAAGCAGCTATAACGGTATTCCCACCGCCAGTATTGCTTGCATTAGCGGTAACGGACACTACTACTGTATAGGCTATTGTATTAATAGAAGATGCTATTCTGTATTCTTGGTTAAGAATAGTGCCTGTTATATTTGTTCCCGTTACTGTATTAGCACCAGAAAAAGTTACATAATCCCCAACGCTGGGGCTGTATTGTCCATCTATAACTGTTACAGCATTTGAACCACTTGTAACAACAAAACAGTTATCTAAAGCTGGGCTAGAGGTATAGATTACTGGGGTAATGTCGTTATAAACACCGCCATTTTCAACGTAGTATTTAATCTCTGTGCCAACGCCTAAATAGTTTGAACCACTAAGGGCAATCCAGTTCCATAAAGCACGTGCATAGCCCAAAAACTGAGCCGTAGCCATTCGTGTCCAACCACCAAGTTTCTCAGGAAAGCCAGAACGAAAACGAATTTTGTCTCCGTCATACCAACCGCCTTCGTTGGCGTAGTCAGTACCTTCTCGGTTGAGTCCTGGTCTAAATTGTAGTTTTTGTAATGGCATACGGGTTTACCCTAATACTGACAATGCTTTAGCAATCTTGGATTTTCGGTCATCTAAACCAATTAAACCCCCATTAATACGTTTAGTCATTGTCTCGTAATCTTGAGCATCTGCCAAGTTGTTTAAGCCCTTCTTGTTCCAAAACCAACCAGCGCTTAATGCCGCATATCGTGGATCCAGCAATAGAGTAGGGTCAGCAAGAAGATCAGCATCAATACCCAATCCGCAGTGTTCATAGTTTTCCTTGCCAGTTAGCTGAATAAGTCCTCTACCTAAATATTTGGCAGCCTCTTCCTCACTGGTGTTACCTAATCTTCCATTGTAGACTTTGCCAGCAATCTTAGCTGGTTGACGAGCATATTGGTCCGCAATATCTTTGGTAGCAAAACGGCTAGGCCAAGTTTTCATCAAACCTTCAGCGCTATAGTTAAGGTTTTCTTGCAAAGTTTTAAAGTTACCAGATTCGTGAGCGCATTGACCAATAAAGCAAGCCTGACGAATAGGTGTAGAAATATCGTATTTAACAAAGGCTTCTTCCAAAGGAGCAAGCCATTTATGGTCAATTCCTAAAGCATCTAATTGGTCATACGTCATTTTTTCATCATGCTTTCTATTTCTTTAGTTTTATCTTTGCTGCCTTGGCTTGAACCAAAGTAGAACGAAAGCACTTGACCAGCAGAACTAGTAATAAATCCTAACGCAAAAATAATAATTTGTTGCTGGTCAGAGGGAATATCTTTTAACATTAAAAAACCAATAAACACAAATGCTAATCCAACTGTACCTAACGCTAGGGTAGGAGCAACTGCTTTTTCATATTTGGTAGCGTACTGGGATGTAGCAACCGAAGCATAGGCTTGACGGGCTGAATCACGGTCTGCAACTTCTAACTTGGCGTACTCTAAGTCCAGCTCTTTGAGCTTCATAGTCATCTCAGGATTACCAGTTAAAGCAGCTGTAACACCTTCTATGGTGCTATCTGGGATGCCTAGTTTGTCAGCAATCCATCCTACAGCAGCTCCGCCAGCAGGACCAGCTACAGCGGTAGCTAAAACAGGTGCAACGCCTTTAAGTATTGAAAGTAATGTATCCATTATTTTTTCCCGTATTTTTCTCTTTCTTCAAGTAATTGAACTTTTACCTGAAGTTGGTGGATGTCTGTATAAATTTCATTTCTAAGTCTATGCCTTGCTTCAGCAGAAAGCGGTG